>Ga0105046_10014023_pt1 | contig 12382 bp, 10 predicted proteins | sample MAT03_FD_78385 | JGI IMG/M metagenome (GOLD analysis project Ga0105046, IMG submission 78385) | Freshwater microbial communities from Lake Fryxell liftoff mats and glacier meltwater in Antarctica - MAT-03 (megahit assembly) | ecosystem: Environmental > Aquatic > Freshwater > Ice > Liftoff...
AGACCCGAGCGGAGCGTGGAAACATCCGCAGCTTAGTTCGACGCGCGCGGGACGTTTAGGTGCCAGGAGCGAAGTCCGCCCACGCGATTACTTCATCTGCTCGATGAGCTTGGGCATCATGGGCTGCGAGCCGTTGAACTCAGTGGAGCTTGGCGTGCAGCTTGGCCAGGCGGGGTCCCAGTTGACGCGTGAGTAGTTGGCGATGACTCTCAGCGGGCAGAGCTGGGCGTTGACGTCTGCGTGGCGGGGTTTGAGGCCCATGACGTGGAGCAGGCCGTGGAGGCGCGCGTCCCAGGTATGGTCGCGCTGAGCGCGGAGGCGGCCTGCGCTGGCGATGGCCTCGCGCTGCTGCGGGTGACTGAGGTACCAGCGGACCTTTTCGCATAGGTCGGGGATGCTGGTCCAGGTCTCGATCTCTTCGCCCGGGCGGTAGAAGCTGGTGACGTCGGGGAAGTACTGAACGAGGTAGAAGGCGCCTGAGAGCGGCGCTTCAAAGTCACGCAAGCGGCTGTCGGCGATGCCAAAGCGTTCGCCGACCTTGCCGGTACGCTGGTTGATGCCCAGGCAGATCTTCGCGCGGTTCATCAGGCGTGGGACGTCTTCGTCGCGGGCGACGCCGCGGAGCGTGGCCTTCTTGATGCCCTCAAGAACCTCGGGGCCTTGGGCGGCGGCGTGGTCTCTGAAGCGGTTGAAGAACCAGGTGCCTTCGGCGAGCAGGCGCGGGAGGATGTAGGGGACGTCAAAGCGTCGGCGCCTGAGGCGGTTGGAGGGGTGGACGCTGATGCCCTGCGGCCTGCTGCTGGGGCCGAGCTTGACGAACTTCTCCCAGCCCCAGCCGAAGATATCAACGTGGAGGCCGGCGCTGGTGAGCCCGGCGATGGTCTCGAGCCGTGCGCTGTTGAGCGAGCCGAGGAAGAGTGTTTCGCAGGCGGGGACGCTGCTGGTTTCGCTCACGATGTATCGGTCTGGCGAGGCGGCCATGGGCATGTAGTGGATGGGCACGCCGCGGCGCATGAGCGGCTCGAGGTGCTGCATGTGCGAGACGGCGAGCATGTCAAGCTTGGGTGCTTGGCGCAGGATGCGGTACCACTGGCTGTTCATGTCTACGTGGTACTGGACGACGGGGGCGCCCAGCGCGCGGAGCTGGTCGAGCTGCGCAGGGCGCAGGGCGTCGTCGTAGAGCATCGAGATGACCAGGTCGAACGGGCGCGTTGCACTGAAGGCGCGCAGGTCCGAGATCGCGCGGTCCCAGGCCCTGGGCTGCAGGTCGTGCCAGCGTGGGAGCTCGAGGTTGGACATGGTGTTGCCGAAGGGCAGCGTGTAGACCTCGCTGCAGAGGCGGCGCAGCGAGGGGGTGAGGTTCTGGAAGATCCACTCCGTAAGCGGGGCCAGCAGCAGCACGCGCGGGCCTGAGGGCGCGGAGCCGGTGAGGACCGCGGCGGCCGGAGCAACGGGATGGGTCGGTGGGACGGCGGTCGTCATGGTTGAGTAATGAACGTTGTGGACGCCCGAGCCTTGCATGGGCAAGGCGTGGTCAAGGTCGCGGAGCGCGAACCGAGGAGTTCATCGTACCGGCGAGGGTTCGGGGTTCAACAGGTGGGGATGATCTTCGTGCGTGCTGGCCTGAACCGGCGGCGTCGAACGTCCGATCTCACTACGATCCGTGTGATTTGGTGGGCCTGAAACCCCGCAAATAGAGGCCAAATCGGGCTAGTTGTCCACGAACGGGTTCGGCGTGCTTGGTCCGGCCCGTGGACAGACCTTTGGTGAACGAAGTTTGAGAGTACCCATGACCGACCTGACCAACAAGCGGATCATCGTCACCGGCGGAGCCGGGTTTCTGGGCAAGAGCGTGCTGGCGGCGCTGAAGCAGCGCGGCGTGAGCGACGCGCACGTGTTTGTCCCGCGCCGGCGCGACTTCGAGCTGACCGAGAAGGACTCGGTGGTCAAGCTGTACAAGGAAGCCTTCAAGGGCGCGCCGGTGGACGTGGTGATCCATTTGGCGGCGGAGGTCGGTGGCATCGGGGCCAACTTGCTGAACCCGGGACGGTACTTCTACGCGAACATGGCCATGGCCCTGCACCTGATCGAGCAGGCCCGCGCCACAGGGATGGTCGAGCGCGGCGGGAAGTTCGTGCAGGTCGGGACGATCTGCGCGTACCCGAAGTTCACGCCCGTGCCGTTCCGTGAGGAAGAGATCTGGAACGGGTACCCCGAAGAGACCAACGCGCCGTACGGGGTGGCGAAGAAGGCCGCGTGGCAGATGCTTGACGCGTACGCGCTGCAGTACAAGCTCAAGAGCAGCTACCTGCTGCCGGTGAACCTCTACGGCCCGCACGACAACTTCGACCTGACCACCAGCCACGTGATCCCGGCGCTGATCCGCAAGTGTGTGGAGGCGCAGCAGCGCGGCGACGGCAAGATCGTCTGCTGGGGCACGGGCAGCGCGTCGCGCGAGTTCTTGTTCTCTGACGACGCGGCGGAGGGGATCGTGCGGGCCGCGGAGGTGATGGACGACCCGACGCCGATCAACCTGGGCGCGAGCTTTGAGATCACGATCAAGGACCTGGTCGAGCTGATCGTCAGGCTCACGGGCTTTGACGGGCGCATTGAGTGGGACCCAACCAAGCCCGACGGGCAGCCGCGGCGGTGCCTGGCGACCGAGCGCGCCCAGAAGCTGCTGGGCTGGAAGGCCAAGGTTGGCTTCGAGGAAGGCCTGAAGCGGACGATCGAGTGGTACCGTGCCAACCCGAGCAAGTGAGCGCTGAGCAGGTCCGCGCTTGGCAGAGCGCGTGGTGTTGATCACGACGCAAGCTTGAAGGCGAGCCACGCCCCGACGTAGGCCAGCGTGGTCATCCACGCAAACTGCAGCAGGGCCCAGCGGACGTCACCGGCCTCGCGTGCGGTGACCACCAGCGTGGGCAGGCACTGCATGGCGAGCACGTAGAAGACCAGCATCGCCCAGCTTGCCGCGGGCGTGAACAGCAGCGAGCCATCGGCGCGCTTGGCCTCGCCCAGCGCGGCGCGGATGCGGGTGTTCTCGCCTTCATCGTCGCCCACTTCGGCCCCGGCGATGACCACGCTCATGGTGCCGACGAAGACCTCTCGGGCCGCGAAGCTGGCCAGGATGCCCACGCTAAGCTGCCAGTCGGCCCCAATTGGCGCAAAGATTGGCTCGGCGGCGTGGCCCAATCGGCCCAGATAGCTTGAAGCCTTGGCGGCCCGCGCGTCGGCGTGCGCGGCCTCGTTGCGCAGTTGTTCGGCGCTGGCAGTGCTGGCGGGCCCAGCACGCTCTGGCTCAGCCGTCGCCACTTGCGCCGCCTGCGCGCGGAGCGCCTCACCTTGGGGCGACGGGCCCGCGTGCGGGAAGCTTCCGAGCCACCACAGCAGGATTGAGACGGCAAGGATCGCGGTCCCGGCCTTTTTGATAAAGATCACCGCGCGGTCCACGGCGGTGATCAACGCCGTACGCACGCTCGGGCGTTTGTAGCTTGGCAGCTCGATGGCCATGGGGCGTGCCGCGCCGCGCAGGATCGTGCGGCGGGCCAGCAGCGCACTGAGCACGCCAGCGACGATGCCCAGCGCATAGCAGCCCACGAAGGCGAGCCCGGCCAGCAGTGGCCGCCCGGCAAAGAGCAGGCCCGTCAGAAGCACATAGACCGGCAGGCGCGCCGAGCAGGTCATAAACGGCGCGGCCAGGATCGTCGCGAGCCGCTCGCGCCGGTCGGGGATCGTCCGCGTTGCGATGATCCCAGGCAGCGCGCAGGCGTGGCTGCTCAGCAGCGGGACGAAGCTGTGGCCGGGCAGGCCAAACGGCCGCAGCAGGCGGTCCATCAGCAGCGCGGCGCGGGCCAGGTAGCCGGTGTCTTCGAGCAGGCTGATGAGGAAGAACAGCAGCGCGATCTGCGGCACAAAGACCACCGTTGCGCCTACGCCCGCCGCGACGCCGTTGATTAGCAGCTCGCGCAGCAACCCGGGGCCCAGCACCTGGCGCAGGGCGTCGCCGGCGGTGGCGAAGATCCACTCGATCCAGTCCATCGGGAACTGCGCCAGCCAGAAGATCGCGCCGAACAGGCCGCTCATCACGCACGCAAAGACCAGCAGGCCCAGCACCGGGTGGGTCAGCACGCGGTCGGCGCGGTCGGTGCGGCGCTGGTGCGCCAGCAGCGGGCCCGGGCCCAGGGCGGCGGCGCACGCGGCAGTGAACAGCTCCTCGGCCCACGCGCGCAGGCCCTGCTCATCACCCGGTGGCGTGTGCGTGGGCACTGCGCCGCTGTCAACCACCCACACCGCGGCCCGCAGCGCGGCGTCAACACCCTCGCCCGTGCGGGCGCTGACGAGCACCACCGGGCAGCCCAGGCGCGCGCTGAGCACGCCCGCGTCGATCCGCAGCCCCTGCGCGCGGGCCAGGTCGATCATGTTGACCGCGACGACTGTCGGCAAGCGCCGGCGCAGCGCTTCACCCGCGAGCATCAGGTTGCGGGCCATGTTGGTTGCGTCAAGCACCACCAGAATGCCGTCGGGCTCGGCGACCGGCACGCCCGAGGGCCCGCGCGTTCCGGCCAGCACCTCACGCGCGACGCGAGATTCAAGCTGCTCCAGCTCAAGCGAGTAGACGCCGGGCAGGTCGATGAGCTCTACGTGGCGAGCGGGCCCGTTATGGGTTGCGCCGCGCGCGGGGCTTGTGGGCGCGGCGGCAGAGAGCGGCGTGGGCGCGGGTTGGGGCGTGGGCGTAAGCGCGGCCGGGATCAAACCCGCCAGCGTGGCGCGTCCGGTCCGCGCATCGAGTGTCGTGCCAGCGAAGTTGCTGGTCTTGTGCCGCAGACCTGTCAGGCGGTTAAAGAGCGTCGTCTTGCCCGTGTTGGGGTTGCCCACCAGCGCCAGGCGCGGCACGCTCACCGCCGGCGGGCTGATTGGCGGGGCACTTTGAACCTGCTCGCTCATCGCTGGCCTGTTCCTTTGTTCATTGAACTTCAGCCTCAGCCCATCGGCAGCGACCGGACAAACAGACGCTTGGCCAGGTCATACGCCAGCCCGATCCGGCTGCCGCCGCACGCGCACGCCGAGCACGACGGCTCGCCCGAAGTGCCCGCAGGTGTGCTGGCACCACCCGCGGCGTCGGCGGGCGTGGTCATCCGCATGGTGGTGCTGACGACCGCGACGATGCACGGCGAGCCCTGGCGGCAGACGCGCAGAGTCGCGCCGGGCACAAGCCCCATGGCCCGGAGCATGGCCGCGTCATCGGCACCGACGGCAGAAGTGCCAGGTCCGGCGTCGATGATGCCGAGTGCGCCGACGGCGAGCGAGGTGACCGGGACGGATGCTGGGAGAAGCACCGCGGCGGCTTTGCCAGTGATCGCTGTGACGGGCACTGAAATAGCTGCGCCGATCCCGGTGCGCGGGTCACCCGCGTTTACCGGTGTCCTGGTGTGTGGAGCCGTCGCCATCGGGAACATTCTAGCACGGGTCGCGGGCTAGTTGAGATTGGGTCTCAGTACCGGGCGAGGTGACCCGAACGTGAGCGTCGGGTCGGCAAAGGGGCAAGTACCGCCGCGCCTGCTTTCGCGGGCACGGGGCGAGAGAGAGAAAATTCACTCGCGGGGCCGCACGGGCCTCCGTTGAATGGACGTGCGGTTGGGGAACGACCCCCAGAAAGGCCGCCGCACCTGCTTTCGCGGGCGCGGGGCGAAGAGAGAAAATCCTTCCACGGGGTTTGTCGGGCGTCTGGCCAGGTGCCTCTTAGCGCCGGCCCCGTGGTAACAAATGCGTTTCAGTTCCGGCGGCGGCGACCGGCGAAGATCGCGCCCATGCCCAGCACCGCGGCAGCGCCGGGGGCGGGGATGACCTCAAAGTTGTACGTCACGGGCGCGGCACCGACGAAGCCGACGGTGACATTGTCAACGGCGCCGTTGAACGTCCCGCCCCAGCCCGAGCCGATGCCCAGCGAGAGACCCAGCACCGCGCTGCTGGCACCGATCGTCCCTGCACCGGCCTGCCAGCCTGCGAGTGTGATCCCGTAGCCGAGCTGAGCGAAGCTCATGGCCGCGCCGACGGACCACATGTTGCCCGTCGGGCCAGCGAAGATGTCCTCAAAGACCCACGCGTTGGTGGTCACGCCGCCGCCGTTGTAGGCGCGCTCGAAGATGATCGAGCCACGGTCGCCGGTGGTCGCAAGGTTCCCGTCGGCGTCGACCAGGATGCGAACGACCGGGTGCAGGTCGGCCCGCGCGGTGCTGGAGCTGTCGCGGTACCACTCATAACGCAGGGAGGTCAGGCCGCCGAGAGTGCCCAGCGCGCTGGTGGCGAAGTTGTTCCCGCCGAAGTTGGTGCCCCCGCTCAGAAGCTCGATGTCGGCCTTGCTGGGATCGGCGGCACCGGCGAAGAACGCCGAGCCGTTGCCCGAGCGGGCGTGCGCGGTCGAGATTCCGACCGACCCGTTCTGCCGGGTGTTGTTGTAGAACCACGACGAGCCCGCGATGGCCTGGCCCTGATTGCTGCCGCCGAGATTGTTAAACAGGTCGCCCGCGCCGGGGTTGTTCGAGTGCACCGTCACCTGCGCCGTGGCAGCGCCCGCGAACGCCGCCGAGGCCAAAGCCACCGAGATCTTGATCGTGTTGTTCATGAGTCTCTCTCTTCCGTTGGGCATTCGCCCACTTGCAAAACCGAGCCCGCACAGAACTCCCACACGCCGCTGGCACGTCGCTGGCGGTAAGCCGAGGGCACGCCGACGGGCGGGCCCGCGGAGAGTAGTTCGACAACCGAGCTGGCCATTCGACCAGAATCAACGTACGGGGCAAAGTGCCCCGCACAAACGCAACACCGGGCCTCTCGACCCAGCCGTCACAGCACCACTCGCCTGCCGCCGATGCGCTGCGCACCCGCGGCGCCTTGGTAAGGGCGCGGCGTCGTCGCCCGGCTAGCCGAGCAATCCAGAACTGCCAGCACAGGGCCAGGCTTCGGCTTCAATCGCCGCAACATGGACAGGGCTGAAAGCCAGCCAACGAAAACCAGCCGACGGCAAGCCAGCTCAACAAGTTGTGTGGGGGGTCTCTCTCTCCACCACGTCACGGCATGCCGCAACACGCGAAGTATGACACCGCGATCTGAGAAAGGCAAGGCGCGGGTCGCAAAATGAAAGTGAAGATCACGCGGGTGGTCCTGACCTAGCACTTTCCATGAGGCCAACGCCGGAATCCTACGGCAGACAATGTACTACTTTGGCACAAGCAGACGCCGAACAGCTAGTTGCAGCTTGCCCGCCTTCACATTCACTCAGACTCCCTCCACAATTGCCACACGCGGCCGCCCCGCGCACCCCGCGCTCCCTGCGCATCCCGCCCCGCTCACCTTGCCGCCCACCGGCTACCCTGATTACCTATGCCGAAGATCACGCTTAACGGGCAGGTCTGTGAGTTCCAGCCCGGCCAGGTCATCCTGCAAGTCGCCAGCCAGGCCGCCATTGACATCCCGCAGTACTGCTACCACGACGGGCTCTCGATCGTCGCCAGTTGCCGCATCTGCCTCGCCGAGATCTGGATGCCCGAGAAGACCGCCTCGGGCCCGACCGGAAAGCTGCTGCCCTATATGGGCGGCAAGCTCTTCCCGACCTGCCAAACCGCCTGCATCGACGGCATGGTCGTCTACACCGACAGCCCCAAGAGCGTCGCCAACCAGAAGGCCGTCATGGAGTACCTGCTGATCAACCACCCGCTGGACTGCCCGGTGTGCGACCAGGCCGGCGAGTGCCACCTGCAGGACTACAGCTACGAATACGGCCGCGGGCAGTCACGCTTCGAGGAAGCCAAGGTCAAGAACCCCAAGAAGGACCTCGGCGGCAACATCCTGCTTTATTCAGACCGCTGCATCATGTGCACCCGCTGCGTGCGCTTCACGCGCGAGGTCTCCGGCACCAGTGAGCTGCTCGTCTCTGGCCGCGGCAACCGCGAGGAGATCGACGTCTTCCCCGGCACGCCGCTGGACAACGAGATCGCCGGCAACGTCGTTGACCTTTGCCCCGTCGGCGCGCTGCTCGACAAAGACTTCCTTTTCGCTCAGCGCGTCTGGTTCCTCAAAGAGACCCCCAGCATCGACGGGCTGACCGCCAGCGGCGACAACATCTCCGTGCACCACAACGACGGCAAGGTCTACCGCGTCAAGCCGCGCACCAATATGGCCGTCAACCGGTGGTGGATCACCGACGAGGTCCGTCACGGGTGGAAGTTTGTTCACCGTGAAGACCGCCTCTCAGGCCCTGCGCGCAAGCAGTTCGGCACCCGCGTCGCATGTGACTGGCCCCGCGCGTATACCGACGCGTGCAGCCTGCTGGCCGCCGGCGAGGCCAGCGGCAAGCGCATGGCCCTGATGGTTAGCCCCATGCTCAGCTGTGAGGACGCCTACGCCCTCGTCGCCGCCGCACTGGCCGTAGACGAGCACTGCCTGCTGGCCGTGGGCCCCGTGCCACACAGCGGGCAAGACAAGCTCTTTCCCAAGGGCATCGACCCCGCAAGCCCCAAGGCCTTTAAGATGTACGCCGAGAAGGCCCCCAACGCCCGCGGCGTGCGGCGCGTGCTTGAGGCGGTCTCTAATGCCCGCTCACTCGGGCCCGTCGCCAACTACGAGCAGTTCCTCGCTGAGCTCAAGCTCTCCAACGTCGGTAGCGCGATCATCACCGGCAACTACCCCAGCGACTGGGTCACCACTGAGCTCGCCGACGCGCTGCGCGGCAAGGCCGTGGTGCTCATCGACACCCTGCCGACGGCGCTGACGGACCTTGCTGATGTTCTGCTGCCAAGCGTGACGTGGGTCGAAAAGGCCGGGACGTTCCAGAACGCCAGGGGCATGGTCCAGGCCTTTGAGCAGGCCATCGCCCCGCGCGAGGGTGCCAAGGCCGAGGCCCAGATCGGGCTTGACCTGCTCGCCTTCGCCACCGGCGCTAAAGCCCCGCTCTACAACCCCGCCAGCCTCCGCCAGCAGTTCAGCGCCGTGAGCCCAGAGCTCGCGGCTCTGGCTGGGTCGGTCCACGCGGCCAGCGCGCCCGCCAGCGTTCAGCCTGACATGACCGTCGTCGAGCTCTGAGCCACACCCATGCTCGAAGCCTTCCCCTGGATCTTCGGCTTCGTGACCGTCGTCGGCGGTGCTGCGGTCTTTTTTTGGTGGCGGCGCCAGTACGGCGTGCGCTCGTTCACACAAGACCAACCAGAAAATCCGGCCGAATCAGTGCCTTCAAACCCGACGACCCCAGGGACAATCGCTCCAGAGCCGGCCGCTCCAGACCCCTACCGCCGAAAGGGCTGAGACATCGCCGCGCGGCACCGCATTGCTGTCCACACCCGCCCACGCGCTCCACTTAGTTGGAAGCGGGCACCACGATGTCGTCAAAGTCGCTGATCGCGTCGATCCGAATCGCACCAGACGTCGTGTTCTGCACCGGCGCGAACTGCACGCCCGTCGGGCTCGTCCCGCCGCCCGCGGCCACGGCCCAACGCTTCGCGCCGTTGTCGTTGTTCGAGAGGTAAGCCCCGTCACGCCCCGCCGACTGGAAGACCATCGAACCGCGTGGCTGCGCAGGCACGCTCACCGCGCCATCAACCGTCGGGAATGCCGGGTTGCCCAGCAGCGCCGCCAGCGTCCCGGACCTCCCGTTCGCCGTCACCGCCGAAGCGTTCGGCCCGCTGTTGCCGTCCGAGCCAATCAGGCTGCCACGCTCGCCCGTGCCCATCGCGCGGTACGGCTGGCCCGTCGCCTCCTTGCCAAGGCTGATCGCCCGCAAGAACGTCGCGTTCTGCGCCCAGTAAAACTTCGCCGCCTGCGTCGAGTTGACCCCAACAAACCGGTCTGACCGGCGCTCGTCGGCCGTCCACACCAGCACCGGCTGGCCAAACGCATCAACAAGCTCGGGTAGATCGATGTGACCTTGAATCGAGCTCTCACGCTGCCCGGGGCTTGACTGCGCCGAGAAGTTCCGCTTGTCGGGCGTGAAGTACCCGCCCGGACCAGTCGAGCCGCTCTTGATCGACCCGATCAGCGAGACGTCCACGTTGATCACCGTTCCGGTGGTTGGCCCAAGGCCCGTCAGCACGCCCGCGCCCGTCGCGCTGGTGAAGCCACCGGACAGGTCCAGCAGCACGTTCTGCATCCCGCTCATCCCGCGGGTGATATTTCCCGTGTCGCCCATCTCGATGGGCGTGAAGTACCCCGGGTCACGCCGGTTTGACAGCCGGAACGACTGGCTCGCCGTCGCCAGGTCCTTCATCAGCGCCTGCGTCGAGGCGGCGCGGCTGGTCTGCCGCGCACCACGCAACGCCGGCAGCAAGATCCCAATCACCAGCGCGATGATGATGATCACCACCAGCAGCTCGATCAGCGAAAAACCGCGATTGCCCGCCGCTCGCGATGACATTACATTCATCCTAAACATAGACTGCTCCCGCGAAGCCTACGCCAACTACAACACCACATCACACCGCCTACCACACCACCACACTACCACACCGACGCAACACCACCGACCCTAGAAACACACACGCGGTCGTCGTCACCGCCGGGGCAGTCGCGTCCTGTGCCAGCCCAACCACGTCCATGCCCCGCGCTGCTTCCGATCAGAACCGACAAGAACTGTCGGCACCCGTCACATCCATTCGCAACCCGGGCCCCAATTGATCCAACCTCCCGCAGACTTCACCAAACGCCCACCCCGACCCAGCCCAGCCTCTCGGCCGACTTCCCCATCCTATACGATCACCCGTCGAAACGACCAATCTGGCCCCCCGCCCCGGCCCTCGCACCCGCCCCGCACTTCGCGTGTACCACTTCAGGTCATCTGAACCCTTCGATCCGTCCACCAGCCAGCCCGGCCCAATCCCACCATGGCACCCAGCACCGCGATCAACACCTGTTACTTCGACGGCCACTGCGGAATGTGCCGTAGATCGGCGCGTATCCTCGCACGATTGGACCTTTTCGGCAGACTTCGGCTGGTAGACCAATCCCAGCTCGACCCCCGACGCCTCCCCGTTGACCCTGACGCCGCCATACGTGGCATGCCGATGCTGACCTCCGACGGCCGGGCCCTGGTCGGCTTCCCGGCCGTCCGCCGAGCCCTCATGCAAACCCCGCTGGCCCTCTTCGCCTGGCCACTCTATCTCTTCGGCGTTGACCACCTAAGCGGGTGGTTCTACAACCAGATTGCCGCCCGAAGGGCTCGGGCCTGCGTCCTCAACCCACAAGCCGATCCCGAACATCTCTAAAGATCAACTTGCAGCTTCCCGGCTTTGCAGTAGAATCCTTGGGACGCCGGTCCTGATGCTCAGGCCCGCGCACGGCCACGGCGTTCTGCCCCTGGCCCGGGAGCCTGACCGATGCTCACACGCCCGAGCCGCCCGGCGTTCACACTCATTGAGCTGCTGGTGGTGATCGTCATCATCGCCGTGCTCATCAGCATCCTGCTGCCCGCGCTAAGCAAGGCTCGCGCCACGGCTCGGTCACTCGCCTGCTCAATCAACCTCAAAGGCCTCGGGCAAGCGATGCACGGCTACGCCCTGGACTACAAGAGCCGTATCTGGGAGTCCGGCACCAACACGCCGTTCCGCTTCTGGCACGTTCAGCCGACCAACCCGGCCCTTGCTGCCAGCGCGAGCAACCCGGCGATCCCCGGCCCGGCCTACCAATACCTCAGCAACGTAGACCGCGTCTTTGAGTGCCCGACCAACAAACGCCGCACGCCCACCAAGGTCTTCGCCGACACCACCGATCCGATCTGGACCGGCGCCAACGCGCTGCAACTGCTGCTCTTTAACGCGTTCCTCTCGCAGCGCGCCATCAACTTTGACTACACGATGGTCACCGGCGTCAGCGGCGCATCGATCGACGCGCCCACGCGCATCGCCTGGGACACCCGCTGCGCGCAGTGGGCCGCCAGTAGTGGCAGGCCGACCAACCCGCCCGAGAGCGTCATGCGACAGCTCCGCAGCGCCCCGGCGTTCATCGAAGAAGACACCCTGTGGTGGAACAGCAAGTCACCCGACGGCCTCTTTAGCAATATGGACCAAGTCACCGACCGCCACGACCGCAAGGGCCATGTGGTCTATCTTGACGCGTCGGTTGACCACTGGGAAGTGCCCAAGGGCCTGCGCCCCGAGCTTGACAGCGACCAGGGCGACTTTACTGGCAACGACCTGTACGCGTTCTCACGCACGCTCAACCGCTGGCTGCCGCTGTGCCCAAGCTGGCCGCTGACTGTCCGCGGCTACAACTGGCTGCAAAGCCCGCGGTAAACGGCACACGATTATTACATATCTTTGAAGGGCGGGTTTGCAACCGTCTAACGATCATGGTCGCGTGGGGTAGTTTTTCATCTTGCCTGTTTGTCTTCCGGGCGGGAGGG
>Ga0105046_10014024_pt1 | contig 12381 bp, 7 predicted proteins | sample MAT03_FD_78385 | JGI IMG/M metagenome (GOLD analysis project Ga0105046, IMG submission 78385) | Freshwater microbial communities from Lake Fryxell liftoff mats and glacier meltwater in Antarctica - MAT-03 (megahit assembly) | ecosystem: Environmental > Aquatic > Freshwater > Ice > Liftoff...
CGGATGATGCCGTAATTTAGCAGCGACTGACTGACGGCAATCCGCGACGCCCCAGTGTCAACACGCCCTTCGATCGACAGTGTTTCATAGTTGATCAGGCTCTTGATTTGTGGCTGCAAACCACGTAAAAGATCGTTGTACCTCCCAATGGGCTAATCGTGACGTCGTCATCCGCTCCAGGGACAAGATTGCCAGACCAATTCTCCTGGCTATTCCACAATCCATCTCCGGCACCCCCGTCCCAAGTGATCGCCGACAAAAGAGTGCGCTGTTCGAGGAACTCAGCGCTCATCGCCGCCGATGAGGTTTTCCGCCCCGCTGCATTTGCCCGCTGACTGCGATTTCGATGGCCAAGTGTCAAGTTTCGACGAACAAACGTCAGCCAACTGTTTAATAGCAAGATCATCACTCCTCAGCAAAAAATCAGCAACAGCACACGCTGGATCAACGGCGGCGTAGGTTTAACTACACATCAAGCCGATTGCAACAGATTTTAAATTGACAGGCGTTCATGTTGCATTCCGGCTCTGACACCGCATGGTCCGGCTATTTGCCTCTAACGTTCGTGCGTCATTCCATTTTCTGATTCAGAAAATTCGCAGGGGACATTTGAACAGATATTGTTGCTTGAGGCTTGAATGCAGGCGTCTGGGGTCCCATACTTTGAGGCTTTGACAGCGGCCATTTGGGACTCAACCGTCCGTCTGGATCTGACTTGATGAGTGCTGGAACATTTACAGACGACCATCCATCTCAATCGACCTCGACGAACTTGCTGAAACGAGTTGTTGCGGGTGATCAGGAGGCGTGGGGGCGATTTGTTGAGATCTACAGTTCGCTGATCTACGTTTGCTGTCGACGGCGGGGCGTCGCTGAGGCGGATGCGGCGGATTTGGGGCAGAACGTCATGCGACGAGTGTTCCTGTCGATCGGCGAACTGGATCGGGATGGCCCGGATCGGGGTCTGCGACTGTGGTTGGTCACCATCGCCAGGAATGTCATTACCGACCACTTTCGCAAGTTGACTAAGGAACAACACGGTCTCGGGCAGGATGTTGTTCAGGGGCTGATCCGCGATCTGGAGGCCCCTGCGGACGACACGTCGGACAGTTTCAGACTTGATATGACAGCGGTGCTGCTGCTGCGTCCGATCCTGGAGGCTGCTCGTCGCGATTACGAGGAGTGGACATGGAGGGCATTCTGGCGGACCGCAGTGGACGGGGAACAGGCCGTCGATGTGGCTGCGGATCTGGGGCTGTCAAGCGGGACTGTACGGCATGCAAAGTACAAGATCCTCAAACGCCTGCGGGTCGAGCTGGACGGAATCAAAGACCTGCTCTGAAAAAACGAATGACGCTGTTTCGTTAGGCCTTAGCGTTCGGCAGGCGGGACGATCCAACCAATGTGCCGAGTCAGCGTGAATAAAGTCAGGGCGGGATTAAGATTAAGAGTAAGAGTAAGAAATGAACGACAGCTCGAACACGGGACGATTCTCAGCAATCACCTTCCACACTGGAAATCATGCAAATACATGTCATCTCGTAATCGTAATCTTCATCTTCATCTTAAACGTTTTGCCAGCTCCAACCTCCAACGCTCAGTGGTTTCGATCCGCCGAGTTCGCACGCATCAAACCAACCAACATTGACACGATCTCAATCAAAATTCCCTTACCTTCATCGGCAATTTTTTCCTCGACGAACCGTTTCGCGGCCATCACGTCCAGGCACGCTGCGCATTCGAGCGCCGATCCACGCGCGATGTCGAAGAAGCGACAACGATCAGCTTCAGTAAACTTACCATTGCCCTCTGCGATGTTCAATGGGATAGACGTCGATGCACGATCCAAAGGATCGAGCAGTCATCAGCCGCAGATCGTTAGCTCAATTGTACTCGATTTATGATTATAGTAGCCGTCACTCTCCGAGTGACGAATGCCAAAGGCTGTGGTTTACGGCCTGCCTCACTCGGAGAGTGAGGTCTACTATGGGAACCGGACGCTAGCGCGTGGCGGCTGAGAAGACAATAATCAACCGTTCGATGCGAAACCGGAATTTACCCATTCAGACACAAAAGAAGGAACGACAGGAGTCGATTTCACGATGACAAATGCGAACTGTCCAGACAAGGAGGAATTGTCGGAGTACGCTCTCGGGACATTGAACGACGAGGCGGTTGCGGGGCTGGAGGAGCATCTCAGTCTGTGCGAGGCCTGCGCTCAGACAATGTCGGAACTGGATACCTGCTCTGATGGTTTCACCGCCTTGCTGCGGCAATCGCGCGACGACAGTGATTTGGTTTACCTGAAAGAGGACGGCTATGCCCAGATTCTGGCTGGACTGTCGCAATTAAAGATTTGTCAATTACCAAGTCAACGAAAAACTGCGTATGCAATCCCAGCGGCAACGCCGTCAGAATCGATGGTTGGACGCCAGCTTGGACAATATCAACTGCTGGAGATTGTTGGGCGAGGCGGAATGGGGCTGGTCTACAAGGCTCAGCATACGCTGCTTAACAAGACTGTCGCTCTGAAAGTTCTTTCTGGCTCTCGCGTCCATGATCCGCGAATGCAGGAGCGTTTCCATCGAGAGATGCTTGCAGCGGGATCGATTAAACATGCAAACGTAGTGCATGCATCGGACGCGTCGAATGCGGACGGCGTACACTATCTGGTGATGGAGTTAGTCGATGGCGTGGACTTGTCAGTTCTGCTGAAAAGCCATGGGCCGTTCTCCGTCGGTCAGGCTTGTGAACTGATTCGAATGGTGGCTGTGGGCCTTGAGCAAATTCATCTGGCAGGCATGGTGCATCGGGACATCAAGCCGGGGAACCTGATGTTGTCGCGTGACGGACAGGTCAAGATTCTGGATCTCGGACTGGCACTCCTGAATCCTCAGTATGCGATTTCTGAAGGAGACCTCACGTCCACTGGTCAATTGATGGGCACCGTCGATTACATGTCACCCGAACAGGCGGATAATACTCACAACGTGGATGGCCGAGCCGACATCTACGGACTGGGAGCAACCCTTTTTGCTTTGCTGTGTGGCAGGGCACCGTTTGGTGGCCGCAAACTGTCACTGATGAATAAGCTGTCTTTACTGGCGAACGAGCCAGCGCCTTCGATTCAGGAGTTCTGCCTGAACGCTCCTGATGGACTCGCTGGGATCGTCAGCCGAATGCTGGCTCGAGATCCAAAGCAGCGATTTGCGAGTGCCGCCGAAGTCGCGCTGGCCCTGGAACCGTATTGCAGCACGACCGGAATAGCAGACCTTTTGCCAGCGAGTGGGTCGCAAAGCGAGATGATGTCGATTGATTCGGGTGACGATGTGAGTCACGACACGATCTTACTGGACTCGACAAATCGCTCCGACTCATCTGTCGTTGAGTCAGCAGCAGCAGCAGCGAACGATTTGTCCATTTTGCATCGAAGCCACTGGATTCTGCTCTCTGTGAGTCTGATTGTCGTACTCGCCGGAATTCTCTGGCTGCTCCGGTCCGGGGCCAATGCTACGGTTGCGATTCCAAACCGACCGACTGTGACCGATGCGCCAGCATTGATCGATGCTGCGACTGTGATTGACGCACCAGTTGAAGCTATCAAAGTGGAAACGCATCCTGTCGTCTCACGCACATCATCGGTAGTTTTGGAACACCTGCAGAAATTGAGTGCGGAACCAGTGGACGCCGCGGAGGCTTCTGATGGGGCATCATCCTGGCAGATCTTTTCGGCCAGTACTGAGCCGGATCTGCGCACGACCGCTATCCATCAGGCCTGCAAAATTGTGCCTGCCGCATCCATGTTGTGTCGGTTGCTGACGGAAGATGCACCTTCGATTCGCGCCGGACTCATGCTGGCGATTAGCGAATACGACCAGTTCCAGGTCCTGAACGCAGCAGAAGAGCTGAAGGCCATGTCGCTGGATTCCTCTGCCCCGCTGGATCTGATTGATCTATTGCTGCGATGGTATGTCAACGATCCGGATTCAGAAGTTCATTCCAGCGTGGAGTTTCTACTTCGCAGTTGGGGGCAGCAGGACAGATTGCAGCAACTGCGTCCACTGCTGGAGCAAAAACTGGTCCCATTTGATGGTGGCTGGTATCAGCCGTACCACGTCTCCGCCATGGTGATCATCCCAGGGCCGCGTACCGAGCAAATTGGCTCACCGATTGGTGAGCCCGGGCGAAACGCGCAGGCTAACCTCCAAAAGGAAGATCTTCGCTCGGTGACTGTTCCCTATTCGTTCGCGATCAGCTCGACTGAAGTGACGCGTACTCAGTTCTGGCGAATCAGCGACGGATATTGGAAATCGCAGCCACCGACGGAGCCGCAGGCCCCGGCCCACTCAGTCTACTGGCATCAGGCCGCTGAATTCTGCAATCGATTGAGTGAACTCGAAGGGATCTTACCCGCGGAATTCTGTTACGTTCAGGTTGACTCCGCAGCAGGTGTTCGCCGGCGGCAGAAGCCGAACGCTCTGGAGCTGACAGGTTATCGACTTCCCACCGATGATGAATGGGAAATCGCATGCCGTGCCGGGACAAGCACGATTCGACCGCATGGAGATGCTGCAACGTGGTTGTACAAATATGTGATTGGCAATCAAACCGAGGCGGGGCCTGTTGCAGTTGGACTCCAGAAGCCAAATCCATTTGGCTTGTTTGACATGCTTGGCAATGTCTCAGAATGGATCCACACGGCTGACTCAGATGCAGCCGCAGAGAAGGGTATTCGACGGCTGCGGGGAGGATCTGCATGGACTGCCGAAGATTCGCTTCGATCTGCAACTCGAAATCACTACGAATCGCATAAGACCTCGCCCAAGGTTGGTATTCGTGTCGCCCGCACAATTCTAAAACGTCCGTATCTGGAATCCGGAAAGAACCGCGCTGGGGGGCTCCTTGAAATTCAGGTTGGGCCGCCAGTATGTCCGGCGGAACTGGCAACCTATGTCGGGCAGGAATTTCATCCACTTGACTGGCAACAAGTGATCCGTCTCGGCCATTGGAATGTGCGCCATACCATGACGCGCCGCTTCCGCCTGCGGAACGTCTCCGATGAACCGGTGACATTGTCGCAGCTTCCCAGGATCAGTGGTTTTTTTGAATTCGATCCGGAGCCCCCGCTTCGCATCGAGCCGAATGCGACTGTGGATTTTGGGCTTCGAATGCCTGCTGTCATCGCTATCGGTGAGCGAACCCATGATCTTTATTTCCAGTGGGGCCGTCAGAACGAATATCATTTTCCGCCGATTCGAATTCACGGTTGTCTCGACGGCCCGTTCCTGGAAGTTTTCGGGATTGGCCTGTTTGGACAGCCTCCAGCGGTTGCCGACATGGGAGTGGTCCCGATGGGCTCTCAAGTCGGAATTCGTCTGTTTTTACGAAACATCGGTAACCAGCCTGTTGAAGCACGCGTCACCAATGTCACGGGACCATTCAAACTGGCAAGTCCGCTGGAAGGCATTCACGTTCCCCATGTGATGGATAAATCGTTCCGCATCGTTCTGAATGCGACAACGACCGGGGCGACCGACGGTGAAGTGACGTTGGTCACAAATGAGGAACCACCGTCAGAGTATCAATTTCCGATTCATGCGGTCGTCTCTGATTCCAAAGCGTTCAGCGCGGTCGGAGTCTTCCGGAATGGTCTGTGGCTCATCGACAACAATCGCGACGCTGAGCCGGACGAGACTTTTGAATTCGGAACCGCAGGTGACCATCCGCTGACTGGTGACTGGAACGGCGATGGCATCTGCGATGTAGCTGTGTCTCGCCCGACATCGGACGACAAGTTACTGATAAAGTTCCGATTGAGAGGGGAGAATCCTCAACCGGCTCTCGAACAGGCAGAGTTGGTTCTTGGTGACAGGAATTGGAGACCGATTGCTGCAGATCGCGATGGAGACGGTCGCACAGAAATTGGATATGTAAAACTGCAAGCGACCGGTGAAGGCCTCGTTTGGGCATTTGATACACCGCACGACGGATCATTTCAGGACAAAATTGTGTTCGGTCTTCCGAACGATGATCTGGTTGTTGGTGATTGGAATGGTGATGGCATGGATGACTTTGCCGTCTCACGCCCGAATCCCAATGACGCATCAGGAGCGCGACTGTGGCAGATCAGCGGCGCAGGGCTGGGGAGTCCGCGAGAACACTTTTACTTAAGTCATTTTGATTTGCCAATTGCCGGCGATTGGGATGGCGACGGAGACGATGATCCCGGTGGCTGGCGACCATGGCCGGAATCGAAAACCAGCGTCTGGCAATTTGAAACCGACGGAGATGTTCACAGCAACTGTGATCTCGAAGGATTTGGATTGGATACCGACATACCCTTCGTGTTGCGACATGCAGGAAAATTGCGCGCCAATCCTTGAAATGCAAGCCACTGCTGGCATGCACCTGCCAGCAGACGAGCCCGATTCGATAAGGGAATCAGCTCGCCGTTCAGTGAACGGGTGACTGTTGTTGATGCCCGTGCGTTTTGTTGACTCATTGATGAAAGGGAAGCCACGTCAGCACCGCGCAGAATGTGCTGGCATCGTCCCGTCCAAAGCAGGTGTTGAGTTCAATTACCTTTCGAGCCTCCAGTGACTTCCGTAATTCGAGGTGCCTTGGCAGCCCTCAACTGAAGCTCTTATTGTTTTGCCTTCAAATTGCAGGTTGGGTTCGGGAAGCAAATCACGCTGCAGTACGAGGAACTGACGAACGGCTTCTCGTTGAGCGGCTGTCAGGAGTGAATCGCGGTCGTCCAGTCCGCGAGTGTTGAGGTGAAAGCGAATGTCTTGAGTGAGTTGACCACGATGATCATTTTGACGTATTCCATTTTTGTGGCGGCTGGCGTGGGAGTCACGCTGTGGGTGGCTCGCAAACTGGATATTCACGGCGTGACGTTTGCCAGGGCCGGTGACAGATATGACGCGGAAACCGGTCCGGCGATGTCGCATCTGCTGGTTGTTGGTTTTACTCTGGTCGGACTGGGGATCGTGAGTCTCGCGCCAGAGCTCGGAAGCAATGCACAGACTGTGCAGCAATGTCTCGAATCGCTCAGCAGCAAGCTCGGTCGGACGATTCTGGTGCTGGGAGTGATGCACTTTTTCAATCTGATCACTCTTTGCTGGCTTCGCGACAGAAGGATCCGTTTCGGAAGTCCGCATTAATCGGGCCATGGGATCTTTCGCTGTGCCTCTCCCCGCGGCGCAGGGAGAGGCTTCAGTTGATCAATCTCTGAACACAAGTTCTCACTCTGAAACTGGTTCAAAACTCCAGGTTGTAACGCTGGGTCATCTCACGACGGATTTGGACGGTGGCGTTGTCAATCAATTGCCACCCCTGAATTTTTACGGCCGTTCCTGATGCTGCAGCATTATCAATAGCGTTGCCCGCCTGAGTTTCACGCGACCGTGGCATTGAATAGCTGTAATTTTCATAACCATATCTCGTGTGCCTCGTTGCTCGGTTTGCAGTACCTCAAGCCCGCTGTACACGGTGAAGTTACACTTCCTGAGAGTTCGGAACAGTCAACTCTCCTGCTTCCCAGGATTCTGACGCGACGAAGAATGCTCGTCGTCGGTGCAATTCTCACATTGATGGCTGGGGTTGTGGGTGCCACGGCGACATACAGCATGAACCTGAGACTTGCCCATGCACTGGGTCACTGGTACGCTGAACAGGGACACTTGTGGTGTGGGAGGCCGTAATCGTGGCCTTCAACCAATTGGCCACATCGTTTGCGTCTGGGAATCGCTTCCGGACTGATTTCGTATCAGTTGAGAAACATTGAATGGCTCTTACCAATATACCCATCGACATCACCGAAGTTGCCGACGAGCTTGTGTCCGGCGACATTCTGTTCAGCGTCTACGACCTGCAGGAATTGAAGGCGGTCGCGCCTTTTGACGGGATGAAACCGGGACCAGAGAACTTCCCGGGATCCATGATCCTGCGGCGATGCACGAAAGGTCGGGTGCTCTGTCGCCAGGGCGAAGCAGGCGCCACAGCATTTCAGATCCTGACGAGAGAAGATGCATTCAAAGTGCTGCGGGCCATGTTAAGAGGATTGTCGGCGGAAGAATCGGCCTTTGACGAGGCCTTGAAAGATATGTCTGCCGACGTGCAGTCTCAGGTTGGGCAATTACAGCGGCGGAGAGACGCACTTCGACGCGGCAACATCGGACGACGACAGTCGCTTGAACATGAAGTCGAACGACTCACACAGACGCTGAAGACATCCGACAACACGCCGGGTCATTCACCTCCGGAAGTGGTTCACGCCAGACTTTTTGTTTCATCCGGAAACAAACGCAAAGGACTTTTGCATCGGTTGATGGACAAACTTTGTGGACGCAGTCGCGACCGATCAGGGACTGCTGAACTTCCGGAATACATTCCGAATGACGGACTGCACGTTCTGGGCCGCCTGCTGATCGGGATCTGGCCGCAGTCCGGTCGGCGACGTTGATGTCCCCATTCGGAGATCTTGAGAATCGGATTAATGCCGCGCGGGCATCTGCCGACAGCGGTGACAAGTTAGCAGTAGCGCTTGAGAGTCAGGAGTTGACAATAACTCACGGGACAACCATCCGTCCTGGAGCAGATTGCGGAAGTGGCCGCGACGGAAACGCTGGATTACGATTCCGCTCGTCAGTTCGTCCGGGCCTTGACGGTGGTTCAGCAGGAACTGGAACACCGCATTGAACAAGGAGCATCGAGTCCGCTCATCAGCGAACAACTGACTTCCGTGAAGGAAATGTTTGTATTGTCTCTTAAAGACGGGCGACAGGCAGAACATCAGATCCCGGGAGCCGCACAAAAAAGGCCAGTCAAGGAGGTAGATTTACAAAAGGTTTTTCCACCCATCGCAGACTATGACGCCATCGCATTTCAGAAGGCCTTTGCATAATTACGACAGCGGATCCAGACACCCGCTGGAGTGTCGCAGGAGTGCTGCCCGGATTCAGGGGACTCGTAATGTTTCCAGGCGAGTAACAGATTTCTGATTACCGTCGAAAACCGGGGGCTAGCGCCCTGCGGCTAATAAAATCAGCCGCCACGCGCTAGCGTCCGGTTGTTTGGCCTGGTAGTTCCTGGTCTGCCGCTCGCCCTATGGCAGGTCGGTTGAGCCCATGAGATAGCGATCAACTTCGCGGGCGACACCGCGGCCTTCATTGATGGCCCAGACGACGAGACTCTGACCACGACGACAATCGCCGGCGACGAAGACTTTTTCATTGTCGGTCGTGTACTTTTCGTGTTCCGAATCGTACCAACTCATTCCGCCGCGACCTTCCTTAACCTTGACTCCAAGCTGTTCCGCTACCGGATGTTCAGGACCAAGGAAACCGAGGGCAAGGAAGACCAGATCTGCGGGGTATTCCTTTTCGGTGCCCGGAATCGGAACGAATGGCGGACCGCCTTCGGTCATGACCTGCCAATCGACCTCGATCGTTTTCACAGCCTTGACGTTGCCTTTGCCGTCATCGACAAACTCAGCCGTCTCAATACAGAACGCACGCGGATCGTCACCGAACTTTGCAGCCGCTTCTTCGTGCCCGTAGTCGACTCGATACACGCGCGGCCACTGCGGCCACGGGTTGTTGGACGAACGCTGCAGCGGAGGCTTTTCGATAATCTCAAAGTTCACGAGTGACCTGCATCCATGCCGCATTGAAGTGCCCAGACAGTCGTTGCCGGTATCACCGCCCCCGATCACGACGACATGTTTTCCGTTCGCGCTTATGAATTCGCCGTCTTCAAGCCTGCTGTCCAGCAGACTCCGCGTGTTCGGACGCAGGAAGTCCATGGCGTAATGAACTCCTTTCAGATCACGTCCCTTGATCGGCAGGTCGCGCGGGCGCGTGGAGCCGGTGGCGAGCACCACGGCGTCGAAGTCTTCCAGCAGTTGCGACGCCGGGATGTCGGTGCCGATCGTCGTGCCTGTAAAGAACGTAATGCCTTCCTGTTCCATGATACGGACTCGTCGATCGACAACGTCGTGCTTGTCGAGCTTCATATTCGGGATGCCGTACATCAGCAATCCGCCGACGCGGTCATCGCGCTCGTAGACTGTAACCCAATGCCCGGCTTTGTTGAGTTGCGCGGCAGCGGCGAGGCCTGCAGGGCCGGAACCGACCACGGCAATCTTGCGTCCTGTGCGGACCTGCGGCGGCTGAGGAATAACCCAGCCCTTCTCGAACGCGTGGTCGATAATCGCACATTCAATATTTTTGATCGTGACAGCAGGTTCGATCACGCTCAGGACACAGGAACCTTCGCAGGGAGCCGGACAGACCCGACCGGTGAACTCGGGAAAATTGTTCGTCTTGTGAAGTCTGTCCAGTGCGTCGCGCCAGCGCCCCTGGTAAACGAGGTCGTTCCATTCGGGGATGAGATTATAGACCGGGCAACCGGATGCCATGTTTGCCATCAGATCGCCGGTTTGACAGAACGGCACGCCACAATCCATACACCGCGCACCCTGAACCTTCAGGCCCGTCTCGGGCATGTGTTCATGGAACTCTTTCCAGTCCAGAATGCGCAACAACGGATCACGGTCTGTGGGGACCTGTCGTGTGTATTCTTTGAAGCCAGTGGGCTTTCCCATGGGACGTTACTTTCGGTGCAATTTCGTTCGTACGACTCAACAGGAATCAAAATAACTCGAAAAAATTCGTCAGGCTGCCCGAGAGCTTGACAATAAACCGCGCAGCATCAGCTCCGTTGACAGCTCGATGATCGTAGGAGAGTGACAAGGGCAACAGCAGACGTTCAACAATCTGTCCGTCGTCCATTACAAGTTGGTTCTGACCGCGCGACATGCCCAGAATGGCGACTTCCGGATAGTTCACGATCGGAGTGAACGCTGTGCCACCGATTCCGCCGAGATTCGTGATAGTAAAGCTTCCCCCCTGCATCTCCTCGGTTTTGAGCTTTCGATCACGGGCTCGCCCGGCGACATCGGTCAATTCTGCAGCGACCTGCAGGACATTCTTCTGATCGCAGTTGCGGATGACTGGCACGACCAGGCCGTTCGGCGTGTCCACTGCCACACCAATATGGTAGTACTTTTTCTGCACCAGTTCGCCGGACACCATATCCACGCTGGAATTGAAGTTTGGAAACGCCTTCAGGGCTCCGACAACGGCCTTGATCATAATGGCGGTCATCGTGATTTTCGGTGAGCCAGGATTGGCTTTGACATAGCGTTTGCGCGCGGATTCCAGTTCCGTGATGTCGGCCAGATCGTGTTGAGTAACATGAGGAATTGTGATCCACGCCGTGTGCAGGTTCGCAGCCGCCATGCGGAAGATCTTATTCATTGACACTTTCTCCACCGGACCAAACTTACTGAAGTCCGGCAAGGGTGCCGCCTGAACGATGCCAAATCCAGGTTCCGATGCGGCCTTCGCGACGGAAGGTTGACTCATTCGATGATGCACGAATGCCTCAACATCTTCGAGCGTGATTCGCCCGCCAGTCGCAGTTCCGTTGATTTGTTTCAGATTAACTCCAAGTTTACGAGCAAATCGCCGAACGCCCGGCCCAGCCGCTGCTGGTGGACCGTCGGTTTTTGGAATTGCGACCGCTGTTGACAGAGGAGCTGTGAGCGGGGCGGCTGGTGCGGGAGCCGGATCTTCGAAATGAGCCACAGTTGCAACAGCCGGAGCCGTGGCCGGGGCTTTCGCTGCGGACACCGTGACTGCAGCCGTGGCGTTGATCGTAATCAACGGCGCGCCGATATTCACACTTGTACCAGGCTTAATGTGAACGGCGGTGATGGTACCCGCATGAGGGCAGTTAATTTCTGCGACCGCCTTGTCTGTCTCAACTTCGCAAACGACAGCACCGCTGGCAATCATATCGCCCACTTTTACGTTGACGGAAGCGATATCGACCTTTGTGACACCCTCAGACACCTCGGGCAATCTGAATTCCACGGGTCCGCTTGCTGCGGTCGCTGGTGCCGTTGGCTTTGCTGCCACTGATGGTTCGGGCTTCGCCGTGGGTACAGCTGCGGCCGGCGCCACGTTTTTCACTGGTGCAGCGGCTGGTTTTGAAACAGGTGCTGTGCCGTTCGTCGTTTCGATCATCAGAATTGGCTGGCCAACGCTGAGCTTATCGCCGGACTTAATCAGCAGTTTAGAAATCCTCCCTGCGTGAGGGCAGTTAATTTCCGCGACAGCCTTGTCGGTTTCGACTTCGCAGATGATCGCACCGGATTCGATAACGTCGCCTTCCTTGACGCGCACTTCAGCGACGTCAACAGTGGAGACTCCTTCAGACACTTCCGGCAACTTGAATTCAATGGACATGGCTGGAGTTTTCAGGGTTCAGTTTTCAGGGGCAGTGAATAGCAGGGTGCAGGGTGCAGGGTGC
>Ga0105046_10014025_pt1 | contig 12380 bp, 7 predicted proteins | sample MAT03_FD_78385 | JGI IMG/M metagenome (GOLD analysis project Ga0105046, IMG submission 78385) | Freshwater microbial communities from Lake Fryxell liftoff mats and glacier meltwater in Antarctica - MAT-03 (megahit assembly) | ecosystem: Environmental > Aquatic > Freshwater > Ice > Liftoff...
CGATGAGGCTCGGCACCACGGTGCGTCCGATCGGGCAAGACAAGCATGACCTTGATGTCGTCTGTATGCTGCGGACCGGAGGCATACGGCTGTCGGCGAATGAAGTCTATCAGCTCGTCTGGGCCACGCTCGGACAAGACGGCACGTACCGCGAAATGCGGGAACGAAAGAATCGCTGCATCCGCCTCATTTACGCGCGGAAGTTCCACCTCGACATCACACCCGCCGTGCCGGTGCGCGTGCAGCAGGACGGCCCATTGTTCGTCCCAGACCGCGAATTGAGCGTGTGGTGCTCGTCACATCCAGTCGGCTTTGCAGATTGGTTCGCTGAACGCACGAAGGCGGTGCCCATATTTACTCGCTCGTTCAGCGCGATGGACGAAGGGGAGGTCGTCATTGCCAAGATGGCTGAAGTCGAGCCGATGCCGGAACACGGTTTTGAAAAAACGCCGCTTCAGCGCATCACGCAGCTACTGAAGCGTGACCGCGACGAGTATTTCCAGAACGACCTCAAACGCCGCCCAACCTCGATTTTGCTCACAACGCTCGCAGCGCATTCATACACCGCCGAAGTTCGCATCCCTGCCCAAGACTTGTTCGAGTTCGTCATGCGAGTGGTGGCGAGGCTGCAGGAGTTCATCGCAGGCCGGCAAACGTCCCTTGGCCCATGTTCCTACCACGTGGTGAATCCGGTGAACCCGAAGGAAAACTTCGCGGAGAAATGGACTCGGGCCGATTACGAGGCTTTCGGGCACTGGCAAAATACGCTTGTTCGGAAACTGCGCGCAGTTTCCGCCACGAAAGGCAAAGGCATTGATGTGATGCTCAACAGCCTCGGCGAAGGCTTTGGCAAAGACTCCGTGCTGAAAGCCGCGGCTTCGCTTGGCGTGGACACGAGCATTGTGCATCAATCGGGACGGCTGCGCGTCGCGGGAGCGACGGGGGTCGTCGGTCTTGTCGGCAGCACAATGGGAGCGACGGTTTATCACGGAAGATGAGCAGTCGCTACTTTCGCACACCGCCACTTTCGCTGGCTGCACAAGCATCTGGACTCCGGCACCAGTATCCCAACGGAACCACCGTCGCCGGACGGGACGACATCGGCTGGCGTGGAGAGCTTTCACCAGATGCTTTTGGTCGTACCTACGACATCGAGATGCATTACCGTCGCGACGACAAACCGGATGTGTGGGTGCGTGCGCCCGACCTCCATGCGTTTACCGCCGGAAGGCGACTCCCGCATGTCTATGACCAAAAGGAGCAGCGTCTCTGCCTTTACGTGCCCGGTTGCGGATTCTGGCGGCCTGACCGTTCATTCTCACAGACGATTCTCCCGTGGACGTGCCACTGGCTGCGGCTTTTTGAAATGTGGCTCGTGACCGATACTTGGCACGAGCGCGGCGGCCATCCCGAACCTCGTCCCCGTCGCTCACTCCCAGCCGATAATCTTCGGTTTTGAACCCATGACCAAACCACACGCCATCGTCTTCTCATCCGAAAAATCACATCCCATCGCCGAAGCGGTGAAGGAGAACCTCGAGATGTGGGGCTTCACCGCCGACGCTTGGAAGGAGAACTTTTTCGACGCGAATAACACCGCACCGCTGAACACATTCTTGAAGAAGCTGCTCTGCTTTGATTTCGCAGTGCTCGTTCTCGGTGACGACGACATGCGAGCGGATCCGGAAAGCGGGAGCACCACACCTATCCCACGAGACAACGTCATTTTCGAACTCGGGGCGACGATGGCGCGCATGGGCACGCAGAAGACCTTCCTGCTCACACCGAAAGAACCACGGGTAACACTGCCGACTTATTTCCGAGGGCTGGATCCGCTCACCTACGAACTGCGCCAGGATGGCAATCACGTTGCCGGGACCGGAACCGCGTGCAGCCACATCCGTGACCGAATGAACCGGCTGGATGAAGACGCCTTTCACTCCGATCTCCCCGCGCTCGGCCTCGCCTACGGCTACTTCTTCAATTTCGTCCGCCCCATTCACGACACACTGCGCGAGCCGCAACGGGTCACGCTTCCGTCATCCGACGGACCTTGGTCACCGGATCACGGCTACACACTCAGCATCGTCATTCCAGACCGACTGATGAACCGCCAGAGCGCCGACGAATTTCTGAAAACCGAAATGCGTGCCTACAACGTGCAGGTGCAACTCAAGGACGGACGCGACGTGAGCGTTTACGTTTTGCCGCGTCCGTCACCGAATTCACCACTGCACATTCTCGACATCCCAACGACGCTGCTGACGTCGGAGAAAGTTATCCGTTGCGTGGACAGCTTTTGGGGCGGAGGTGACCGCGACTTCCGAGAGCGCCTTACGAAGCGGGAAATCTCCGCATTGGCGCGGCGCATTCGGGGGCTCATCAAAGACGAGCAATTGAGCGAGAGGCGCGTGATGGTTGTCGAGCTTGCAACGCTTTCGGAGCACATTGCGAAACTCGGCACTTAACGATCACCTGATCTTCTTCACAGCTTGTGCGCGAAGGCGTCGTCCTGAACGATAGAGTGAGCGACAAATAGTTGGAGAAGCGCGTTTGATTACAATGCACGTCATTGATCTGCGGAACGTTTCGTCATGAGCGTCTAGTGCTGTGTCAGCCGTCATTTAATGGCAATGCAACGGCATACGGAACCAATCATTTCACGACTGACACAGCACTAGGGTGACAGGGTGATAGTGGATGCTCGAAATCATTCGCGCCGAGATCACGCGGCGCGAGTGGCCGCATTTCCTCCTCACCGGCGACACCGAGGATCGCGGCGCACTCGTGCAAAATTTCCAAAAGGCCGAAGGCGCGGCGGTGTTCCTCATCTCCCTCCGCGCGGGCGGATTCGGGCTAAACCTCACCGCGGCGAGCTACGTCGTGCTGTGCGATCCGTGGTGGAATCCCGCGGTGGAAAACCAGGCCATTGATCGCACGCACCGCATCGGCCAGACCAGCCACGTCATCGCCCACCGCCTGCTGGTGAAGGAGAGCATCGAGGAAACAATCCGCACCCTCCAGCGCAGCAAAAGCGCCCTCGCCGCCGACATTCTCGGCGAGGAAAGCCGCGCTCACTCTGGATGACTTCCAGTTCCTGCTCGGGGAGTAGCGCGGGGAGCAATCGCACTGTCGGCGGACACTGCCGCCCGCGAGGGTCGGTCGTTTTTCCGGTGGTTGGAGAATGGAAACGATCTCGGTGCCCTAGCGTTCCAAAAGATCGGTCGCTGAATGGTGGGGCAGTCCCGTTCATGCAAACCGCCGCAACATGCGCCCAGGGCGTCATCTGCGCTCATTCTTCTAACTATTTGCCTGTCACTCTGTCTTCATCCTTGCGCTCATTCTTCTAACTATTTGCCTGTCACTCTGTCTTCATCCTATCAATTATCCGAAATGAAACTCCGACTGCTGCTGGTTCCCCTGCTATCCCTCACCTTCCCCGAAGTGCCGGCAGCCCCGCCTGAAACCGCCGGCACCGCCGCACCACCCAACATCGTTGTGGTGGTGGCCGACGACATGGGCTACTCCGACATCGGTTGTTATGGCAGTGAGATCCACACTCCGATATTGGACTCGCTGGCGAAGGAGGGCTTGCGCTTCACGCAATTCTATAACACCTCGCGCTGCTGCCCCACCCGGGCCGCCTTCCTAACAGGATTATACTCTCATCAGGCGGGCATCGGCCTGATGACCGAGGATCTGGGCTACGCCGGGTATCGCGGCGAGTTAAGCCGCAAAGCGGTGACCATTGCCGAAGTGCTGCGGCCGGCGGGCTATCGCACCTACATGGCCGGCAAGTGGCACGTGACCAAAAATGTTAATCCAGAAGGGGATAAATCCAACTGGCCGATCCAGCGCGGTTTCGACCGCTTCTATGGCACCATCACCGGAGCTGGCAGTTTCTACGACCCCGCAACCCTGTGCCGCGATAACACCTTCATCACCCCGGTCAACGACCCGCTTTACCGCCCGCAACAGTTTTACTATACCGATGCCATCAGCGACAACGCGGTTAAATTCATGAAGGATCATGCCAAGGAGCATTCTCAGCAACCCTTCTTCATGTATGTCGCCTACACCTGCGCCCACTGGCCCATGCACGCGCTGGAGGCGGACATCGCCAAATACATGGGCCGTTATGACGCCGGCTATGACGCCACGCGCCAGGCCCGCGAAAAACGGGCACAGGAACTCGGGGTGCTGGATCCCCGCTGGAAACTCTCACCTACGGCGGGCAATTGGGACAAGATGCAACACAAGGAATGGGAAATTCATTGTATGGAAGTCTATGCCGCAATGATAGAAAACATGGACCGGGGCATCGGGCGGATGGTCGCGGAGCTGAAACAACAGGGCAAACTCGACAACACCCTGTTCATCTATCTGCAGGACAACGGCGGTTGCGCCGAGGGCTATGGCCGGGGTTCCAACGCTGACAAGATCAAGGAACAAATCTGCCACGCCATGAGCGCGGACGAACTGCAAACCAAAATCTGGCCGCCGATGCAGACGCGCGATGGCCGCCCGCTGCACTCCGGGCCGGATGCCATGCCCGGACCGGAAGACAGCTTCGTTGGCTACGGCGGTGCTTGGGCCAATCTGTCTAACACACCGTTCCGCGGCTACAAGCATGACGCCCTGGAAGGCGGCATCAGCACACCATGCATCATGCACTGGCCGGCCGGCATTCCGGCGGCGCGACGCAATGCCGTGGTAAACGCGCCAACCCACATCATTGACCTCATGACCACCTGCGTGGACGTTGCCAAGGCAACTTATCCGAGAGAGCACAAGGGCGAACGCATTCAGCCGCCGGAAGGCGTGAGCCTGGTGCCCGCATTGCATGGCTCGGACCTACAGCGGAAGGCACCACTCGGTTTCGAGCATCATGGCAACAGCGCCCTGCGGGACGGCAAATGGAAAATAGTCACCGAATATCGGAAAGACCAAACGACGAAGTGGGAACTTTACGACATGGACGCCGATCGCACGGAAATGAATGATCTGGCCGCGCAGCAACCGGATAAACTGAAGGAAATGGTGGCCAAATGGCAGCAATGGGCTAACCGGGTCGGCGTCCAACCATGGCCGCTAAAGAAACCACCCAAGTAACCATCGACCACTCATAGAACGCCACATTCCCGTGCATTGGCAATTCCTATCAGGCTGGCATTCTCCTGTTCGCGAAGAACAAGGCCGGCAGGCTGCGTGCGGAGCTTGACATCCACCCCGCCCGGCACGTAGTCTTTCCTCCATGTCCGACCACGCCGCCGCGCTTGCCTACGTCGGCACCCATCTCACCAACTTCTTTTTCCCGCCCTCCAGTCTTCGCCAAGGCTTTTGCCGGCAGGCCCGAGCGGTTACAAGAATGCCACGTTCTTCCGCGTGGGAGTTTCCAAAACCCCGTGAGGCGCTCCAAAACACGGGCATGGACGTCTTGTCCATGCCCTTGATGGGACGCGACGTCCCTTCCCCTTGAAGTCATATCCCTCCCAACACTTATGAAGACGAAACATTGCTTTCTCATGCGCACCAACCATAGCAGCAATTTTTTGGTAACCAATCTAATTGTATACTTGTTGGCACAGTGCGTGTTGCCTGCCAATGCGGAGTATGACTATTTTCGCAATGCGCAGCTTCCAGGCAAACGCCGCGTGGACGTGAGTCTTGACAAGGTACAGCAAGAAGGCAGCGAGGTTCCCGCAGGTTACCAGCGTCGTGTTGTGGAATGGTGGCCCAAGAAAGGCGTGGACATTGTCGATGTGCCCGAGGGCGTATCCCTGCGGACCTGGACGATCAATCCCGAATCACTGGGATCGAGTGACCCCAAGAAACTCCGGTGGTGGCCACTTGCGCTGCGCGGCGAACGACAGTTCAAGGCGCACCTTGTAGCCATCCGCGGCGTGGCAGGTATGGGAATCGGCAATCCATGGAACAAGAAGGGCGACGGCCCGGATTATCTGTGTCCGGCTGTCGTATTGCGTCTGGAAGACGGCCGCAAACGCTGCTTCACCTCCGGCTCCTTTGTCGAAGCCGACGAACGCTACATCTGCGACCTCTATGAAAAGGAGATGCAGCGCTTGCGGGACGGCACGTTCAAGCAAGGCATTGAATGGAAAGTCGATCCAGATGCGAGCCGCGAGTTTCCGCGGGGAGAACTCTACAAACCGGGCACCGCCCAGATTGAGACCGAGCATTTCGTCGCGGTGCTGGGCGCGGAGGATCCGAAGGACAACGCCGGATCACTCTGGCTCATGGACAACGACAAAAATGCCGCCGCCCGCAACCGCACGCTCATCATGCGCGGCTGGGAAGACTGGTGGGCCTACCTCGAGTATGCCGGCCATCTGATGCCATATTGGGAGAAACCCGGCACGGAAAAGTATAAGTACAAGATCACGATTGGCGGAACCAAGAAAAACGGCTTGGAAATCCTGGGCCGTGGCAACGGCGGAAGCTATGGCGGCATGACCACGCCCGACGGCAATTGGTGGGGGCTGTATCACGAGTGGACACACGGCCAACTTTGCGGCGGCATGATCTCACTCGGCGGCGGAGAGACCATGTGCGATGCAGCACAGACCATGGGAGACCCGAGGATCACCGCGAAGATGATGTTCCAAGTCGTGAAACCATGGAAGAATCTCTTCTGGGGAGCCTATCCCGGCGGATACGGATGGACGAGCATGAGTGACGATCCCAACTGGGGCTACTGCGCCGTCGGCACCCTGCCTCCCCTGATGTCTGACCAGGAGCACACGCCGATGCACGTCATTGCCAGACTCGGTAAGGAGCGCGGCATCTTCACCAACGGCGTCCGGGGCACGGGTGACTTCATGGGGCAAATCGGTGCCCGCATGGCCGAGTTCGATACCGAATTGCAGGGCGGCCTGCGTCAACAATTCACCATGCCAACCCGCGTTGCGTTGCAGGCCGTCGCTTTTGATAAACGGATCTACCGCAGTCCGGTCATGTACTCTCCCGAACCTTTTGGTGTGAACATCATCAGACTACTGCCTGACAAGGGGGCCACAAATATGACGGTGGATTTTCAGGGACACTATGATCCCGAAACTTTCAGTGATTGGCGCGCATGCATTGTGGCGGTGGATGCCGAAGGTCGCTGTCGTTATTCTCCCCTATGGAACAAGGGAACGATGAGCATGGACGTCAAGCCCGGCGACCAGCGATTTTGGCTTACCGTTACTGCCACGCCTTATGCGCTCAGCCCTTTGCACCCGACTGGCGCGAATTCCGTATGGGCAATCTATCAAGGCGGATTTTCCTACCGCTATCCTTACGATGTGCAGCTCTCTGCCTGCCGCCCGGACTCGCCGCACACCACGCTTGAAGAGGACGATGTGCTGAACCTCGTCGGTGGCGTGTGGGGCATGCGGAATGGCGAAGGTGCCAACTGCGCCAATGTGTCGGCACCCGAGGACACCCCGGGATATGCGGTGATGCTCAAGGGACTCGGCGGCAACGACACCCCCGTTGCAAAATCACACCGTGAAAACGCGAAGGGCAAACGTCACCCCAACGGCGGCGGTTGGGTGGCCGAATCTGCAACGGTCGATGCCACGGCCTACGTGGCGGCCGGTGCCATGGTGCTGGGCGGCGCCAAGGTTCTCGGACATGCCGTTATCAATGACTATGCAATTGTCATGGGACCGAATGTCACCATCAAGGACAATGCCCGAGTTTATGGCAAAGTGATCGTCGATGGCAAAGACGGCAAACGCGAGTATTCGGGCAATGCCCGTGTGTATCTGCGTGACGAGGAAAGGGAAGATGTGGCACTCGACAGCCCGCAACAGCGGGGCACGCGCTTCAAAGAGTTGGACTACCGCCTCCAGGCCAATTACGAATGTGACGTTGCTGACGAGGCAGTTCTTGAGGATTATTACAAGGAACATTCCACCGACGTGTTTTTCTACGGCGCGCATCGTGCCGACCTGATCTTCTTCGACGGTATTCTCAGGGGCAGGCCGGGCTTCGTAAAGAATGGCAAGGGCGGGGCCTTCACCTTCAATGGAAAAGACCAGTACGCGGAGCTTCCGGGTGAAGTTGCCGACCTCGAGGAAATCACGATCGACCTCGGCTTCCTGTGCAGTGATGGCGGTGACCAAAACCTGTATCAATTCGGAACTTCGGATAAGTGTTATATCCGGCTATCAGTGATTAACAACGTCCTGAAATTGACGACCGTGAAAAACGGGGTGGCAAGCACCGTGGACGGTGGTGTCATTCCGTCCAATGCGTGGACCGACTGCCGCGTGGAAATCAATGGCAAGACCATCGCGATCCATGGTAATAACAAGAAGACCGCAGATATCACATCTGGCTTCCACCCATCCGACGCCTTTGTTCCGGGCGAACCCCGCCTGGGATTTCTCGCGGCCGGATTTGGGGGCAGCAAGCCCATGAAAGGCGCGATTGATTTCTTCCGCATCTATACGAGCACCTACCCTGATTTCAGCCGGGTGCAAGTGCCTCTGGTGGCGCCGCGCAAGATACCGGCGGATTATGTCGAGCGTTTCACCGCTGCCTTTCCTGACTATGACAAGATGATCGTTGCCGCCGAGGCATCTGCTTCCGCTCATCCTCTCACCGCATACTACCGCAAGTATAACGCTGCGCTCCAGGCCCGCATGGATGCCCTTGCAACATCTCCCAAGATCGCGGCCATGGAGGAACAACTTGCCGGGTTGAAAGCCAAGCTGGCCGGGATCGAGACCGAAAAATACCGCGCGATGGAGAGCGATCCCGACTACCAGGCGCGAAAGAAGGCATTCGATGCACGCAATAAGGAACTGCAGCAAGAGATCGATGCCCTGCGCATGAAGAATACAGACTACACCAAGGCCAGGAAGACCGTTGATGACACCAGGGAACGTATGGGAAAAGCTGAAAGCGCGATTGCGAAGAAAGCCGAAGAGACCGATCCCGAGTATAAGAAACTACATGATGAACTGCGGACCTTAGGTGTGAAATTGAAGAATTTTAAGCCGGCCGATGCGCAATCCAAAGATCTCAACAAGAAAATGAACGATCTCAACAAGGTGATGCGGGCAACCATCGAGAAGCTTCTGAGCGAAGATCCAGCCACCAAGGATCTGTTCTTCGAAAATCGAAAAGCCCTCAAAAGCGCCGAGGTCGTTTCCAGATCCATAGAAAAGTCCGGCGAGGGCATGGCACTTCAACAACAGATGCAAGCCGCGCGAGCGGAATTCAAGGTCGATGGCAAAACCCTGAAAAACCTGAACAGCCCCGGCGGTCTGACCAGGGACATCGCGCAGCGGGAGACGATGATCGAAAAGGCGAAAGTGGATGTCGCCGTGGCAACCAACCCTGCCGAATACCGCGCCATTCAGCGAACACTGTATTTTGGAAAAGCTTATGAGCGTATAATCAAGAAGGCGCTGCTGAACGCCGTTCCAAAGCCCTCCGATGATATTGAGCAGGTTCAAATGGCACTGCCATTCCAGACGGGAAAGTGGCACACGGATGCCGACTGGGACGGACGGGCGCCATACGAGAATGTTCCCGCATCGATAGAACAGCCGGTAATGCAGATGTGGCTCAAAAAAATGAAGCCGTGGCAATATAGTAAATAACATATAACAAGGAGCAAGTATCACAATGAATTGGATATGTAACAGAGTTGTTGGAATCGGGTTGGCGACTGGCGTGCTGTATGGCCCATGTGCCGCTGCGCAAGACGGGAAAACCGGCGCGCGGGCGTCGGTGAAACCGGAGATGACGGTTGACAAGCAGGCGGTTATCTCTCTCAAGGCGGCGACGTTCACCATCCCGGAGACCGCCAAGATTAACATGGTGCTCATTCCTGCCGGCAAATACACCATGGGCAGTCCCCAAGGCGAGGTCGGCCGGCAAGCGGACGAACGCCAGCACGAGGTGACCCTCTCAAAGCCGTTCTATATGGCCGAAACCGAGATCTCCCAGAGCCAGTTTTTGCAGTTGATGCATCCGGACTTCAAACCGATATTCGCGCGGATCGGCCCGTGGGGACATAGTTTGCCCGAGATTCACCTGGGTGGTCCCTGGAAAGCGCAGGGCATGTATAACAAGGATCCCTCGAATGCCCCCATGGAGAATGTGTCCTGGCTGGAAGCCATGAAGTTCTGCGGCAAGCTTACCGCGAGTGAAGGTCAAGCCGGTCGTCTGCCGCAAGGATATGTCTATCGTCTGCCCACCGAGGCAGAGTGGGAATATGCCTGCCGTGCCGGCACCACCGGGCCTTTCAACAACCCGAGCGTCGAGGAGAATGTTAAAAACAACCGCGGTGCGGGTGACAACGTCTTTGCCAGCAAGGACGTCAACCGCTTCGGACTTTTCCGCATGCACCGGGGCGTGTTCGAGTGGTGTCTCGATGACTACGGGCCGTATCCGGCAACACCGGTTGATCCGATCGCCCTCGGCAATGGACTGCGCAAGGTCGCCCGCGGCGGCGATGACGGTTCCTGCGAAGACCCAACTGACGGAAGAACCCGTCTTAATACAGAAGCGGAACTGATGCGTTATGTGCGCTCAGCCTCGCGGGCGGACTTCAGTCCGGGTATTCCCTACCTAATCATCGGCTTGAGACCAGTGCTCGCACCGAAAATCGCTCTTCCAAAACCGCATGTGCCCTCCGCCCTGCTCATCGAGCCGATACAATGAGCCTGGGACTGCGCGGCTGACAACTTGCGAATGCAATAAAACAATTCCTGGCGAAGCGGTCCGCAAAGCTACGCTCGTGACAACCGAATTGAAGTTCCTCGCAGTCAGACCCCCTCACTCCCCGGCACCCGGCCCGTTTCCGGCGCGGCGCGGTGAAAAGCAAATTCCTTGCACTCAGTCAGTAAATTCGCACGCTCCAGCGCAGCAAAAGCGCCCTCGCCGCCGACATTCTCGGCGAGGAAAGCTTCACCCGCGCGCTCACGCTGGATGCCTTCCAGTTCCTGCTGGGGGAGTAGCGCGGGGAGCAATCGCACTGTCGGCGGACATTGCCGGCCGTGAGGGGCGGTCGTTTTTCCTGTGGTTGGAATGGAAGCGATCTCGCCGCCCCCGCGTTCCGAAAATATCGGGGTCGCGCCGCCCCGTTGAACCTCCCCGGCCCGAAATCTGTTTCCAGGCACACGCATTGCGCCTTCGGTCCACCACACCCGCCGCCCCCGCGCCTCACCCCTCTGGCAAATCGTTCACCATGCCTGGGACGATTTCCTCGCCAGTTACGAAAAGTACCATCGCCGCACCATGGGACCATTGCGTGCGGATGCCACCGCCACCGTCCGCGCCTTCCTCCGCTGCGGCGATCTCGCCGCCGGGTTCACCCGCTTCCACTGCCCGGATTGCGGCCACGAAAAGCTCCTCGCCTTCACCTGCAAGGCCCGCCACTTCTGCCCCGCCTGCCACCAGCGCCGCGTCCGCCACACCGGCGCATGGATCGCCGCCTCCGCCTGCCACGACGTCCCGCACCGGCAGTTCGTGTTGACTCCTTCGCTCCCGCTCAGTCGGCCCTCGCTGGCCTGGCCTCCGGCCAGTCTGTCTCGCTCGCTTGCCGGCGGCTCGGCTCACCTTTCCGAAAATGCTCCGCGGCATCTTCCGCAAGCGCCGCCATCTGCTCCACCTCCTTTTCCAGACCGCCACCGAATGTCTGCGCGACGCCTTCCGCGCCCGGCTCGGCCTGCCAGAGGGCCGCATCGCCGCTGCCGCCGCCGTCCACATTTTCGGCGACTACCTCGTCTTCCATCCGCATCTCCACCTCTTCGCCGCCGACGGCCTGTTCGAAGAGGAAGGCCGCTTCCACTCCATGCCCGAGGACAGCCTCGCCCCCATCACCGAACTCTTCCGCCACCGTTTCCTCCAGATCCTCCGCGACGAAAAGCATCTCAGCGCCCATAAAGTCGCCGAAACACAGCGGCTTCCACATCGACGGCGGAGAAAAGCCCGTCGCCCCCGGCGACACCAAAGGCCGCCAGCGCCTCGCGGAGTATCTTCTGCGCGCCCCATTCTCACTCCAGAAAATCCACTGGAACCCGAAGACCGGGACCGTCATCTACCGCTCCCGCCGCATTTGGCGCACAAAGAGAAATTTCGAAGTCTTCACCGCCACCGACTTCCTCGCCGCCGCCATCGATCACATCCCGCCGAGAGGCCAGCAGACCATCCGCCACTACGGCCTCTACTCGAACAAAAGCCGCGGCCTGCCCCGGCCGGTCGCCGCACTCACAGAGCCCACCGACGAAAAACAGCCCGCGCCCAATCCTCCCATCATCCCGCCGCCGCCCAAAATCACCGCCCGCGCCATGCGCCCGCTGTGGCGCGACCTCATCCTCCGCGTCTGGGGCACCGACCCGCTCCAGTGCCCCTGCTGC
>Ga0105046_10014028_pt1 | contig 12379 bp, 9 predicted proteins | sample MAT03_FD_78385 | JGI IMG/M metagenome (GOLD analysis project Ga0105046, IMG submission 78385) | Freshwater microbial communities from Lake Fryxell liftoff mats and glacier meltwater in Antarctica - MAT-03 (megahit assembly) | ecosystem: Environmental > Aquatic > Freshwater > Ice > Liftoff...
AGCCGAAATAGCAGTGGGGCTGCACGCCTGTGTCGTCCCGAATGCGAAGCAGAATTGAGGCAATCGCGTTCGGTACGGCAGAACCCACGCCGTGCAGGATTCGATGTCCGGCAATCGACTCTCCGCGCACGGTGAGATCCGGCGCGAACTCGGACGCATCGCCAACAGTAACCTCAAGGAAGAGAATGATCTCGCCTTGCGGAATGTGACTTGCGTCCCGCTCTTGCTTTTCCTTCAGAAGATACTCGCGAGGCGTGCGATCGTCCGGATGATTTGCGATGATACGAATCGATCCGCTCGCTGCGGCTTCTTCCAGAAAGGTCGACGCCAGAGAGTCAAACCGGACGTCCTTCACCCTCAATTCAGTTGAGCGCCAGACGCGAGAGATGAGCGACGTGGCGATGATCGCAGCGATGAAGAGAAATGCAATCTTCAGCCCTTCGCGATCACCAATCACCGTGATCATCGTGGTGTAGATGAAGACTGCGGCTACGGCGCCAAATCCGATCGTTGCTTTCGGATTCCCCTTTCGGCTGGCCGCCAATGTAACGGCGACTGTGGCGGAGGTGATGATCGCGAGTACACCGGTGGCATAGGCGCCGGCCTGTGCGTCGACGTCAGCTTTGAAAAGAATCGTGACGATCGCGCAAACCGTCGTGAAGACGAGCACAAGTGGCCGGGTCGCGCGCGCCCAGTCCGGCGCCATCCCATAGCGCGGGAGGTAGCGGGGAACAATGTTCAGCAAGCCCGCCAGGGCTGAAGCGCCGGCAAACCAGAGAATCAGAATGGTGCTGATGTCGTAGGCGGTACCGAAGAGATCACCAAGTTGCTCGTGAGCCAGAAACGCGAGCGCGCGGCCATTGGCTTCTCCGCCTTCTTCGAACGCCTCCTCCGGAATCAGCACCGTGGTCACGAAACTACTCGTGATCAGGAAGACGCTCATGATTACTGCGGCGGCAGTCAGGAGTTTCTGGGTGTTGCGGATGCGTCCTTTCGGGTTTTCATGCGTATCGTCCGGGTCGCCTCGAACCAGCGGCATGACAACCACACCGGTTTCGAAGCCGGATAACCCCAACGCAAGTTTCGGGAAGATGAGCATCGCGGCTGCGATCATCACCAGCGGATTGCTGTGGTCCACGGAGAGCGCATTCTTCCAGTTGGTGAGCGCGGACGGGTGCGTCGCGATTTCAGCCAGGGCGACCACCATAACGATCGTATTGAGGAAGAGATAGGTTGCGACCAATCCCACCGCGATACCGATCGCCTCACCAAAGCCTTTGAGAAAAACCGCCCCGAGGAGTCCGATCAGCACAAGCGTGATCAGAACCTCATACCCATGCAGAAAGTCCGTAAAAGGGTTTTCCGTGATGTGCGCCGTGGCGTCGGCTGCCGAGAGCGTAATCGTGATCACAAAGCCCGTGGTGACGAAACCGATCAGAACGAGAACAAAGAGTTTCCCCTGCCACCACGAGAGCACCTTCTCGAGCATGGAAATCGAACCATCACCGTGCGGACTGGCCGCGGCGACTCGCTTGTACATCGGGAGGGCGCCGAAGAGGGTGACCAGCACGAGAATCAGGGTCGCAATCGGGGAGAGCGCGCCAGCCGCCAGCGCCGCGATACCCGGTTGATACCCGAGCGTCGAGAAGTAATCGACACCGGTCAGACACATGACCTTCCACCAGGGTTGGGTTTTGTGCGCTCCCTCCTGCTCGTGAGGTCCACCGGGTTCCTTTGGATGCCCCTGCAGGAGCCAGCGGCCAAAGGATTTCTTCCGAGAACCTGGTTCTGGTATCGCCTCAAGCGTATCGATACTCGTCACACACACATCCTCTTTGGCAACCAATCACACCCTTTCACATCCCCGTCCAGGTGTTCGGAATGCACAGTACGGGCCGTCGTTTCGTCACGAAGCCCAATTCGGGCAACTCCTTCCAGATTCTAACGGAGATCGTAATCTCCTCAAGAAAACGAAGGAGTCCCCGGATTCACAGCATTGTTACCACGTTCACGAATCCACTCCGCGGCAACCCGGTGGTCGCCGCGACGCCAATGAACACGAATGCTCCGTAAGGAGCAAGGCGCAAGGGGCTCATTCCCCCGTCAACACAAACGGAACGCCCCACTCGTCACACACCGCGCGAACCTCGTCGAGCACCTGCGGCCGGACCGGAACTCCATGTTTCTCGTTGTAGCGCCGGGTCGCTGCCTCGATATCACCCGGCACCAGCACCCGGTCGCTGGGGACATCGGGTGCTACTGGTGAAGCATGCAGATCGGCGATCATCTGGCGGATATCGGTGTGGAATTCCTCGGGATCGCGGAATGCGTCGATTCTCCAGGCCATGAATGAGTGACCGACACCGCTCCCGCGACCATTGCCGAGTCCGCCGAGCACCTGCCAGCTGCTGCCACCGCCACCGAGGGGACCGCAGAGCACATCGACGATGAGTCCCAGACCATACCCCTTCTGACCGCTGGTGATCCGTTCGCCCCCAAGCGGGGTCAGCGCGCCAACCTCGTTCGGATCATTTGTTGGACGGCCCGTTTTGTCCTGCGCCCAGCCATCCGGCAACGATTTGCCGGCACGCTGCGCGATCGCGATCTTACCCCAGGCGACCGTCGAGGTGGACATGTCGAGCACGATTCCATCGGAACCCGCACCGGCCGGCACCGCCACCGCGATCGGATTCGACCCCAGCATCGGCGCGGAACCGAAGGTCGGGGCAACCAGCGAACCAGAGTTCGTCATCGCCACCCCGATCAACCCGGCGTCGCTCGCCATCCGCGCGTAATACCCGGCCATGCCGTAGTGGGTGCTGTTGTTGACCGTCGCGATACAGATCCCCGATTCAGTCGCCTTTTCGACGCAGCGTCGCATCGCGCGGCTGCCCTGCACCGGTCCGGGTCCCGAATGTCCGTCAAATGTCACTGAGACGGGCGTCTCCCGGTTCACTGTCAGCGGCGCCCCGGGCACGAAATCGCCGGCACGGTACCCGGACGAGTGGTAATCGATCAACGCGATTCCATGTGACTCGATCCCGTACAGATCGGCCGCGCTCAACACATCGACCGCTTCTTTCGCATCGAGTTCGGGGAGTCCAAACCCGCGGTACGCCAGTTCGAGTTGCTGCCGAAAGAGCGCGACCGGAAATCGCGAAACACCGGTCCACAGCGACGCAATACCCTCATCGGAAACAGGATTGATCGACACCGGAACTCCTTCAATCGTGAGTGATCAGGCAATGGGACGAATCGATCGCAATCATCGCAGAGGCAGCCACTTCGGGAGATCTTCCGGTTCGGAAAATGGCCGACCGGGGAATCGCGCCAGCATGTCTGAAAGTGGCGACCCAATTCCTACCGAGCGGCGCAGTTCGTAGAAAAGCGTCTTCACGGTGAGCGGAATCGCTCCGGCTGCCTCCATCCGCTGCATCGCGGGCGCAACATGCGGCTCCCCGGAGAAGAGGCAGTCTTCGAGCAGGAAAACCGTGAACCCTTCTCGCAACAGACCGAGCACTGATTGCAGCACGCAGACATCGGTCTCCGCGCCGGCAACGATGATTTGCTTCCGGCCGAGCGCGTGGATCTTCTCCAGAATCTCCGGTTCACTGCAGCAATCGAAGGTTCGCTTGATGTGCTTTTGACCGGTGGAGGGGAAGAGAGGATTCAGCCGCTCCGGAAACCACCCCTTGCTGGCGACCGGATGCTCGAAGGTCGCGATAGTCGGAAGGTCGTAGGCGGACGCCAGCGCCAGCAGGTACTCCAGCCGGACCATCACCGGCTCGATCGGCGACGCCATCAACGGCACAAAATACTCCTGCACATCGATCACCAGCAACGCCGCGTCACTCACTGAAACCGACTCGGTCGCGCTCATGGCACCATCCTTTTCGTCAATCTAACCTCGCCCGCACTGTACACCACTCCATCACTCCGTCATTCCGAGCGACATCAGGGAAACTCCTTATGCTCCCCACCGCACACTCCTTCATACTCCTCAACCCGTCATCCTGACGAAGGAAGGCTCTCTACGCCCGGCCATATTCGTGGTGGAGTACCTTTCCTGACTTAACATGCGCTGTCACATGAAGGGAGCATTCCAAATGAATGATGACATTGCGGTTCGTTTTCTTCAGCGCTTGACATCCTAGAAATAGAACATATGAGCTATTTATCCGGTGCACAAGGAAGGAGCGTCCCGATGGATGTCCACCTGTGTGACGGCCTTCCAGACAACTCAGACACTGGGCACGGAAGCGACTGATCGAAACAATCATTGAGTCACATTCGGAAGCGCTGTTGCCCTGGAACGGCAACGGGAACGAGAAACCAATCTAAGACGAGGTGGACAGATGGGCCGCCGGTTCGCGCAAGAGCGCGCAGCCGTGCGGTCATTTTTGTGCAGCGAAGGCAGCGAAGGCAGCGAAGGCAGCGAAGCCGGAAGCCGCGTTACGCGAAGGACGTGATGTGTTGAGTCGAGGAACGTTTATTTGCCAACAATGCGGATACGTGCTGGGCCATCGTCACCATTCCGGACGACTTCACCCAACCCCAGGCGTCACCATCTTTATGGATCCCAACGGCCGGGCTGGGTCTTTCGTCCGTCTGGTATGTCCGGCATGTAGCAAGCACCGGGAGTTCAAGGACGGTCCACTCGTAGTGGAAGCACGGTAAGGGCGAAGGAGCCTTGAACAACGGAGAGAGGTCGACCGGTAGCCGGTAGCGCGGTCGGACGACGAATTGAAGACGAGGTGGAACCAGAAGGCCGCCAGATTTCGCGAGTAATCGCAGATCGGCGGTCTTTGTATTTCCTGATTCTGCCCTGCAGAGGAAAAGGAGTGCACCTGTGAATACGAATATTAAGACACCACCTTATCGACGATCTATCGGCGAATTCCTATGCATACACCCGAGCGAACCACCGATCGAAAATGTTGACTGGCCGTCTTCGCTCGACATCAAGCAAGATGCGGCGTTGCGGGCGGTCATCGGATTACGCCGGCTTGGCAAGAGGGTCACAATGGATGCCGTGGCCAGTTTTGATGCCGAGCCGAAGCTTGTTGCCATGACTTATCGGTGGGCGCGGCAAGACGCGATCCGGCGTCAATTGGGGCGTGCCCAAACTCACCCCGTAACGGTACGAGAGATGAGCGAGACATTGGTTGACGCGAGCCAGGAAGCGTTATGTGAGGAGATCGAATCTGATTTTGCAGGCGAGCTTCGCCGTCTCTCCGAGCAAGGTATCGATGGTCTTACCCGGGCACAAACCGTTCGCGTGTTGATGACCATGCGGCAGATTCAAGCACTGAAAGAAGCGGGAACCAGCCCACTTCCCGTTGCCCTCCGTAAGCAGGTATCGAGACTGCGGCAGGAGACGCGACTCCCGCTGGATGTTCGTCTTCTTTAGGGCACCCGCGGGCCGGCTGGATGTCTGAAGACATCGGTATCGGAAACGACGACCGCCGCCCCGATATCCATCGAGACGGCGATCAATCAACACGCAGGGTGTTACTTGGGGATCACCAAACCGATCGGCGCCGAAGACCAAGGCCGACCGCGCCGGCGATCAGGGCCACCGACAGGAACTCGATCTCGGCCGCGATGCCGTCACTCGCCGGACCGACACCGGTAGAAGGAAGCGTGACTGGCGCGTCTGTGCCGTCGTCACTCGTCACAACCGGAACATTGTACCAATCGCAGACGACCTCTCCTCCAGATGGGAGAACTCCTTCCAGAAACAGGATTTGGGTTCCGTCTGAGGCATATGTAACGGTAACTTCGTCGGCACCATCGTTCGTTGAGCAATACACCGAAAATGATTCGAGGTCGTATGGCGGGATTTCCTCAATGATCAGCACACCAGTGGTCGTTTCAATGACGGCCACCCCATTGACATCGGTCGTCACTTGCTCGAAAGCACCAGGTGCATCATTGCCCCATTCAAAAGTTACGCCGGCGAGCCGATTGTCATGACAATCGGCAAAGGGGTCGCCGCCCGCATAATCGGCTGGACATTCAGCTTTGTGGATGACGACAGTCGTCGTGTTACTCTGCCCGCTCGCACCGCTAGCAAAACTTAGGAAGAGACCGAGGAGAAGCGCGATCGTGGCAGAGGCTGTTCTCACTGTTCTCGGGGTCATGTTTCTCGCCTTTCAATACGACATCTGGCAAACAAGTCTGCCGCGATCATACGATACCAACGGAACAAAAAGATACTAGTAGCAATCTTGCCGTTGCAGATTCATATCGGATTGACCCTAAGGATTCATTTCTCCTCTGTGATCGAAATGACAGTATTCATAGATGTAACAACTTCTAAGCGACTGCCCCCTCGCGTCAACCGTGTATGAGCGAGGGGAGCAGCCATAATCGGTAGATCTCTCGTTCCCATTCCCAAATCGTTTCCAACCGCGGCACAAATACCCTTGACTCATAACGGAATCGACTGCGGTATCGCAGTCTTACTCGACGAAGTTGTAAGGAATTATTGCTTTCCAAGTTAGGCACAGGTCACGTTCACGGCAACCATGTCGATAGTTCGATTGAAGGCGCCTTCTTAGCTCACTCATCAACGTTAGTCATTCAAAAGGAGTTCAAAATGACAGCATTGACCAGCCTGGCTTGGGACAACGATTCCTATGAGATCTCCGCTGATTTTCTTGAACCGGTCACTTGGTCGTCATGCGACCAATACGGCTACTCGCAAAGCTACTGTGTGGACTGGTCGCCGACCACGTGCTACCACCCCGCCGTTGATGTGGCCACGCCCTTCGGAACAGCGTTGAATGCCCCGACAAATGGAACAATAACGTGTGCCGGTACTGGCATCGGTTCGGCATGTGCAGGGTTTGCGTGCGACAACAATGGAACGTCGTGCGGAGCGGGTCGTATCGAGATGGAACTCAGTGATGGTTCTCGGCTGATCTTCGGCCACTGCTCAGTTGCCCATGTTCAAGTCGGGCAAGTAGTCACCGCGGGTACGCTCATCGCTGAATCTGGTATCGCAGGGACTGGTGATCATGTCCACATCGAGCTCCGCCAGCCAGATAACACTTGCGATGCATTGTATCGCGTCGTGGATCCGAAGCCATTGCTGACCGGAAGCGAAGGCAGCCCAGCCAACTTCTCGATCAACGATAAGATCGAAGTACTCGATGGCCCACTCAATCTGCGATCGGGACCGGGATTGAGTTATTCGGTGGTTGACAGTTTCGTCGATGGTGATCAGGCATGTGTGATTGGAGGCCCGACGAGCGCTGATGGCTATATCTGGTTCGATGTCAACAAGGGCGGTCGTGAGGGCTGGTTATCAGGCGAAGCCTGCGGCCTCGTCACGACCGGTGGCTGTGTTTCGTACTCTCTCACCGACCTGATCAAGGTTACGGACGGCCCGCTCAACGTGCACTCTGCACCTGGATTTGCCGGTACTGTTATCGCTAGTTTAGCAACGAATACCCAGATGTGCGTCATCGGTAATCCCCAAAACGTCGACCAATACCGCTGGTTCCAAATCGACGCGAGCGGCACACAGGGCTGGGTCGCTGCCGCGTACACGTCCCTAGTTACCTCTCATGGGTGCACCTCGGGCGATCCCAACCCCCTACCAACAACGGGGATCATCGTTGGGGACGTTCTCCAAGTGACCGACGGGCCTCTTAATCTCCGCACAGGCCCTGGCACCGGCTATTCGACCATTGCATCGATGCCTTTGAATACAAAGGCGCTCGTCGTCGCTGGTCCGACGAACGCCGACGGCTATACCTGGCACCAAATTGACACCCGGTACGGGCTGGGTTGGGCGGCTGTCGCATATATGGCCGAGACGAGCAGCTACGTCAATCGCCTGGCCAATCCTACCGCCGACACCAACCTCAACAACATTTCAGAATTGACCGGGGCGTCTATTTCGCGCGTTCAGCTCAACAGTAACTACCGAGTTAAGTGCATTAATCCAGGAGTTGGTTCGAACGAAGGTATGCGCTACGACAGCGGCAGTCTTAGTTTGGCCGGTCAACACTGGTATGGAGCCGTCGCCGACGTCGCCGGAGCTGGCACCCTCGACACGGCAAAGACGCGAATCATGTATGCCGACGGCTCCTCATCGACCTACTCCACTAACGCTCCGATTCTGAGCTTGTCGAACACGACCTGGAAGCGACTTGTCGTTCCTGTGGTGACGTCCAACGGCAAAACAGTCAGTCGGGTGGAACTTTGGATCCGCCGAAATGATGAGGTCGCCCAAACGTTCTATACGGACAACGCCAAAGTCGTCGAACTATAGCTCGCTGGTCTACAGGGGAAGGGTCAAGGTGGCCCTTCCCCTCCGTTCGCTAATCAATGCATGGGTCAACGGTGGGAATCCTGAGACCGAGACCGCCAACCCGTGGTAGGGACCATCATTTTTTCAAGTGATTGAGATCCCGTCGATTGAGTTGGACCTAATTGCTCCCGTTCTGGCTCTAACGTTTCGTCATCACGTCTTCGCATCCCGCAAGACTAACGAGAGCCGCGCGAGCTCCAAAGCCGCCTGTTTGTTCCAAAAGTTCCCTAAAATGGATTGGCAATAACACGATGTCTCCAGACACCATCGCCCTGATCAACTCTGTTGGCCTGCCGCTGGCAGCGCTCCTGATTGTCACCACCGCCTTTGTCAGTCGACGGATCGTGACGCGGGGTGAACTCGATGATATGCGTTCCCAGCGTGATCGGCTTGACGCGGAACTTCGAGGCGCCAGTGACGATCTCCGCCGGAACAACGAGTTGCTTGCCAGAGCGATGGAGCAACTCACCGCCAGTGGAAAGACCACGTGATGGATCGACACTTATTCCGTCGCAACGATCAACTCACCAGGACCATTTTCCAGCATTCTCCGGTCGTCGTAGAAGTGCTTCGTCTCCGGGACATTGCCCGAAGATTGGGTGATGTGGCAGAGCACGTTCTCGCCGGAAGAAGGATTGCTGGCAACCCATGGATCGATTTACTGTGCGAACAGGATGAGGAATGGTGTGCGGGATAATCGCCTGTGTTGCCATGATTCGATGATCGGCATGGTGGCCGGCGAGTCCCTCTGCTCAATTTCCCCCAAGCAGTGATCATCATCGACTGCACCACTGTGATTGATTGCCGCGTCCAAGTTGTCAGCAATAGTCACCCGGTTCCGAGCTTCAACGCTCGTCAGTCATGGTCACGCCGAAATCGGTTCCGTCGATAGTCAAGGTGACGGGTAGGCGTGCCGTCGCCTGATTGTCAATCCAACCGCGGCAGGTACACATGAAGGCGATTCACCATCGCGAAGCCGGCCGCGCCTACCCGGAGTTCGTGCCAGTGCGAAGGACCACCTGAGACGTCGTCCGAAGCGACAACGCGGGTCCGTCGTCATGCATTGCGCTCTTCGGAGGGCAGGAAGGAGATCTGTTGTGGACGTTGCTCTTCTTGTTGCGAGGTTAGTGCTCTTTGTGGTGTTCGCCTGGGCGGGACTTTCGAAACTCGCTGATTTGAACGGCACGCGACAGTCGCTCATCGAATTCAGTATTCCGCGAGCGCTGACGCAACCGTTTTCGATCCTTCTGCCATCCGTCGAACTCGCAATTGCCGGCTCGCTATTGTTTGCGGCGACGAGGTGGTGGGGCGCCTGGGCGGCACTCGCCCTCCTTGTTCTTTTCACCATAGGAATTAGTTTTGCCTTGATCAAGGGGCGGCGGCCATCCTGTCATTGCTTCGGCCGCTTCAGCGCTGGGCCGATTGGTTGGCCAGCGTTCGTACGAAATTCGGGGCTTATAGTATTGGCCAGCCTGATCATCCGGCAACGCGGCGGCATCCCAGGGAGAATAAGTGAGACTGCGTTCCTACCCGATGTAGGGACAACGATTCAGCTGGGGATGCTCTGCGTATTGGGAGCAGAGGCATGGTTGTTACTTCGGCTCTTCAATCAATACGATCTTTTTGCGCCGCAACTTGCCGCGTTGCCAGTCGCTCCGAAACCGGGGCTCATCACTGATCTTTCGTTCGAGAGCCACGCACCGGAATTTCGTCTCCCAGGTATCCATGGCGAATTGACCGCACTTACCCAGTTGCGCGCTTTTGGCAAACCGGTCGTGTTGGTCTTTGTGGATGCTGGGTGCGGCTCGTGCCTGGAGATGTTACCTGCCGTAGGGCGTTGGCAACGCGACTTCATCAACAAACTCACACTCGCTATTGTCAGTTCGGGTTCACCAGAGACGACTCGCGCAAAGAGCGTCGAACACGGGCTGACTACTGTCCTCCAACAGGTAGATCGCGAGGTGGCACGAATCTACCGTGTTACCAGGGCGCCGAGCGCGATAGTTATTCGTCCAAACGGCACGTTCGGGAGCAGCCTCGTCGTTGGCGCCCCTGGAATCGAGTCCCTGGTGGCCCAGATAGCGACTACTTCCACTGGATAAGTTGCGACCCGGAGTGGCCGCGCTGCCGGTCGAAAGGAAGAGGAGAAGTCGGACCAGCCGGTCTCAATCCCGAATCAACCCTGTCGGTCGGTGCCAGCTTCAGTCGAGCGTTCCACTCACCAAATCCAAGCCCTGTGAAAACATCACGCGGATTCTGAGAAGATAGCGCATCAGATGTTTTGCTCCTGTGACCGATCCAAATGTGACCGGTTCGCGATCGTTCATCGACACCGAAGGAACTCAACCATGCGCTACGACTACATCATCATCGGCGGCGGATCGGCCGGCACCACCCTCGCCTCCCGGCTGACCGAAGACCCCGCCACCACAGTGTTGCTTCTGGAGGCCGGGCCGGATTACCGCACGGCGGAATCGCCTCCGGAAATGCAGATGCCGAACTGCTTCGCCATCATCACCACCCCGGAAAATGCGAAGTACCGATATGACGATCTGGTCGCCCGCCGGACCCCGAATCAGGAACGGCGACCCTACTGGCGCGGTCGCGGGGTTGGAGGCAGCTCGGCGATCAACGGCCAGATCGCGATCCGGGCCATTCCAGAAGACTTCGCCTGGTGGGTCGATGAGGGGTGCGTGGGTTGGGGTTGGGACGATGTCCTGCCGTACTTCATCAAACTGGAGGACGATCTCGATTTTGGCGACAAGCCCTACCACGGTAAAGGCGGCCCGATCCCGGTCTGGCGTCCGCCGCTGGAGCGTTGGGGACATGTCGACAAGGCGCTGCGAACCGCCGCCATGGATCTCGGCTACGGCTGGAACGACGACCTGAACGCGCCGGACGCCGACGGGGCTGCGTCATACGCCTTCAATGCCCGCGACGATATCCGCGTCTCCACCAATGACGGCTATCTCGAACCGGCCCGCAATCGACCAAATCTGACCGTGATGGGCGACACGATCGTAGATCACCTCTGCACTGATTTCAAACGGGTCTCCGGTGTCCGTGCAATGACTCCTGAAGGTCCGCGTGAGTTCTTCGCTCGCGAGGTCATCCTCGCCTGCGGCTCACTCCACTCTCCCGGTGTGTTGATCCGGTCCGGCATCGGTCCGGTCGATGCCGTTCGCGCGATCGGTGCCACCCCGGTTGTCGATCTTCCCGTCGGCCACAATCTGGTCGAACACTCGTCGGTCTGGGTCGGGCTCAATCTGAAACCGGAGGCCCGGGCGAAGTCGCTTGAGGATCGTCAGGCCGGTTGCTGTGTGCGGTACAGCTCTGGTTTGGCCGACGCCGGACCCCGAGATATGTTCATGGTTTCGGCCAACATCCTCGGGTATGACGAGGCCGCGCGCGGCAAGGGTGTCATCCTGATCGCCACCTACCAGACCTTTTCGCGGGGTTTGTTGCAGGTCACCTCGGCCGATCCGAAACAACACCCGACCATCGATCTCAATATGCTCGGCGATGAGCGCGATCTCATCCGCCTGCGTGACGGCTTCAAGCGCCTCCGCCAGATTCTCGATCACGACGCGGTCGATTCGATCTCGACCGGTCGCTTCACCTTCTTGCTGGATGGCGCCGACGCCGGTTTTCCCGGCAACGACGCCAGCGATAGCGAGATCGACACCTGGCTTTTTGAGAATTGTCAGGAGACGCACCACCCGGTCGGCACCTGCCGGATGGGCGCGGCCGACGATCCTCGCTCCGTGGTCGATACCGATTGCCGCGTGATCGGGGTGGAGGGACTGCGGGTGATCGACGCCTCGGTGATGCCAGAGTGTCCGCGCGCAAATATCCACCTGACCACCATCATGATCGCAGAGAAGATGGCGGACAAACTACGGGGCCGCACGATCTGAGGCGATCCGCAACAGGGTCGCACGCTCATTGATTACTCCCGGCGCCGGCGGCATCTGGAGGTAATCTCTGATTCGCTCGACAAAGCGGCGCACCCCCCTTTCTCCTGGCGGACCGGGGGAAAGGGGCGGGTGATTGGGG
>Ga0105046_10014029_pt1 | contig 12379 bp, 8 predicted proteins | sample MAT03_FD_78385 | JGI IMG/M metagenome (GOLD analysis project Ga0105046, IMG submission 78385) | Freshwater microbial communities from Lake Fryxell liftoff mats and glacier meltwater in Antarctica - MAT-03 (megahit assembly) | ecosystem: Environmental > Aquatic > Freshwater > Ice > Liftoff...
CCGTTCACCATTGCGGGAACCGGCCAAGGCCAAGCGGTTCTCGTGGCGTTCCCGGGGCTTTCCACCGGCAGCTTGGACGTACGCGCTTCTTCGGGCAACCTGTATATGGGGAACATCGCGATCACCGATCGCTGGATCGATAACGACTACTTCCACCTCACCGCGATGATCGGCTACCGCCGCTACGACATGCAAGAAGAATTGCACTTGCTTCAGAATCTTGTTTCCACCGACCCCAACACGGTGCCCGGAACCACGATCCAAACTTTGGATCGATTCCGCACCTTCGGCACCTTCCACGGGGCCGATTTCGGCCTCCGCGGCGAGTTCATCGAAGGGCCGTTCTCCCTCGAATTCACCGGGCGGTTGGCCGTGGGCCAACTCACGCGTTCCGTGGATATCTTCGGCAATCAGCTCATCAACGTACCCGGGATCCCACCGCAAGTGAACACCGGTGGCATGTTGGCCTTGGTGAGTAACACCGGCCGAACCACGAACAGTAGCACTCAGATCATGCCGGAGATTGGCACCGTGGGGAAATGGCAGATCACCCGGCACCTCGAAGCCCGCCTCGGCTATTCCGTGGTGCTTTTGCAGGGCGTGTATCGGGCGGCGGATCAAATCGATACCACGATCTCGCCGAACAACTTCCCGCCGGTGATCGCCCCGCAAGGGGGAAGTCCGGCCCGAACGGATCGCACCGCTAACATCTGGTTGCAAACGCTTTCGCTCGGGCTTTCGCTGGGATTCTGATCGAATCCACCCGCATTACCGGCGGCCGTTGGGCGGTGGGCTGGCCATCTTGCCTTGCATCACGTCGGTCGCCCGGCGTTGGAACTTGGAGAGTTGTTCCCGCAGCGTGGCGTCGCCGCGCTGCATGATTTCGAGTTCGTGTTGGATTTCGGCGCTGAGCCGCTTCAGTTCCGTTTCTTGGCGGGCCATCAGCGCCCGGTCGCGGGCCATGCTCACTTCCATCTGCCGCATCTGGTTTTCAAGGGATTCTTCGTCTTCGCGGAGTTGCTGGCGTTCCTCGTTCAACTTGCGGCGCTCCTGTTGAAGCTTGGCGTTTTCCCGTTCGAGTTCATCGCTCCACTCTTCGAGTTCATCCCGCGTTTTGGGTACCGCCGGAGTCGGGGCGAGCATCCCGCTCGACACCTGTTCTTCGATGAGTTGAATCTGCGCCGTGAGATCGGCGGTGAGCCTGTTGCTTTCGAGGAGTTGCCCTTGCAAGGCCTGTTCGCGCACGCCCACCTTTTGTTCGTTCTCGCTGGCTTCCTGCAACAGCACTTTCATCTCTTCGAGCAGCTTGCGCAGTTCGCGGTTTTCCTGCTTGATCCGCTTCAAATCCTCGGACGTCGGCTCTTTGGACGACGTGCGGGACGAATTCGCGGAAGCGGGAACCTCCGCCTCCGGCGGCGGGAAGTTCGGTGCGCTGGCCGCGTACGAATCCAAGCTGCCCAAGCGCGAACGCGAAGGGTGAACCTGGAGTGCGGGCGCGGAGATCGCGTCCAATTTGGGGGCCAATGAGTTCGCGGCCACCGGGCCGTGTTCGCCTGGCATGGTCAAACGACTGAGCGAACTCCGGGCACTGGCTTGGGCGGTCACTTGGGAGGCGAGCGCATCGAGATCGATCATCCCCGATGCGGCCGTGGAACCGATCGGTGGTGGAGTCGACGCCATGAGTCGGCGGCGCAGTTCCGCCGCCGAAATCGACGGCGCCGGGTCCGAGAGAATATCCGAAATCGGCATTCGACCACTCCGAAGCGAACAGATCGGGCCGCAGGTTAACTCCACGCGGGAATTAAAGTTGCGGGTGGGCGGGAACGACGTAGCCCGGAGGATACGGCAACCGGCCCGACGAAAGTTAGTGCGCCCGGGGAAGCAGTCAAGGAAAAAGCCAAATCCTTGCGCGGTTCGTGGTTCCGGCGAAATCGTTCCCATTGGTGAAAGTGTGGTTTTGCCTCAGAGCGATGAGGCGGGAAATGGGGATCGTTGAGCTTTACAATCTCTCCCCGCTTCGACCTTTGATCGAAGCAGGCTTTTCACCAACGGGCAACGCCGTTACGGATTCGGCTATATCCCTCCGGGATCGTTTGGTCACCGCGCAGCGCACCGGCGGTCTTCGACCGCCGGCGAACCGATGTGTCCCCTCCGGGGACGATCTTGCGAACCTTGCACCATGCCATTACTTCATCAATTTCAGCCATCTCGCCGAACGCTGAAATCTCTGGGGAAAAATCGGTAACGGCCTCGCCCAACGGGGAGAGAGTGCTCGAATAATTACTTCTGCGTCAGGCTGTGTTCGTTCACCCGTGGGGCGCAGGCGGTATCGGCTTGGCCGAGCAATTCCTTGATGTTCTTGCGGAACGAATCGTATTGGGCCAGCGAGCTGTCCCGTTCGTTGGTTCGCAACTTCAACAGCAACGCCAGCTCGTCCCGCTCGCGTTCGAGTTGGGCCACCTTCGATTGTTCCAACCGGAATTGCGCACCGGTTTTCATCGCGGCATCTTGCGACAATTTCAATTCGCGTTCGAGTTGGGCAATCCTCACTTCGTGCGATTTGTCCGCAGCCACTTGGGGCGGTGAGGGGGGGGTGCAACCCCAAAGTACTGCCAGCAAACCGGCCAACGAAATGGGCAGTATCACGTACGGGCGAATCATGGTGAACATCTCCGGTGGTGCTTTTGTGAGTGGCAATGGCGTGTCAAGAGTGTCATCGAACCGCAGGTGTTCCCCCATTGACCCAAATTTGCGAAAACCCGCGACCGGCAAGCTTCGCCGGGGCGGGTGGGGTGGATTGTGCCGATCGCAAAGATCGATTCAAGAACGACACGCAAAACTCACTCCTTGAATTCGCCCTTGGAAGGCTTGCCGTCAATTTCGCCGGTCACGGTTCCCGCGAACTCGGCGACGTTGCCGAGGCCGGGATCGTTACCCACGAACTTCGTTGCTTTGCCATCTTTCTCGTCCGCCGGCTTGAGCGTGATGGTCAACGGCGGCACCGCTTTACCGTCTTCGCCTTTCGTCGTTTTGGTCGCTATGGTGAGTTCTTTGGCCGCGACGGCTTGGGAAGTCTTTTCATCGCTGCCGAGAACGTAGACCACACATTCCTTCTTCACGTGATCGACGGTGAACTCGGCGTGGAATTTACCGAGGTCGAACACGACGCCGCCGTGAGGCCCTTTACCGTGGCTGTGCTCGCCTTCTTTTTCGATCACGACGGTCGTCGGTTTCGTCGCATCGGGCTTCGGGCCGCAACCACTCAGTGCCGCACCCGCGAAGCAGAACCCCAATTTCAACGCGTTTTGATACGTCATAACAATCGTCCTTTGAAGAGGGAAACGAACATTAAGCATCCCGCAGGAGTTCCGCATCGGAACCCTCGCTGCGAACCAACTTCTCGGCATCTCTGCCGGAGAATTTCCAAAATAGGCCGGGGTGAATGAGGAACTCGCAGAAGGTGGAGGTGATCAATCCGCCCAGGATCACGGTGGCCACGGGGTAAAGGATTTCCAAGCCCGGCTTCTGACCGCCGACGACGAGTGGAACTAAGCCGATCCCGGCGGTGAGCGCGGTCATGAGTACCGGCGCGAGGCGTTCCAAGCTGCCACGGAGGATGGTTTCTTTGGCGAAGGGTTGCCCTTCTTCCTTCATCAGATGGAAATAGTGGGTGACGAGCAAGATTCCGTTGCGCACGGCGATGCCGCCGAGCGACACGAACCCGACGAGGCTGGCCACCGTAAGCGATTGCTCGGTAATTACCAATGCCAGCACTCCGCCGATGAACGCCGTCGGGATCGCGTTGAGGATTTGCAGCGTCACTCGCACGGAAGGATAAAGCATCATAAGAACGAGGAAGATGCCCGCCAAGGAGACCCCGGCGAGCACGGCGATGAGCCGCGTGGCGGAACGCTGCGCCTCGAACTGGCCGCCGAACTCCAAGAAGTAGCCTTCCGGCATTTTTACCTTCGCACGAACCTTTTGCTCGATCTCGGCGGCCGTGCTATCGAGATCGCGGCCGGCCACGTTGCACAACACCACCTGCCTACGGCGCACGTTCTCGCGGTTCACGAGGTTCGGGCCGCTCGCCGCCGGCGGGAAATCGGCCACATCGCGCAACCGGATTTGCCCGCGCCCATTGGGCAGATCCAAACGAAGCTCTTGTATAGTTGAGAGTTCATGGTTGATCGTAGTTTGTTTGGAGTTCGCGTTTCCACTCTCAATTCTCAACTTCCCACTATCAACAGGGCGAAGTTTCACCACGAGATCGAAGCGCTTTTGCCCCTCCAGCACCACGGAAACGGCTTCCCCTTTCAACGCGGTTTGCACGAATGCGGCCACGTACTCTCGGCTCAATCCGAATTGGGCGAGATCGTCCGCCCGGAGCACCACGTGAATTTCATCCACGCGATCTTGGGTATCGAGAATCGGCGGCGTCGCACCGGGAACCGCAGCGACCACATCGCGGATTCGCTCGGCCAACTCCCTCAGTTTGTCGATATCGTCCCCGTACACCTTGATGGCGATTTGCGAGCGCACGCCCGAGAGCATGTGGCTGATGAGGTGTTGCAACGGTTGCTCGGCTTCGATCTCGGCGCCGGGAATGTTCCGATCCACGTCTTCCCGAAGCTTCGCCAAAAACTCGTCGCGTTGGCCGATGACCGCCGGGTCCATGCTCAAAAAGTATTCGGAACGATTCACCGGCTCGGCGTGTTCATCCAGCTCCGCGCGGCCAGTTCGGCGGAAGAAATGGAGGATCGGCCCGTTCGGATTCTCGGGCGTCTTCCGCATCAAATTCAAACGGGCATCGACGAGCTTGGCGACATCGTTCGACGCCTCAAGGGACGCATTGGAAGGCAACACCACATCGAGTTGAACGTTGCCTTCATCGAACTTGGGAAGGAAATCGGCACCGAGGGTGGACAATCGCCAGCCGCAATAACCGACGGCGAGCCACGTGAGGAACAACAGGAAGCCGGCCCGCTTCATGCTGATGCGGATGAGATACCCGGCCATCCACTTCAACAGCCGCAACAGGATACCGTCGCCTTGGGCGTGCGAGTGTTTGGAGCGGCCGAGGATGTAGTACGAAAGCACCGGGGTGACGGTGAGCGAGACGATCAGCGAAGCGAGGATCGAAACGATGTAGGCGACGCCGAGCGGGACGAAGAGCCGGCCTTCGACGCCGTCGAGGGCGAACAATGGCATGAACGCGAGAATGACGACCGCGGTGCCGAAGACGATGGCCGAGCGGATTTCGCGGCTGGCCCGGTAAACCACGACCAGAGGGTGTTGATAGTTGGCAGTTGGCAATTGAGAGTCAGAAGAGAGTTGCTGACTTTGACTATCAACTACCAACTGTGATCCGTGAACTTTAAGAGCGTTGTTCTCGCCGAGGCGGCGGTAGATGTTTTCCACATCGACGATGGCGTCGTCGACCAATTCGCCCATGGCCACGGCGATGCCCCCGAGCGTCATCACGTTGATGGAGAGTTCTTGGCCGGTGAGCACGCCGATCAAGCGGAAGACGAGCGCGGTGACGACGAGCGAAAGTGGAATCGCCGTGAGAGTGATCAAGGTGGTGCGGATGTTCAAGAGGAACAGGAAGAGCACGATCACGACGAGGATGCCGCCGATGGCGAGGGCCTCGCCGACGTAGTATACGCCCCGATCGATGAAGTTCTTCATCTGGAAGAGTTCGGTGTTGATCACAACGTCGGCGGGGAGTGCGCTTTGGGAATCCTTCAACGCGGCTTTCACGTCGTCGGTGAGCTTGCGGGTATCCGCGTGCGGCTGTTTGACGATGGTAATCACCGCGCCGATCTCGCCGTCGATGCTCGCATCCCCCCGCTTCGGCGCCGGGCCTTCTTCGATCTGGGCGACATACCCCAGCAAGATCGATCGCTCCGGGTTCGCCTTCACCACCACCGTGCGCAGATCCTCGGCCACTTTTTCGGGCAGCGGCCCGAGCCTGCCGATGATGCGAACCGGCCGTTCGGTCTGACCGGATTCGATGAATCCGCCGCTGGTATTGAGGTTGTTCGCCTTGATCGCGGCTTCGACCTCTTGGAGCGAAACGTTGTATTCCAAGAGCTTTTCGGGATCGACCAGCACTTGGTACTGCTTCTTATCGCACCCCATCGCGATGACCTCGGCGATGCCGGAGACTTGCAGCAAACGGGGGCGGATCGTCCAATCGACGAGCGTGCGAAGTTCCATGCGATTCTGCAACTCGGTTTTGCCCTTCCGCGACTCGGCATCCGGTTTCCAAGTGACGCCGACCTGCATGATCTGCCCCATGATCGAGGCCGGCGGCATCATCTGCGGGCGAACGCCCGGGGGCATCGCCAAGGTGGCCAAGCGCTCGGAGACCACTTGCCGGGCGGCGCGGATTTCCGTCTTCCAACCGAACTCGACGTAAATCACGCTCATCCCTTGGCCCGATTGGCTCCGCACCGTTTCGACGCCGGAGGCGCCGAGCATCGCCGTTTCAATCGGCAGGCACACCAGCGATTCGATCTCCTCGGAGGATAGCCCGGGGCACTCCGTGAGCAGCACCACGCGGGGCCGATCGAGATCGGGGAACACGTCGATCGGCATCGTGGTGGAGAGGTAGCCGCCGTATACCAGCGCGACGACGCACGCCGCGAGAACGAGCGTGCGGTGGGTGAGCGCGAAGCGGATCAAAGAGTTCATAGATAGTTGAGAGTTATGAGTTGGAAGTTGATGGTAGTTGGTGGTTAATGGGTTGGAATGGAGCGGATGAGTCCGCTGAGGATTTTCGCCAACTCGGTGATCGCTGCGGAGAGCGGAGCTAGGGTTTCAACGTGGAGAAATCCCAATCGCACCGCGAGTTCCAATTGGGTTTCGACTTCTTGCAACGAACCCCGCGCCATGTTCAGAAATCGGATGAAATCTTGGGAAGGACTGCGGCCTTGCCCCTCGGCGATTGTAGCTTTGCACGGCCATCATGCTTCTCCTTTGGGAAAGCCACTCGCAACTCCAAACTTCCAACTTTCAACTTCTAACTAATCTTCGTTCTTGTGTACGCTGCCGTCGGCGTGCATGTGGTAGCCCTTGGGCACCCCGTTGCCGCCGTTGCCGGATTTGACCATGCGGTTCAACTGCGCGGCCGACGATTGCACCACGAAGGAACCGACGGGCAGCGATTCCTCGTTCGCCAGTACCACCCAGTTGCGATCCCGGTGCAGAACACGAACGGGCTTCCGCTGGAAAGTGTCCACGTTTTGAATGAACACGAACGCTTCGGCGCCTTCGTGCACCACGGCATCGGCGGGCAGAACGAACACGCCTTCGAGTTCCGCTACGCGTACGAGGATGCGAACTTTCTGGCCGGGCCGGAACCTCCAGAGCGTGTGCGCGTCGGATTGTTCTCGCACCAGTTTGAACGAATTCTCGAGGGGAATTCGGAACGCAAAAGTGCGCGTGAGCGGATCGATGCTGTTGGAGAGGTGCCCGATACGGAAGGTTTGTCCGAGTTCGCCCCACCCGGCGGCGGGGTCTTCTTGGAAATCGATTTCCACGGGCCATTGTTCCGCCACGCATTTTTCGAGCAGCGCGGTTTCGTCGCGGAACGCCTTGCCTTCGATGGCCAGCCAGCGGTGGTTGGCGATGATGCAGAGGGTTTGCCCGGCCTGCACCTGCTGCCCGAGCTCGACCTTCAGCTCTTGGAGTTCGTAGGTTTCGGGCGGGGATGCTGCGGAGCGGTTCACATCGCGCGGAAGGGCCTCCGGAGCTTCCGGAACGAGGATGTCCAGATCGACAACGAATTTCCCTTCCGCCACCGCGTCGAGCATCGCCGGGAGAAGACCGCGGAGGAGCAGCTCTTGCCGGGCCGCCGTCACCAACACTTCCAACCGCGTGATCTGGTTGCTCACCTCGATGATGCGGGCTTCGGGCACGCCGCCGGAGGATTCGAGCCGCTTCTTCGAATCCCGCGCGAGCTTGATCTCTTGCGTCGATTTGAAGAGTTCCGTTTGGCTGAGTTGCAACGATTCACTGACGAGCTTCAGCGTGAAGAGCACCTCGCCGGGGCGAACCGATTCGCCGGGGAAGCGGTGGACCTTCGCCACCACCGCCGTCGCCGGGGCGGCGATGATGCGGTCGCTCCAACCGGGGCGATCCACGATCATCCCCGGCACGGTGATCGTTTTCGGGTACGTTTGAATCTTCAACGCTTTCGCCCGCAATCCGAGGTTCAATTGAACTTGATCGCTGAGGAGAACCGAATGCTTCGGCGCTTCGTCGTCGTGGCGATCGGTGCCTTCCTTTTTGGGTTCGGCGGCGGGTTGAACCAAAGGCAACCACTGGCTCCGGCTCGCGTAAGCGGCGAAGGCCAAGCCCAGTACCAAGCCGCCCACGGCGAACGGCTTCGCAATGCGAAGGATGTTCATGAGAATGTCTCGAAAGATGCGGAAATGGATGCGTGACGCGGCTTGGCGGGAAGCGCACACTCGCGCCGACCGCGTTGCGGAGAATCGAAACGGGCTAAATCCGCAGGGCGAGATGCCGGAGGTAGATGGGGCAAACCGAAAATGGGTCGGGGGGCGGATGCCTCAATGCGAACGAACGAACGTGGGTGGGAATCTGGCAATCTTCGACGGGATCGATCCATTGGATCGAATCATGGCTCGCATGGAGTGCGGCGGGCTTCTCCGTAGTCACCGCATCCGAAGCCGCGAAGAACACGGCATCGGAATCGTGATCTTGCTGCGGCTCCGCCTTCTGCTCTGCCGGAACGGCTTCGCGATGGTGGCTACAACCGCCGTGGTTTTGGTTTTGAATGTGGAGGTGCTGGGCGTGGCCGTGGCCGGCCGGCATGTGGCCGCAATGCGCATGATTCAACAAAGCGGCTTGGGTGAGCAGCAAACCCGGCAACACAAGGATCGTAACCAAACCGCGAATCATAGCATTCCTACGGGATTCCCATCCGTTACAGTTTAACGGCCCCCCGGCTTCGCACCAATAGCGAAAGATCTATTTCGCGGCGGGGAACTCCACAATCGACAGCTTCCGAAACAGAATATCCGTAGTCGGATCGTGGCCTTGGATGCTCAGGTGCCCGGCGGCTTTCCGCAATCCCTTGCGCGGGTTGTCGTCGGCGGGGCGTTCGTCCTTCCATTGCATCACCGGGAAGCCGTTCACCCAACTGGCAAATTGGTCCCCGTGGGCCACGAGCGTGACGCTGAACCATTCCTTGTCTTTCGCCACAATCTTGCGAGCCGGTGTGCGGCGGTAGATCGCCCCGGTGCCGAAGTCCTTCGGCTTGGCGGGATCGTTATCGACCATGGCGTTCTGAATCTGGCATTCGTACCCGTTCTGGTATTGCCCTTCGATGCAACGGAAGAAGATGCCGCTGTTCAAACCTTCCCCATTCGTCTTGCACTGGAATTGCAGGAGGAAGTCGGCGTACTTGCCGGTGGTTTGCAGGTCGCCGGGGCCGTTGGCTACGCGGAGTTCGCCTTCGGGGGTCACGTCGAACTTGGAGAGGTTCTTCTTGGGTTCGTCGTGAACCTTCCACCCGGTGAGGTCTTTGCCGTTGAAGATCGGGGCGGGCTTTTTGGGGTTGTATAGGATGCGGACGATGTCTTGGTCGGTCGGCGGTCGCTTGACGACAACAGGCTTTTCTCCGCCCACGCCCTCCGAGACCCAAATTCCATCGGCAAGCTCGATCTTACGCCAACCCTCGGGCAAGGGAATCATGTAGGTCATCCGTGCGTCCGGTGCAATCGTCAACTTGCCCTTGAGAAATGTAACGTCACCTTCAATCTTCCAGCCGAATGTCGATTCTCCATCGAAGAGTTGAACCCAACCTTCATCGATTTCTTTCTCGGTCAGTGCCGCCTTGGGCGGTTCCGCAGCGATAGCGAACGGAACGAAGGCGAAGAGTAAGATAGTTCGAGAGAGGTGCATCATCATTTCTCCGGTGTCGTGTCAGTAAGTAGATTATCCAGTCCGGTCCCAGCCCCACGATTTAGCCCCCGGTGAAAAGGGTCACCGAAGGTGAGCCACACCGGGGGTTGTTGCGTGTTCCCCCCGGTGTGGCTCACCTTCGGTGACCCTTTTCACCGGGGGCTAAATAAGGGCGTACGACATGGTTTGCAATTAAGCGGATACGGATATTGTCGCTTTCTGGCGACGTTCGCCGGTGGTTTTTCGGCAGCGGTCGATCCAGTAGGCCTCAAGGGGGCGGGTCTCGCTGAGGACTTCCGAACGCAGTTGCAGGATCGCTTCCGCGCCCCCTTCCGACCAGAATTTCCCGCCGACTCCCCCAGCGCAAGCCCACTTCACAAACCATGTCGTACACCCCCGATTCCTGCCGGAATGCTTTGCATCTTCCATCGGGACAGAAACCCGGCTATAATTTCAATCCCTCCACGAAGCACCCCCATTCGTTCGGTCTTTTTCCATCCCACACGATGAATCGTTGCAGGATTCGCACGCGGCATCACACGAGTTATGGCGAAGGAAATCCGGTATGCACCACCCGATTCAATACTCTCCTCGAATGCTTTTCACTCTGATCGCAACACTCGCGTTGGCGACCGTCGCTTCGGCTCAACCGGCGGTCGATCATTTCGAAAAGAAGGTACGGCCGCTGCTGGTGGAGAAGTGCATCTCGTGCCATGGGCCGGACAAAGAAAAAGGGGGCCTGCGGCTCGATTCGCGCGCGGCGATGCTCAGCGGCGGGGATCGCGGTGCGGCCATCGTTCCCAATAAGCCGGCCGAAAGTTTGCTCATGCACACGCTCGCCCACGATGGCGAGGTGAAGATGCCGCCCAAGAACAAGCTCAGCGCGGCGGAAATTGCCGCCGTGGCGGAGTGGGTGAAAGCGGGTGCCCCGTGGCCGAATTCGGAAGGTGCTGTCGCGGCGGCGCCGAAAACCGCCACCCGCGAGTTCACCCAAGAGGAGTTGAACTATTGGGCCTTCCAACCGGTGAAGCGCCCCACCGCTCCCACGTTGAAGGATACCAAAGCTCCGTTTCACAACGAGATCGATCGCTTCTTGCTCGCCAAGCTCCGGGAGAGCAAGCTCGCGTTCTCGCCACCCGCCGACAAACTCACGCTCCTCCGCCGGATCACCTTCGACCTCACCGGGCTTCCGCCGACTCCCGCCGAGATCGAAGCGTTCGTCAAAGAAGAATCCGAGGATGCGTACGAGAAAGTGGTCGAACGATTGCTCGCTTCCCCCGGTTACGGGGAGAAGTGGGGCCGGCGTTGGCTCGATGTCGCCCGGTACGCCGATAGCAACGGCATGGATGAAAACCTCGCGTATGTGAACGCGTGGCGCTACCGCGATTGGGTCATCAACAGTTTCAACGCCGATATGCCGTACGATCGATTCGTGCGCGAACAGATCGCCGGGGATCTCATTCCCGGCGGGAGTGAACGCGAACGAACCGCACGGCTCGCCGCGACCGGGTTCCTCGTGATCGGGCCAAAGATGCTCGCCGAAGACGATCCGATGAAGATGCGAATGGACATTATCGACGAGCAACTCGATACCCTCGGCCAAGCGGTGTTGGGCCTCACGCTGGGCTGCGCCCGCTGCCACGATCACAAATTCGATCCGCTGACCGCCGCCGATTATTACAGCCTCGCCGGGATCTTCTACTCCACGAAAACGATGAAGACGTTTAACGTGGTGGCCACGTGGAACGAACGCACGATCGGCACCCCCGAAGCGATCGCCGCCGTGGCGGAATACGAGAAGAAGTTGGCCGCGGCCAAAGCCGCCGTGGCGAACGCGGAGAAGAAGCTCAAAGACAAAACGCTGCCGAAGGATGCCGAGGAACGGAAGCTCGCGGAAGCCGAAGCGAAGAAACTCCGCGACGAACTCGCCGCGATTCAGAAGGCGAAACCCAATATCGATCAGGTGATGGCGGTCGAAGAGGGGAAGCCCGCGAACCTGAAAATTCACCTGCGCGGCAACCACCTCACCCTCGGCGACGAAGCCCCCCGCAAGTTCCCGAAGATCATGGCGAACGTAACGGGTTCGCCCATCGCCGGGGATCGCAGCGGCCGCCTCGAATTCGCCGAGTGGATCACCCGGCCGGAACACCCGCTCACGGCCCGCGTCATGGTCAACCGCATCTGGGCCGGGCATTTCGGCGAAGGCCTCGTGCGCACCCCGGATAACTTCGGCAAACTCGGCGAACGCCCCACGCACCCCGAACTCCTCGATTGGCTCGCCGCCGAATTCGTGCGCTCGAAATGGTCGATCAAACAGATGCACCGGGTGATCGTTACATCTGCGGCCTACCGCATGAGTTCTGAACGCGATGCGGCCATCGCCGAGAAAGATCCGGAAAACCGGCTCTATTCGCACTTCAACCGCCGCCGTTTGGGCGCCGAAGAA
>Ga0105046_10014032_pt1 | contig 12378 bp, 12 predicted proteins | sample MAT03_FD_78385 | JGI IMG/M metagenome (GOLD analysis project Ga0105046, IMG submission 78385) | Freshwater microbial communities from Lake Fryxell liftoff mats and glacier meltwater in Antarctica - MAT-03 (megahit assembly) | ecosystem: Environmental > Aquatic > Freshwater > Ice > Liftoff...
CAATACCACTTGGAAGCCATGTTAAAGAGTTGGCCTCTCCACCTACCAAATAGGTTCCATCTGAAATTCTAAAAAGCGAATGAAATTTTGTACTGGAATCTCCAGCAAGGCTCATCATTGTTTTGCTACCTTGTGCGCTTACATTAAAGAAGCAGCCAAGGCTTAACAAAATGATTGAGAATGTTTTTATGAAAAAGTTTGACATATGTTTGGTTGTTTGATTTTTGCACAAAAAAACACAAAAAACTGATAATATGAAAAGATAAGTCGGTTTTTCATCAGTGCAAATATCAATTCTGATCTATGTACATATTTCTTATACAGCAAATGACAACAAACAAATTATTATTAAGTAACTATGGCGAAAGCCTACCCATTTCCCAAACCTGTCCATTTGTAAGTTCATAGTATAGACGATCGTGCAAACGGCTTTCTCTACCTTGCCAAAACTCGAAATATTGCGGAATGAGTCTATATCCACCCCAATGCTTTGGTCGCTCAAAAGCTTCGTCTTCTGGCAATGCCATCAGTTGCTGATACGCATTTTCCAATCCTGCCCTACCTTCTATTTTGGTGCTTTGGATAGAAGCAATGGCACCCGCTTGTGAACCTCGAGGCCTGCTTTGGAAATATTCATCTGATTCTAAGTCATCTATTTTGCCAACAATACCGGTTACTCTAACTTGTCTGGCAACTGCTGGCCACCAAAATGTAAGTGACGCTTTGTGATTTAAATCCAAATCCTGAGCCTTTTGTGAAAGATAATTGGTAAACCAAACAAAACCCGAATCTACACCTTTTAGCAAAACAACTCTTCCATGTGGAAATCCATCTGCACCCAAAGTGGAAAGCACCATTGCATTGGCATCTTTGGGATCAATAGATTTTGCTTCATCAAACCATTTTTCAAACAAAGCAAAAGGGCTATCGAGCAAGTCGCTTTCTACCAGCGTTGACTGCTTATATTCCTCTCTCAGACCTGCATATTTCATTATATTATTCTTTTAAAGTTCAATACTAAGCACTTGAAATGGTAGAAAAAAGAACATTGGCAGAAGATTTGAAAAACATAGGTTTGCACCATGTTTGAAACCTTGAATGCACACTTTGGCGGCAAAATCAGATTGAGAATTTGTGGCATCTTAGTAGAAGACACCAAAATTCTACTTGTTAAACATACTGGCCTGGGTCCTGCTGGCTTTCTTTGGAATCCGCCGGGAGGTGGGGCTCATTTTGGAGAAACCTATTCAAAAACCCTGGAACGAGAATTTCTTGAAGAAACCAATTTAGCAGTTGAAGTCAAGGATTTTCTACTTTTTAACGAGCACATCTCAGGACAGCTTCATGCGATGGAATTGTTTTTCAAAGTAGAAACCATATCCGGAATTTTAAAACTTGGTACGGATCCAGAGTTAGAAGGTAAGGAACAAATGCTGATTGATATCCGGTTCTGGTCAAAAGAAGAAATTCAAAAACTGCCTCAGGAACAATTCCATAAGCGGCTTTTTGACTATTTTATCTGATGTTTTGGTGAAAACTATTTTACAATTTTGGCAGATATTCCCGCACTGACCCAACCTACAGGTCCTTTTCCTCCTTCTACAAAGATTCCAAACTTGGGCGTTGGTATCCATTTAATGCCCAAAACGAGACCCAATGAGCCATAAGACTGGTTTGCAAAATCCTGATTTGAAGTATATTTTGGATCAACAGTCCATTTGTAGGAATACCAACCTGCAGATGCCGTACTGTATAAATCCCATTTTTTAAGATTCAACACTTCCATAAAAGCATTGTTGAAAATATCGGCAAAATGCAATGTAAGTCTGAGGCCACCTGAATATCCTTTGATTTCGCTCGAATATTCACTAATACCAAAATTGTCTTTGTATATAGAGTTGTAATATCCAATATAGCCGCCAATTGCCCAATGGTTGTCAAATGAATGATCTGCTGAAATTTGCAAAGGTGGAAGGCCTTCTCTGGAACCAAATGTAGGAAAGATGATAAGACCAGAACTCGCCTGCAGATTGACCCACATAGAACCAGAACGATAGGGCCATTTGTTGCCAATTACGGGCAAGTTCATTCTCAAAAAATCCCTGTTGACTCTGAAGCTCTTGGGGCCAGCGGCAAAACATTGCCCTAATACCAAAAAAAAGAAAGCAAATGCAAAGAAGAGGGATCTCACTAGGGATCTTGGTGTCTTATGGCTCAAAATAAAAGATAAAACTAAACGTATTGGGTCTAATGAATTCAATCAATTTGCATTTATTCTTCGCAAGTAATGATTTGAGGAGAATCAAACCAAGCCTTACATCATTTCTTTTTTGTGCTTTTGCTTGAAATTGGCATTGAGAACCCCAATTAATTTCTAGTACAGCTGGTTTTAGAGTTTCTCTTTTTTTTAATGTCTATTCTTAAATCCCTGAATTGACAAATTAGAAAGCGATGAAGGCTTCAAAAAAATCTGGTGTACAATGGGAGGAAATATCTTTTTTTGCAGCTTATTCTTGACCAATACCTGTGTATCTGAACAAAAAAGTTGTTGTGGTACTTCCGGCTTACAACGCGGAACTTACCCTCGAAAAAACATATCAGGAAATTCCATTTGATATTGTAGATGAGTTGGTGTTGGTAGATGATGCCAGTAAAGACCACACCTCAGAGTTAGCCAAACGAATTGGAATCCAACATGTTATCAGGCATGAAGCCAATAAAGGCTATGGCGGAAACCAAAAGACCTGTTATAAAAAAGCGCTGGAACTTGGAGCCGACATCGTGGTGATGTTGCATCCTGATTATCAATACACGCCTAAATTAATAACCGCAATGGTTTCGATTATTGGGCAGGATTTATATCCGGTTGTTTTCGGTTCTCGCATTTTAGGAAAAGGTGCACTTAAAGGCGGAATGCCGATGTATAAATATTTGGCGAACCGATTTCTTACCTTTTTTCAGAACGTTTTAATGGACCAAAAGCTTTCAGAATACCATACTGGTTACAGGGCTTTTAGTGGCAAAGTGCTTCAATCGCTCAACCTTTCTGAAAACTCAGATGACTTCATTTTCGACAATCAAATGATTGCTCAAATCTTTTACAATGGCTTTGAAATAGGAGAAGTAACCTGTCCGACAAAATATTTTGAAGAAGCCAGCTCTATCAATTTTAGTCGAAGCGTAACCTATGGATTGGGCGTTTTGAAAGTTTCTCTGCTCTACTTTTTTGCAAAACAAGGCATATTTAAAGACAGAATATTCAATCCTATAAAGGAGTAAGACAACGATACCAACAGCAATAAAAAGCCGATTCTTGAGCCAGAAATGAGATCGGCTGCTTTCTTCAAAGCGGCAAATTCAAATTCCCTTTTTTGAATCCACCCCAGATTTACTCGCCAAACATGGCCTTTGCCAAAACAGAATCTTTGCCATAAACATCTGGCCTGAAGTTTAGTAATCCATCCTTACTCATCCATGAGGTAAGATAAACCATATAAACAGGAACTTTTGGCTTTACGCTTATCCCTTTTTCCACATTGGTTTCCAGTGTTTCGTTTATCTTTTCAGCGGTCCACTCCAGATTTGATTTCAATAAAGTATCAACCAATTCCCTAATCTTTTCTACCCGAATGCATCCATGACTCTTATCTCTTTTACTTGCTTGAAACAATTCTCTGGCTGGGGTGTCGTGCAGATAAATGTGATACGAATTCGGAAAAAGAAGTTTAAACTGCCCCAAGGGATTGTCGCCGCCCGGTTGCTGGCGAATGGTGTAGGGAATCTTATCTTTAAATTTGTGCCAGTTGATGCGATTGCCATCAATCAAGGTATTTTGTTCATAGACAAGCATATTGTGCGTTTCAAGGTAGTCGGAATGTCGTTTTAAACCTGCAAGAATCTCGCTTTTTATCATTCCAGGCGGCACACCCCAGGTGGGATTGAGGATGATTTGCGAAATCTTACCTGCAAAGACCGAAGTCTTACCCGCTTCAGAACCTACCACCACGTTGGACTCCCAAACGGGCTTGCCATTTTCAAAAAGATGCAGCTTAAACTCGGGAATATTAATGATTAGAAAGGTACCTGCAATAGAATCTGGAAGCCATTTCAGCCGCTCCAGGTTTAGCAAAATTTGTTTAATCCGCTCCTGAACCGGCACCTGAAGTTCAATAAGCGTTGCTTTGTCTAGTTTTCCATTTTCAGTCAGGCCCATCCTTTGCTGGAAATGCTGGAGGGCAAACCTCATTTCAGGCGTAAAAAGAAAACTCTGATCTTTCAGAACCCCATCGCCAGCACAGAAAAGAAGTTTTTTAATATTCGCGATTGAAGAATCACTTTCACCAATTTTAACTGACTTCAATGGAAAAGGAAAAACCGGCCAATTTCCTGTAACCTGCCATTTCAAATGGATCATCAATTGAGCCTTTAAACCTTGGTAATATAGATTCGTGGGTTCAAAACTTTTCAGCTGCATTTGGCCGGACAGCATGGAATCGATCAAAACGGAAAGGATCTTTTTCTTTCTGGGAATAAACCAATCGAGGGCAAGCAAATCCCTCATCTTTCCACTATTCTCCCGTTCAGCAAAAAGGAATAAACTGGCTGTCAATTGCATTTCCAGGTTTTGGGCGTTTTCCTTAACCAGCAGATTTTTATTGGCAATATTGGCATCTGTTAAAAATGAATCCAGAAAGCTGCTACCCAAAGAATCACTGCCAGCCTCCAATTGGTTATTTTTAACCTGAGAATAATTGGCCATCGCACTTTCATTGATCTGCCCCTCGCTTATCCATGCATATTGATATGCTCTTTTTTTATAAAAGGCTATCATACCTTCTTTTATGGATTGGTATCTGGCTTGCTGTTCAAAGAATTTATCTAAACTCAATGAATCTAAAAAGAGCTCTGAATGGTTTTTTGAAGAAAATATTGTGCTCTCAGCGGCAGATTCGGCGTTTTTTTTGTCATTGGAATTGCAGGAAAGCAACATACCAAGCAAAATGATTTGAGACAAAAAGCCATTAAAGATCTTCATAACGGGGTTTTCAAAGAATTTTACGGATCTGGATGTTTACCCCCTTTTGCCTGTTTTGGTATGGATATACAGCAAGCTTCCATCGGCCAAAATCGGAGAGATAACCGAAATTAACTCTGGCGCAACAGCCGGACAACCGTGGCTACGGCCACAGCGGCCATGCTTTTTTACAAATTCTTCGCCCACATACCATGCACCATGCATGATGATTTTTCTTTTTTCGGCATTGTCATTCAATCCTCTTTCTAAACCAATAAGCTGTATGGCCGGTCCATGTTTAGGACTTTTGATCTTTGAACCCACTTTGTAAAATCCCGGACTGCTCTGGTAGGATTCCATTTTGTTTGAAAATTCGGTTGCCATGGTAAGTCCAGATTTTTTACCATGTGCAACCCAAGTGTGGTGAAGAAGTAATTTCTTTTTGATGTCAATAACAAAAAAGCGCTTTTGGTCAGAAGGCAATGTGTAATCTACGATGGTGATGAGCGACTTTTTAGGACTATACCTTTTGAATCCAGTCAATGACTTTTCAAAAACGGAATATGCTAAAACCCCTTCTAAGCCACATGCTTTATAAAGTTGGGCCGATTCAGAACCCTGTTCTACTTTAATTTTTTCAACTGGCGGATGGAATCCAAATGCCAAAAACGAAGACACAAGGACGAGCAATATTTTCATTTTTTGGATTTAATTGGTTGAAAATCAAATATAATCAATTCAATTCATGATTAGTGATTTCATTCCATGGGTTTACATACATTAGAAGCTTCAAGGCATTTGTCCATTAAAATAAACATGTAAAACCTAAAACTAAAAATCCGAAAAATATAAGACCTCGACACCAGAAACTTTCATAATTACATGCTTCAATTTTAGTGGGATAATTCTTCAATTATTCCAAATTGAAATATAAAATTTTAAGCATATCAAACCAACATGAACAAATATCAATCACTTTTTACATACAGCATTTTGATACTCATCACAGGGATATCCATTTTCGTTTTTGAGTTCGGACCTTCTCAACCCATCCAATATGCCGTTTCAATGGGAATGCTTGCAAGCGCATTTTTCGCATTTATCACAGCCTATAAAACCAAGAACCAGCAAATACCATCCAAATACCATCTGGTGCATGGGCTTGGTTTGGCAGCATATGGCCTTGCCGTGCTTTTTTTCTCTACCAGTATTCCCAAATTCTTGAATATTTCAGCCTTATTTTTATTATACTATGGCTTAACTGAGCTTATTTTTGGCATGCAATTGCTAATGATGAAAGATAAACTAAGCTTTGAGATCCTCATCATCAGGCTGGTACTTGGCTTCATCATTGCTCTAGGGGCTGTTCTCAATTTGGGCCAATCCTACAACGACCAAACCTTAGCACTTATGGGGACTGGCACTGTGCTCATCATTTGCTCAATCAACCTCTTGCTATTCAAAACTGTCCTCAAAAAAATGGACGGTGCTATGCAGACCATTTAAAATTTAGGATATTTAAAATCCACACAGTGTAAGGTTGCTCTTCTTACACTTGCTTGAAAATGACATGTAGGCAAAGGAGAACAGATGGGAAATTATTTCCCATCTGTTTGAAATATGCTTAGAATCAATTCCTAACAGTTTTTAGGGGCTTTTTGGCAACCAAAAGGATGGCTTTGGGCCAACCCTCAGCGGTCTTCTTGAACCAAAACATAGCTCAGGGCAAATCCCAAATGGTCTTTTGATCCAAAATAAGTATTTGGAATTCGTCCCTAAAATATTTTATAGTGTGGCATAGCCCACTATTCTTTTGCACCGGTATGAAATATATGCCAAAGACCAAGATTGAACAAAAAAAAAGCAACCAAGATGGTTGCTCCTTTTTGCGTTTTTAGACACTAATGGTGATGCCCTATTTTTTCATATTCTTTTCGGCCCTGGCAGAAATGGATTTCCCAAGGTCATCCATATCTTTATTAACAGACATTTTAAAGTCTTCCCATTTCTCTCCGGTACTTTTTTCATAGCCGTTTACTTTAATTTTAAGATTCTGGTTCTTTGTTTCTAGTTCCGCCATTTCCATTTCATATTTTTTGTGGGTTTCCTTCCTCTCCTTTTTCATATCGGCTTTCAACTCCTGGATTTTTCTTTCGCTTTCCACCAGGCGATTTTTCATTTCTATTTTATATTGAGCTTCTTCTTTTGCCGAGTCGTCTCTGGCTTCGGTAAGCTCTTTTTCGCTGGTTTCCAGATTTTCCTTTGCGTCTACCACTTGCTCAGCTTTATCTGATGGTTTTTGGTTGCAACTTTGTATTACGCCTTGGGCCAACATGGCCAAAAGCGTATATTTGATAATAGTGATCTTCATTTTTGTCTTTTCTTTTATGAATTAAATTTTGATTTTAGAGTTGGGGCATTCGGTCGTCGTCCATTCGGTTTTTGGCGTCAGCAATCATTGCTTCTGCCTTTTTTCCCAGGGAATTACCGCTTTTCTTAAACTTCTTTTTTATATCCGATTTGATATTTCTGGCATGCTTTTTCAGATTGCTGAAATCTCTTGAATTTTTATGGGTTGCCATATAGATGGCTACGGATGCCCCTGTAAAGAGGCCGACTGCCAGAGTGCCAAGAACATAGGCCTGAGTTTTGTTGATATTCATCGCTTTGAATTTGATTTGAAAATTAAAGCGCCTTGGTACCCGAAATAACCCTGAACAAGACGGCTATAATAGCAATGACCAATAATATGTGGATGATGCCACCTGAATGATAACCCAGAAAGCCAATCGCCCAGAGAATTACAAGAATGACTGCGACAAAATAAAGTAGATTTCCCATAAGAATTTGATTTAAGATACAAATGTCAGAAGTGGGAATGCCTAAAGCATTACAATAAAAAGGAGGATGTTTATAAATTTATAAAATGGATTGTCTCTAGCATCATGTATTCATAAATTTTAAAGACCGTTGCCAAACCTATCAATGTAAACTTTTTCTTTTCACTCCAGCATTTGGAACGAAATTGATTTCTGGACCTGGAATTGTGGTCCAAGGAAATTTTACAACAAAAAATCATTTAGGTGTAAACATTCTCCTGGACCACACTTTCACCTTTGTGATCAACTTTTTAACAAAACAAAATGAGTAACGAAGCAAGTGGAATCATTGCCGAACAACCAAGGATTAGCGAAGCGGAAAATCAAAAAGGCATAGACAACCACCGCACAGCTGCTACACATTTGGAGCGACAAAGCAGCGGAAAGCACAGTAGCGGCCCACGGTCATTTGGCTCATGCCTCGTTAGCTCAAAAGGAAGATGCTAAACATCATGCAATGATGAATAAGTAAGTAAATAAGTAAGTAAGTTTTTTTTCAACTCTCAATCCAAAATAAAAGCAGCCGGCGCAACCCGGCTGCTTTTTTTATGAACATACTACGTAGTGTATTCATACTGTTAAACTTGATACTATAAATTCTATTTGTATAAGAAAATAATGTATAAAGCTAAATAATTTTACCGCACAGATTATCTGACCGATTATGATCAACATAACTCATAATTAATCACGAATAAAAATAATCTATACAACAAAATTATGAAACATATTTTATGCCTGGCAATGCTTATCTGCCTATTCACAAACACCTACGCTCAAAATGAAGAAAGGAAATGGAACATTGCCCTGAATGGTGGAACAAGTGAATACAATGGAGATCTTGGCAATGGATTTTTCGACTTCAACAAAAAAACCCTTTTTGACAACTGGCAAACAGGCCTTACCATTTCCCGTTATATCAATGCTTCCTTTGACGTGGGCCTTGGCTTAAGCTATGGTGATAAATGGGGTTATTACAAATCTACCCCCAACTTTTATGGGGCAATGACTTTATTTAATCTGAACTTTAAATACAAGTTTGCCAATGGATACATGCTGCCCAAAAATAGCAGACTGGCGCCCTTCCTTTTGGCTGGCGGTGGCTATATGAAAACCACTGGAAAGTTTATCAATGGAGGCGAAGATTATCCAATTACTGTAGGGGCTGGATTAAATTTCCGTGTCACGAATGTGATCGGGATTCACTATCAGGCTGTTTTGGGCTATTTGGGATCCGATAACAGGGATGGCCGAAGTGGGGGCGATTTTAAAGATGCATTTCTACTGCATAGTCTCGGTTTAAACTTCAGTTTTGGCAAAATGAATGATGCCGATGGAGATGGCGTGATTGATATCAAAGACAAATGCCCTGAAACTCCTTCAAGTGCAAAGGTTGATAAAACAGGTTGCCCGCTGGATGGAGATGCCGATGGAGTTTTTGACTACCTCGATGCTTGTCCTGCATTGGCTGGCCCTGCCGCTACTGCCGGTTGTCCTGATAAGGACAAAGATGGTGTGGGAGATGCAAAAGATAAATGTCCAGAAGTGGCAGGATTAGTTGCAATGGATGGCTGTCCTGATACAGACGGAGACGGCATTATAGACAGCAAAGACAAATGCCCAACCGTGAAAGGAAGTATGGAATTGGAAGGATGCGGAGACAGAGATGGAGATAATGTAAGAGACGATGCAGACAATTGCCCAGACCAGGCAGGCTCTCCGAAATTTAAAGGTTGCCCTGATAGGGACGATGATGGAGTGGCCGATAGCGAAGACCTTTGCCCAGACAAAAAAGGCCCTTTGAATACCAAAGGTTGTCCTGATACAGATGGCGATGGTGTAACGGACAATATCGATAAATGTCCCGACGTTTCAGGTCCTGCTGTAGCGGCTGGTTGCCCAGACACGGATGGTGACGGCTTGAACGACGCTGCGGATAAATGTCCTCAGGTTGCTGGCCCTGCTTCAAACGGTGGCTGCCCTGAGCTCAAAGTTGCCGTAAAACAATTGTTTCAAAAAGCTTTGCAAGGCATCCAGTTTGAAACCGGAAAAGCCATCATAAAGACTGTTTCTTTTCCTATTTTGAACTCTATTGCAAAAGTGGTTAAAGATAATCCGACGTATAAATTACTGATAGTTGGCCATACAGATGATGTAGGCGAAGACGCCATGAACATGATCTTATCTAAAGACAGAGCCGATGCAGTTGCTAAATATCTTATTTCTCAAGGCGCTGATCCACTCAGGGTTTCAGGTTCTGGAATGGGAGAAACGGAACCTGTAGATTCAAACAAAACCGCTGCTGGCAAAACCAGAAACAGAAGGGTTGAATTGAAAGTTGAGTTTTTACAATGATAATTTCATTGGATTCCAGCAAAAGCAATAGTTAAAAAACACAATTGAATCCTGCTCAATTAACCTATCCATAAACCTTTTCAAGATCTGAAAACGGTTATAAGCTGAGGAATTTGATGTTTAACATTTTGTTAGGCCATCGGTTCCTCAGTTTTTTTTTGAATATATACAAATAAAACCATTCTGAGGCTGGTGGCTCAGGTGGCACTTTTTAGAAAGAGATAAGACAGCCAAAGACTACAAATGAAAGTTTCCAATAACTGATCTTCAATTTCAATGAATCTTAATCACCACATTTCCAGTTTTCATGCCTGTTTCTACATATCGATAAGCTTCTACAATGTCTTTAAGAGAGAAAGCACGATCTATAACGGGCTTGAATTTACCCAGTTGCACCAATTGCTTTAAGAATACAACATCGGCCTTGGTGATGGTTGGGAGCGGGAACAGAAGCTTCTTGCCTGCAAAAAGTGGCGTCAAAAGGGCCAGCCAAATGTTTTCTCCGTTTTTACCCAATTCAGTAGAAATGTAAATGCCCTTTTCATTTAGCAATGGTTTGCATTTCCCAAATGAACTTTTTCCTACTGCATCAAAAACGAAATCATATGTTTCCTTTGTTTGCGTGAAATCTTCTTTGCTGTAGTCGATCACTATGTCTGCACCCAAAGATTTGACCAATTCCAAATGCTGTGTGGCGCAAACTGCGGTTACTTGGGCATCGAAATACTTTAAGATTTGAATGGCTGCCGAACCAATGGCCCCTGTTCCGCCATTAACCAAAACCTTCTGCCCAGGTTGAACTTTGGCGGCCCTGATGTTGCAAAGTGCATAATGACTTCCTTCAATCAAAGGCGCAGCATCTTCAAAACTAAGGTCTTCCGGAATAATCGCAAGTCCTTTGTATTCTGAAATGGTTAAATACTCTGCATGTCCACCACAGGCATCGTCCATAAATCCAAAGACCCTATCCCCTATTTTGAATGAGCTTACTGTTGTTCCAATTTCCTCAATTTCACCTGCAAATTCATTCCCCAGAATTTGAAAATTGGGCTTGAATAGTCCGGTAAAAAACCGGCTCACAAAATATTCCGCACTCCGAAATCCACAATCGGTTCGGTTTACTGTACTGGCTCTAACCCTTATCAAAACTTCGTTTGGCTTTGGAATTGGCTTCGCAACTTCCTTGATTTGAACCACTTCTGGTGGGCCGTATTGGGTGTAGATGGCTGCTTTCATAGTTTGCGATATTAGATAAATTCATAAAATTAAGATGTCATATGTAATTCATAAATTTTAAAAATATACCCGATAAAGCAAGTTGGGAAAAAATCCAAACTGGGTACTATATCCTACTTTGGTTGGTTGGCTTTCGTCGTAAAACTCTGAAAGCTTTCCCTTTGTGCTGGTGAGATTGTCAAGATTCAGGAAAATTTCATGGGTGGTTTTTTTCCGGTTAAACTTATAGCTAACCGAGGCAGTGATCTGATATACATCTTCAATCGACCTGTTATATGCTTTTGCGTAATCCCAAAATTGGTTGTTGGCTGGGTCCACTGCCAGATTTCCTTGCCCATCCCTAAGCAAAGGAATTATTTTTCTTCCTCCTCCAAAAAACACTTTGGCATTTATTCCGATGGTTCGGTTTTGTTTGGGTCCAAGCCTTACAAATTCCTTTCCTGCAATAATATTCACCAGATATTGGCCATTAAACTGGGTGTTTCGCTCCTTGCCCTCCAGCGTTTTGTATTTCGATTCATATAGAGAAGCATTGATGAGATAGTAATAGTTGTTGTTAAAAAATCGCTCAAGCGTCACTTCCAATCCATAATTTTTACCAGTCCCTTTGTTTACCAAATTCACATATCGAAACTCAAGACCTTCATTTATAGTGGAATAATAACTGGTATCCAGATTTTCAACAGGTAAATTATACAGGTGTTGGTAATATGCTTCCAGCTTCAGCCTCAGATTTTCGGTAATCCTCTTTTCGTAGCCCAGCACAAAATGATGGGCCTTCAATAGGTCCAGATTTTTATTCGGTTCTGTTACCCTGCCGTCCTTTTGCTTCACCTTCGCAAAGTAATTATGCACACTTTCCATGGTGCTGTGTTTGCCATAACCAAGGCTGAA
>Ga0105046_10014033_pt1 | contig 12378 bp, 9 predicted proteins | sample MAT03_FD_78385 | JGI IMG/M metagenome (GOLD analysis project Ga0105046, IMG submission 78385) | Freshwater microbial communities from Lake Fryxell liftoff mats and glacier meltwater in Antarctica - MAT-03 (megahit assembly) | ecosystem: Environmental > Aquatic > Freshwater > Ice > Liftoff...
GAACCAATCATCAGAAGGGTTTTATCCATATGTCGAGCCAAACACTGGCGATCCAAACACCCGATTGGGTTAAGCAAGCTGTTTTTTACCAGATTTTTCCTGATCGTTTTGCGCGCAGTTCACGCCCAGTGCACCGGGTGTCCCCTGGGCGCGGCATCCAGTTCAAGCCGTGGGGTAGTCCGCCAGAAGAACAGGGCTTCCAAGGTGGTGATCTGTATGGCGTGGCGGAAGAACTCGATTACTTGCAAGCATTAGGCATCACCGCTATCTACTTCAACCCAATCTTTTCCTCGGCCTCGAATCACCGTTATCATACCTATGATTACTTTGCCGTCGATCCATTGCTGGGCGGTAACGCAGCGCTCAGTGAATTGCTCGAGCAAGCCCATGCGCGCAATATACGCGTCGTGTTGGACGGCGTCTTTAATCACGCCAGCCGTGGCTTTTGGGCCTTCCATCATATTTTGGAAAATGGCGGCAATTCGCCCTATCTCGACTGGTTTATCGTCCAAGACTGGCCGCTGCGCCCGTATGACAACCCAGACAATCTGCCAATCAATTATGATGCCTGGTGGGGCAACCCGGCGCTGCCCAAATTTAACACCAACAATCCTGGTGTGCGCGATTACTTGTTGAGCGCGGCGAAATATTGGATCGATTTTGGCGTCGACGGCTGGCGGCTGGATGTGCCAGAAGAGATCAAGGATGAAGCATTCTGGCAAGAATTTCGCCAGATCGTCAAGACGGCTAACCCAGAAGCTTACATTGTCGGCGAAATTTGGCATCCGGCCCAAGAGTGGCTACGCGGTGACCGCTTTGACGCCGTGATGAATTATATTTTCAGCCGGGCCGCGCTGGGCTTTTTTGGCGCAGAAACGTTGCGCATCGATTATAAACCAGGCGGGTTTGCCCTGGCGCCCCTCAACGCGCATGCCTTTGCCATGACCATTGACCAGATGATGAAGCTGTATGCCTGGCCAATTACCCAAGCGCAACTGAACCTAATCGATAGCCACGACACGGCGCGCACGCTTTGGATGGTCAACGGCGACAAGAGCGCATTGCGGCTCTGCACTCTCTTTCAAATGACAATGCCTGGCGCCCCGAGCATTTATTACGGCGATGAGGTTGGTATGACGGGTGGTCACGAACCTGGTAGCCGAGGCGCCTTTCCGTGGCACGACCGCAGCACATGGGATACGGATCTGCTCACCTTTCACCAACGGGCAATCGCCATGCGCCATGGTCACCAAGTTTTGAGTTTGGGCAGTTTCAAAGCGCTCTATGCGGATCATCACCTCTATGCTTTCCGACGCGATCTCGACCAACAGTCGGCGGTGGTGATCTTCAACGCCGGCCATCAAGCGGCCGTCCACGATCTGGATCTGCTGAGTGCGCAGGACGAAGGGCGCACCTTTACCGATGTCTGGCAAACGGGCGAATACACAGTGCAAGCGGGCAAGTTGACCGGGGTGCACGTGCCAGCGCGCGAAGCAGTGGTGTTAGTGGCTGGATAAAATTGGGACGCGAGGAGAGCGATTTTCCGCAAAAAGCCGTCTTGCCCAGCCTACCAATCTCAGCTACAATAGCGCAACCCAGCCCGAGCAACTTTCCAGCCACGCGCACCTATCTAGTTCAGGCGGTCTTGCATGCAACGTGTCAAAGTGATCCTAAATCCCTACTCCGGGCGCGGGCGCGGGGCGCGGGCGCGGCCTCGTATCTGCGCCGCATTAGAGCAGGCTGGCGTCGCCTTCGATTTAGCCGAGACCGCTTCAATGGGTCACGGCGTAACGCTGGCCCGTGATGCGCGCAGCGAGGGCTATCCGACGGTTGTGGCGGTGGGCGGAGACGGCACGATAGCGAAGTGATGAACGGCCTTGCGCAGGCAACGCCGCCGGGCGAAATTGTGGGTAAGTTGGGTGTGATTCCGCTGGGCACTGGCAACGACTTCGCCGATATGGTCGGCTGTGCGCGCTCAATCGAGGCGGCAGCTCGCGTCATTGCAGCGGGCAAGACACGACGGATCGATCTGGGCCACGCCCGCATCCACGATGGCACCGAGGTCGTCGAACGCTATTTTGATAACAATGTGGGCATCGGCTTTGAGGCGTGGGTGACATTGGAAAGCTACAAGATCAAGTGGCTGAGTGGCACCTTCCTCTATATTGTGGCCGCGTTGCGCGCCATTCGTAGTTACCAATCGCGGCTTATGATGCTTGATTGGGAAAGCGGCAACGGTGAAAGCGGCCGTTATGCCGAAAAAATTCTACTTGTGAGCATTGGCAACAGCCGGCGCACCGGCGGCGGTTTCTATCTGACCCCTCAGGCCCAAATGGATGATGGTCTGCTGGATGTTGTCTTTGCCCACGCACTGCCCCAGTGGCGCATCTTATCACTCTTGCCCAAAGCGCTATTCGGCAAACATATTGGTGATCCAGCGGTCACAATGCTGCGCTGCCGCCGGCTAAACCTGGCTTGCTCGGCGGGCACGCCGGTCCATCTGGATGGCGAGGTGGTGGCACCCAACGCCACATCGGTTGCGATCGAGCTTCAACCTGGGCGGCTCGAAGTCATTGTATAGGACTTACGCAAGCCTTGACTGAAAATCCATTCATAGAGATCGTTGTCGCTCTAGATAACAATCAGGCGCTGCGTAAGTACTGTGTATAACTCGACTGGTTTCGTTCTCGTCTGATCTTTTGGTATAATCTAATCAAGTTTGCCGGCCCATGCGAACTCACCCCTCGCATGGGCTTTTTGTAGTGGCTACGGATCAGGAGATTATGGCGAAACAGCAATTTTCTTTGGGTGAGTCGACCAACACGGGTAGTATTAACAGCATGTGGAGTCGCTTGGCACGCGCCATTTTTAGCCCGCCGATGCAGAATGATGTCAACCTGGCCAGCAGTGCCACGCTCAACGCGCAAATTTGGTTGGGCCAGTTTCCCTGGCGACCGACCGCGGGCTGGACGGTGATTGCGGCGTTGTTGGCGACCGGCCTGGTGGAACGTCGTTTTGATCTAGACTGGAAGACACTGGCGCTGTTGTTGCTATTGGTAGACCCACTCTGGGGCAGTCTCTGGCGGTTGGCCGCCGGGCGCGCCGAACTGCTACCGCTGCATAGCCAGGCCGTGAGCTACGAAGTTTGGTTGCCCTACCTACGCCCTGGCTCACCAGCGGCCCGTTTGTTAGGCTGGAACAACGCCGGCGCTTTGCCATTGCTCTTTCGCGTGGCCTTGCCTAGTCTTTGCCTGACCGGTACGTTGGCCGTTGTCCTGGGCGCGCCGGCGGTCTGGATGACGGCTTTGGTTATGGTAGTTAGCCTGTTGGGTTGGGTGAGCCGGCGCACACTACAGCGAACGCCTGCCCTCTTACATAGCATCGTAACAATTGCGCTGCCGTGGCTGTTGACGATCAATCTGTTGGACAGCGAAGCAAGCGCCACGCAACGGGCGCCCCAAATTACACTGCTAGTGCTTTGGGTGCTCCATAATTGGGGCGAAGGCCGGGCTATGCGCTCTGGCATCGACTGGTTTGGGCTGGCCTTGTTGGCCGTGGCAGAAGTTAGCCTGATAACCCTCTTTGTGCTGGCTCAGGCGCCGTTGTGGATTGCGCCGCTGTTAGTGCTTTGTTTGCCGACATGGCTGCTCATTGCACAAGGCCAATCTGTACAACGGGCCAATGTTTGGTGGTTGCTGGCGATGTTGTTGAGTGGGCTGGCATTGAGTAATTAGGGATTGGTAAGTCGTAATTGGCGTCATGCTCCTGATCAATTACCAATTACTATTTATCACTTACATATTGCAATATCGAGGAATATTTTTCATGAGTAACGCTGTCGATTCACCCCGAGTAGCGCGTACGCTCAACCATCCGGCCCCCGCGCCCGGTTCATTGGTTACCATCGAGCAAGTGCGCCGCGATCCGGAAGTGATTACCTTTTTGCAAAACGCAAATGATATCTTGCTTATGCTCGGATATACGGAACACGGTCAGCGCCACGCTGGGCTGGTCGGCCATATTGCAGAAAACATATTGGAACGGCTCGGCTTTGATCTGCGCGTGCGCCAGCTTGCCAACGTGGCCGGCTATCTGCACGATCTGGGCAATGTAATCCATCGTGAGAACCATGCCTTGAGCGGCAGTATGATGGCTTGGCAGATTCTTTCGCGCATGGGGATGCCACCGGGCGAGTGTGCGCTGATTATGAACGCAATCGGCAACCATGAAGAGGAGCGCGGCATGGCGTCTACCCCGGTTTCGGCCGCGCTGATCATCGCGGACAAGGCGGATGTCCATCGCAGCCGAGTACAGAATCCCGATGTGGCCACGTTCGATATTCATGATCGCGTCAACTATGCCTCGACTCGCAGCTTCGTACGCGTGCGCGCCGACGAGAAGATCATTGCGCTGGAATTGGAAATCGACACGAGTTATGCTCAGGTGATTGAATATTTTGAAATTTTCCTCAGTCGCATGACGATGGTACGCCAAGCAGTCCAGTTCTTGAAATGCGATTTTCAGTTGATCATCAACGATATTCGGCTTTCATAGTGCGTATTGCGTAGATAAGGAAACAGGTAGACAGGGAAATAGGTAGACAGGGAAACAGGGAAACAGGGAAGTAGGTAGATAGGTAGACAGAGTCAACTACCTGTTTCCCTGTCTACCTGTTTCCCTCTGGTAAGGCTTATTCATTATTCCCAATTAACTATTACTTAGGAACCTGCCATGCGTATTGTTCGTTTTATCGAATCGTTTGAAGGTGTACCTGCGTACAGTTATACAACCCCGCGCTGGGGGATGTTGGTGGATCAGGTCGTTTACCCAATTAAGCAGGCGCCCTATCTAGCGCAGAGCCAAGGGAATCTGGTTGCGCCGCGCATTACTGGCGCTGCCGTTGCACTGGATAATGTGAAGCTGCTGGCGCCAGTGAAGCCGCGCAAGATTGTCTGTGTCGGTCGCAACTACGCAGAACACGCCGCCGAGTTGGGCAATGAAGTGCCACCCGAGCCGTTGATTTTTCTCAAGCCATCGACGACGCTGATCGGACCGGGCGACGCGATTGTCTATCCCGAGATCAGCAAGAGTGTCCACCACGAAGGGGAGTTGGCCGTGGTGATTGGCAAACGCGCACGTAATTTGAGTGAAGCGGATGCCCTGGATATCATCTTTGGCTACACATTGGCCAACGATGTCACGGCGCGTGATCTGCAAAAGAGCGACAGCCAGTGGACGCGCGGCAAAGGCTTTGACACTTTTTGCCCAGTCGGACCCTGGATCGACACCACGTTCAACCCGGCAGGACGCGCAGTACGTTGTCTGGTCAACGATCAAGTGCGCCAGAACGGCAATACGGATCTGATGATCTATTCCCTGAGTCGCATCCTGATCTTTGTTTCACGTTTTATGACGCTCGAACCAGGCGATCTGTTGCTGACCGGTACACCGGCTGGGGTAGGCACCATGCAACCGGGTGATACTGTTACGGTTGAGATCGAAGGACTGGGAACGCTGTCGAATCCGATCATCAGCGAAGAGGAAGAACGTCAGCGCGCCGCGGCTGCGCAGGCGCAAACTGAGCAAAATATACCATTTTAGGCCACTTGGCGACCCATGAATAAGTAATAAGTAACAAGTAATCGGTAATTAATAATTGTGGTCAGCCAACGTGTAGACACCTAATTACCACTTACTAATTACCTGTTACTTATTACTTATTCATTTCTATATCAGTAAAGCTATACAATGACGCACGCACCGACCAGAGAGGACGACGAACAGACCCATGCACGCCGGAAATTCATTGCCTAGCACCATTCCTAGCCTATCCCACTTCTTGGATGTTCAATCGCTGACGAATGAACAATTCTGGGCACTGCTGCATCTGGCCAGGCGGCTCAAAGAAGAGCGCATGCAAGCCGGTCGCAACGAGCCGATTCTGGCAGGCAAAACGCTGGCCATGATCTTTCAGAAACCAAGTTTACGCACACGCGTCAGCTTTGAGGTTGGCATGCGACACCTGGGCGGCTACGCCCTCTATTTGAGCCACGAAGAGGTGGGGTTGGGTAAACGCGAAAGCGCACCCGATGTTGCGCGTGTCCTCAGCGGCTATGTAGATGGCATTATGGCGCGCGTCTTTGACCATGCTCATGTTCTCCAGTTGGCAGAATGGGGCAGTGTGCCGGTGATCAACGGCTTAAGTGATTATAGCCACCCGTGCCAGGCGCTGACTGATATTTTCACACTTTGGGAACAGATGGGCAATTTGACGGGTCTCCAGCTCGCCTATCTAGGTGACGGCGCCAACAACGTGGCCACCAGTCTGCTCGAAGCAGCCGGCAAGGTGGGCTTGTCCGTGCGCATTGTTTCGCCCGTCGGCTACCAACCCGACCCTGCCCTGGTGGCGCAGACCGACGCCGATGTTACCGTGACCGACGATCTGGATGGCGTTATTGGTGCGGATGTTTTGTATACAGATGTATGGACGAGCATGGGGCAGGAAGCAGAACATCAACAACGGTCGGCAGCGCTAGCAGAGTATCAGATCAACGATCAGCTGATTGCGCATACGCACAATGCCAATGTGCGCGTTCTGCACTGTTTACCCGCGCATCGCGGCGAAGAGATTACCGACAGCGTAGCCGATAGTGATCGTAGCCTGCTCTTCGCCCAGGCGCACAATCGTTTGCATGCCCAGAAAGCGATCCTGGCCCATTTGCTCGGCGGAGTTCCTTTAGTTTGAGTAGGCAGCAAATTAGTAGATCAGTACTTGTCCAGTTGGCATAAGTAAGACAGTAGAACAGTGGGTCAGTACGAGCATCATTGACTCACTGACCTACTGACCTACTGACCTACTGACTCACAATTATGGCAACCGATATTCTTGCTTCGCTCAACCGTCTATACGATTTCACGAACCTGCTCGATGTTGCGCTGGTCTCGTTAATCTTTTTTGGTCTATTACGTCTCTTTCGGGGGACGCGAGCCGTGCAGTTGCTGCGCGGAATTGTGGTACTTGTACTGGCCGCGGCGGTGGTCAGCCAGACCGTGCAATTGACCGCCTTCAACTGGCTCTTACGCCACAGCACTAATGTGTTGTTGGTCGCATTACCAGTCATCTTTCAACCCGAGCTGCGCCGTGCGTTGGAGCGAGTCGGTCGGTCGGCGCCGTTCTTGACGCGGCGTGCAGAAGACACCTCGGTGCAATTGTTGATCAACCAGGTAGTCAAAGGTGTCGAGCAACTGGCACAAAAACGGCATGGCGCCTTGATCGTCTTTGAGGGCGCCACCGGTTTGGGGGAAGTAATCGACACCGGCATTGCGCTTGAGGCCAGTATCAGTGCCGAGCTGCTCATGACAATATTCTTCCCTAATACGGCGCTGCATGATGGAGCAGTCGTGGTGCGCGGTGATGAAATGATGGCGGCCAGTTGTGTCTTGCCGCTTACGCAGCGCGAATTGAGTGATAATCAGATGGGCACCCGGCATCGGGCGGCGATTGGAATTACCGAAGAGTCGGACGCGCTCTCCGTGGTCGTTTCTGAAGAGACAGGTACAGTTTCCGTGGCACGTAATGGGCGTATCCTGCGCATCGATAGTGATCGGCTGCGCCCAATCTTGAGTGAATTTTATAAAAAATGACAACCCCCTGCTCATGCTTCCAGCGGTTGGAAGCCATGCTAGCAGACAATTTATTGTTGGGTTCATCATTATATGTGGACCCAACCACAATAATTAACGATTAATAATTAATAATTAATTGTTAATTATTAGACAGAGTTTGGGGGTGAGGGTAAGTTGAGTGGAAATACATCAGATTCGCAGTGTGCGCAAACGGTGGACCCGTGTGTTCGATCATGTGGGGACAATCCTATTATCGATCTTGATGGGCTTGATTGTCTGGTTGATTGCGATTAATCAAGAAAACCCATTGATTGTGCGCGAGTTCCCAGATAGAATTACGATCCGTTTGCGTGGACTACCAGATACATTGCAACCAACCACAGATTTAAGTAAAGAAAGTGTGCGCGTCACATTACGGGCGCCGAATAGCGCATGGCTCGAACTACAACCAGTCGATATCAATGCCTATGTGGATCTCTCGGGTCTGGAACCAGGTGTGCATGATGTACCAGTCCAAGTAGAAGTGGCCAATCCTAGCGTGGTTGTCACCGAAGTACAACGCGAACAGTTGCGCATTCAACTCGATCAGGTGATTACAAAGACAGTTCCTGTGCGTGTCGAAGTGGTGGATGCCGCCGCGTTTGGCTATGATTCTTTGACACCTATCGTGAATCCCAGTCAAGTGACGGTGCGAGGTCCGTCCAGCCAAGTAGAACAAATTGAGAGCGCTGAAACACAAGTCAATTTACGCAGCGCGCGCAGCCAAGTTGAACGTATCCAGGGTGTAACATTGACGGATACAGCACGCCAGCCGGTGGACCGCGTTGAGGTTGAACCGCGACTCGTCACCATTGTCGTGCCCGTAGAGCGGTGGCCTTTCCGCAAAGAAGTGGCGGTACGGGTCGACCTGGTTGGCCAGCCAGCGCCGGGTTATGTGCTCAGCACCGTCAATCTCGATCCAGCCACTGTCGTTCTGCGCGGTCAAAAAGAGGTATTAGATGAGGTGCCAGGCTTTGTTGAAACCTCGCCATTCTCAGTCGACGGCGCCAAAGCCGATCTGCAGCGAACCTTGGATTTGTTGCTGCCCGAAGGGGTAACGGCGTTTGAAGGGGATAAAGTTTCTGTCCGGGCCGGCATCTCGCCAGTTGAGGGTGCCCGCACGGTTAAGCTAAAACCTGTGCTGCGCAATATTGGTGCCGGCCTACAAGCAACCTTTGCCCTGGATACGGTAGATGTAATTGTAGCTGGCCCGTTGGTGCTCTTGGATGCACTAGGCCTAGATGATATGTTTGTCATTCTCGATCTGGCCGATCTGCTGCCTGGCACCCATACGATTACACCAACGGTGGTGCGTCCACCCGGCATTACAGAACAAGGCGTAATTCCCGCCAAGATTGAAGTGGTGATCAGCATAAAGCCGACACCAGACTTGATCCAGGCGGGACCCGGAACCTTACCGCCAGGTCCCACTGGAACTGCGACACCGGTCGCAAATTCACCGCTCGTTGTAACGCCGACAGTGACAGTTACTGTGACACCGGCGCAAGAATAAGACTCATGTATGAAAAGTGTGCAAGTCAATGTTTTGCCCGTTGATAAAATATTGTGTTTGCACACTTTCGGCTGATGAGCGAAAGAATAAGGTCAATTATGAAGCGAAGAAAACCTGTTGTTGCTTTAGTCGGTCGCCCCAATGTGGGCAAATCGACATTATTTAACCGACTAATCGGCGCCCGTACCGCGATTGTCGAAGATATTCCCGGCACCACGCGCGACCGCATCTATGGCGAAAGCGATTGGAACGGTGTTGGTTTTATTGTCATCGACACAGGCGGTCTGGAAGCGCCGTCAGAGTTAGGCGCCGCCCGGCTGCGTGCACCTGGTGCGGTGGCGTTAGCCAAAGATTCAGCCCTGTTTGTCACCCACATTCAAAACCAGGCGCAGGTGGCAATCGCCGAAGCCGATGTGATTGTCTTTGTCGTCGATGGGCGTGAAGGAGTGACAGCCGCCGATGAAGACGTTGCCGAAGTATTGCGTCTTTCGGCAAAAACGATCTTCATTGCCGTCAATAAATCCGAAGGCACCAAAACGCAATTGAATGCGGTCGAATTTTGGAACCTGGGCCTGAGTGAGCCCTATCCGATTAGCGCCTATCACGGTGACGGGATCGGTGATCTGCTCGACGAACTAGTGAAAGCCTTGCCGGCTTACCCTGTCGATGAAGCTGAGGAAGAGACCGTCGGCATCACGATTGTCGGACGGCCCAACGTGGGCAAGAGCAGTTTGCTAAATGCTTTGATGGGTACAGAACGGGCGATTGTGAGCGAAGTACCGGGCACCACGCGCGACCCAGTGGATACACAATTGACGTACAATGGGCAGGCGATCACGCTAATTGATACAGCTGGGATTCGACGACGTGGTAGTGTCGAAGCTGGCATCGAATATTACAGCGTCTTGCGCAGCCTACGCAGCATCGACCGCGCCGATGTGGCGCTGCTGCTGATCGACGCCGTCGAAGGCGTCACAGCCCAAGATGCACACGTGGCGGGCTACATTCTGGAAAAGAAAAAGAGTGTCGTCATCGTCGTCAACAAATGGGACGCGCTCGAAAAAGATGAGCATACCTTGATCGAGTTCACCAAGAAGGTGCGCGAAGATCTGAAATTTTTGGATTATGTGCCTGTCATTTTCATCAGCGCGCTCACCCATCAACGCGTCAACAAAGTGTTGCCGACGGCGATGGAAGTGGTGACGGCGCGCCGTCATCGTTTGGGCACCAGTGAATTCAACAACTTACTGGGTGAAGCGTATGAGGATGCACCGCCACCATCGCGCAACGGACGGCGTCTACGCCTCTATTACGGCACGCAGGTGAGCAATGATCCGCCCACGTTTATCATTTTTGTTAATGACCCGGAGCTTGTCCATTTTTCCTATGAACGGTATCTGGAGAATCAAATTCGTGTCCACTACCCCTTCACGGGCACACCGCTACAGCTTGTCTTCCGGCCCAGGAGTGGCAGTGAGCGTGAATGAGAAGCGATCCAAAAATCGATGGCGCGAAGATAGTGCTTTGAATACCGATAGAGGTGGAGCATGAAGCGACTCCGCCTCTATCGAATTGAAATTATATTGGTGCTTGTGCTGGCAATGGCCGTAGCTTTTTTTGGGTACCTGGGGTATGGGCTGTTGCCAGCGGATGCGACGGTGGAAACTTTCTCGGGGGAGCGTGCATTGGCACGCGCCCAAGCTCAAGTGGCGTTTGGGGCGCGTGTTGCCGGCGTCCCAGCCAATATCGCGGCGGGTGACGCCTTGGTCGATGAATTGGTGCAGCTCGGTTGGAATGTTTTAATCGCTCCATTTGGACTGCCAAATGGGACGACAGCGCGCAACATCATTGCCGTGCGCACCAACAAAGTGGCCAACGCCCCGGTCGGTATCTTAGGCGCCCATTATGATAGCCGCCTGCTGGCTGATGCCGATCCCAATAGCGCCAACCAAACATTATCGACCCCTGGCGCAGTAGACAATGCAGCGGGGGTGGCAGTTCTTATCGAATTGGCGCGCACCTTGGACGTAACCGCGACCGGTCATACGATCTGCCTGGTGCTCTTTGATGCAGACGACAACGCCAACATCACAGGGTGGGAACCGCTGTTGGGCACTACCCACTTCTTACAAGATTTAAATACGCGTGTACCGCAGTGTGGCGCACCCCGCTTTGCGGTTATTGTCGACACAGTTGGTTATGCCGGCCAAAGTTTAACCCCCGATAGCGACAGCCATCCCGGTTTAAGCAATGCCATCTGGCAAACAGCGGCACAACTAGATTATCCGAATCAATGGGTTGGGCAAGCCATTGCTCCAACACCGGGCTCGCATACCCTCTTTACTCAGGCTGGTATCCCGGCCACTATCCTATCTAGCCCCAATTACCCGCATGATCATACCATGCAAGATACCGTAGACAAGCTCAATGTTGATAGCCTTAGCGCCATCGGTAACACGTTGGAAAATTGGCTAGAAGCGGGTGCAGCTTTCGGAAGCCAGTAAAGCAATAGACCCAGTGGCTATCGCTTTACTGGCAGCGTTCCGGTGACTTATACTGACTTATACGTAATTTGCCGCCCAATTAGGACTCATGTACCACTTGCATCATTCCAAAACTATAGTAAGATAGGTTAACTTTCACCGTCGTTATTACAGGCGGCGTTCCAATTCTACTGTGACCATCGGCTGCAAACATCTATATCAAATTTTTAGCTAGCAAAGCCTGCAACAACCGGCGAGCTCATCTTGCGCCAAAGTAACGCTTTGTAGATAGCGAATGCAGTAGCGACGCAAATTCTGGATTAGATTTAGGAAAAAACGGAATGGGTAACCTGCTATTAGATAGTCCAAGCCCCCAACATCATGTATTGATTGTGGACGATGAAGAAAAGCTGGGCCGCTTTGTCAGCATTGTGTTGAAACAGATCGGCTATATGCCGGTCAATTGCCAATCCGTGGCCGAGGCCCGCAAACTGATTGACGCACGGCGATGGAGCCTGGTCATCACCGACATCGTCATGCCCCGCGAAAGCGGTTTTGATTTGATGCGTTGGATTGTGCGTCAGCATCCACAACTGCCGGTCATTGCAATGACCGCCCATTCGACCGAAGCGATTGAAAATCAATTGCCCAAGCTCGGCTTTGTCGACGTCGTCTACAAACCGTTTACAGTCGATACATTGCGTCAGGTCGTGCAGC
>Ga0105046_10014034_pt1 | contig 12378 bp, 14 predicted proteins | sample MAT03_FD_78385 | JGI IMG/M metagenome (GOLD analysis project Ga0105046, IMG submission 78385) | Freshwater microbial communities from Lake Fryxell liftoff mats and glacier meltwater in Antarctica - MAT-03 (megahit assembly) | ecosystem: Environmental > Aquatic > Freshwater > Ice > Liftoff...
AGCCGCGCGAGCGCTTCCTGGAACGCGCGCCGCACATCCGGGTGCTTGGCCTCGCTCAGCCGATCGAGGAGCCACGCGGCGCCGTCGGGCTCGGCGCGAAACTGGGACGCGACCGCCGCCGTGATGCGACCCAGCGCGACCAGCAAGCGGCGCCGAGCCTCCGATCGCTCGGCGGCGCGCGGTGCCTTGGCCACGTCACCGACCAGGAACGTGAGGCTGTCGAGGAGGCCGCTCTTGTCGCGCAGCGCCTCCATCGCCCGTTCCCCCGAGAGGGCGTCGAGCACGGTCCCGGCGGCGCCCCAGCGCCGATCTCGGTCCTCGTCGCCGAGCCAGCTCGAGAGCGCGCTGACGATCGCGTCCGTCAGGCCCTTCCGCGCCAAGATCAACAACGCATTCTCGGTGCCCAACCGGACGGGCGCGCGCTCGTCGGCCGCGAGTTCCTCGAGCCCCGCCCATGCGTGCGAGACATCGTGCCCCTGGGCCGCGAACGCGACGTACGCGTAGGCCCCGACGATGGGCAGGAACACCTCGGCTGTGTCCGGCGCGGCGACGTTCTCCGCCAGGCGGGCCACCAAGCCCTCCGAGCCCTTCTCGGTGGCGAGCGCCTCACCAACCGCCACAGCCAGCACGTAGTTGGGCCGAGGTCCCGGCATCCCCGAGTGGAACGCCAGCATCTGCTCGAAGCGCGCGGGGGAACCCTTCAGGGCGTCCTGCGCCGCGCGCTTGAGATCATCGCTCTTGAGTAGGCCGAGGCCCATGCGGGCGCGCTCTACTTCTTTCGCGACAAGAACGCCATGACCGCCTCGACGTTCTCGGGGCTTCCGTAGCGGCTGGACAGGATCCGGTTCTCCTCGGCCAGCGCCGCCTCGGCCTCCAGCGTCTCGAGCCCCTTGCCGAGCACCGAGCGGGCGTCCTTCACGGCGCCGGCTGGCTGGGCCGCGATGTCACTCGCGATCTCGAGCACGTTCGGGAGCAGCGACTCGCCGGGAAAGATCCGGGTGACCAGGTTCCAGCGCTCGGCGGTCGCCGCGTCGATCGGTTTGCCGCGCAGGACCAGCTCCTTGGTGCGCGCGAGACCCAGCGTGCGGGTCAGATGAAACGAGCCCGCGAATTCCACCCCGAGCCCCAGGCGCATGAAAGGCACCATGAACGTCGCGTGCTCGGCCGCGTACACCATGTCGAAGTGCGGCAGCAGCGTGACGCCCATTCCGACAGATGGCCCCTGCACCGCAGCGATCACCGGCTTGGTGCAGTCACGGATGGGCTCGTGCAGCCGCACGAGCTGCGAGAGATCGCCGCCTTGGGCCATCCCGACGAAGACGTTCACGTCGACGCCCGCAGTGAAGTAGGGGCCGTTGCCGGTGACCACCACGGCGCGCACCGCGTCGTCCGCGCCCGCTCGGGCCAAGGCGTCGGTGAGCGCGCTCGCCAAGACGACATCGAACGCGTTGCGCTTCTCGGGTCGGTTGAGGGTGAGGATCCGGACGGCGCCGCGGTCTTCGCTGAGGAGCACGCTCACGAGCCCAGCTCCGGCTCGATCTTGGTCACGTCGAGCAAGGGGCGAAACACCAAAGGACGCTGCACGTTCTTCACGCTCGCTTCGCGCTGTTCTCCGAAGGCGTCGGGGGTCCGCACGTGGGCAACGAAGCTCTCCATGCAGAGGATCTCGCCCGCCTTGGCCTGCCCCTGCAATCGCGCGGTGTTGTTCATCCCCGAGGAGAAGCCGGTGTACTCCCGGTCGGGACCGAAGAAGCCGACCATCAGCGCGCAGTGGTTCAGGCCGGTGGCCACATCGATGGTCTCGCCCACCAGCTCCGGCACCGCCTCGTGGGAGCCGAGCGAGCGAGTGAACGCTCGGATGTCGTTCGCCGCCTGCGCCGCGCGGCGACACAAGAGCTCGGCGGGCTCGTCGAAGAAGGGCGGTCCCCAGATGGCGATCACGCAGTCGCCCACCATCTTGTCGAACGTGCCGCCCGTCTCCCACACGATCTCCACCGCGCGCTGGCTCCAGGTGTCGATCAGGCGGCCGATAGCTTCGGGTTTGGCGAGCACCTGCTCGGAGATCCGGGTGAATCCCGCGATGTCGCAGAACATCACCGCGCACTCGCGCTCTCGGGCCGAGAGGTACTTCTCGACGTACCCCTCTTCTTGCAAGAGGCGCTCGGTGAGCTTGCTGGAGAAGGTGACCGCGAGGTTCTTCCACTCCCGATTGAAGTCGACGACGCGCTGCCGCAGCGAGTCCGCGAACCGGTCGATCAGATCCCTGTCGAAGGTGTTGAACTCGCCCCGTCGGCTGGTGACCACCATGCGGCCGATCACCTTCGCGCTCTTCACCCCGGTGATCAGCACCTCCTCGCGGTAGCGCTGGATGCCGAAGCGCTCGCGCATCTCTTCGTCGTCGCCCGCCATGATCCGAAAGGCCCGCGAGCGCATGAACCCATCGACGTCGCTGCCCACGCCGCTCGCGGCCTGGTTCGCCGAGTCGTGGACCAACACGCCGCCCTTGACGATCTTGTATCGGAGGGTGTCGCCCGAGACGTCGTCCTCGTGGCGAAAGACCAGCACCAGATCATCGAACGGCACGTTGGCCTGAAGGACATCGAGCGCCCGGGTCAGGCCGCGATCGAGCACCGGGTCCTGCAGCGCGTGGCTGATCTCCCCAGTGACGTTGGCCTTCTTGCGGGCGTCCGCGATGGAGGCGAGGTGGTTGTCGATCTCTTCACACCAGGTGGAGACGAACTCGTGCCGAAGGCGGGCTTCTTCCTCGTCGAGCGCCTCGGGGACGACGATCGCGACGGCGCCGAAAGGATCGCCCGCGACGTCCAGCGCCTGCGCCATCAACGTGAGCGAGTCCGCGCGCCTCGTGATGGGTGAGGCCTCGAGCAGATCCTTGGCCAGCGCGTCGGCATCGAACGGCAGGCCGTCGCTCTCCCCGACGGCGTGCACGAAGTCGTGCAGCTCCAGGGTCTCGTCGTAGGTCCGCACGAACACGATGGATGCGTTCGTCGCCTTGGCGAGCGCGGGCATCCAGAGCCTCAGCCCGTGATCGATGGGAAGCCTGTCTCGGATCGCCACCTCACAGAGCGCGTCGACCTCGTCGTTCAGTCGCCACCGCTCGGTGAGGTGGGCGACTTGCCCTTCGAGCTCGGTGATCCTCTTTTGCAGCGCGTCGCGTTCGGTCATCGACCGCGGATCCTACACGCGCTCGGAGGCGGCGGGTGTCACAGTCGCGCGGTGCGTTGGTGCATCGTCCTGTCGCTGCTCCTCTACGGATGTGCTCCGACTGTGGCGTGGCGCGCCCGCAGCCCAGATCTCGCGCACCGCATCGAGGTGCGCGTCGACGGAGACGCCGAGCGCGCGCTGCTCGATGGCATCGAGGGCGCGAGGTACGCCGCGATCGGCGCAGGCGCGGTGGTCTTCACCGAGGCCGGAGCCACTTTCTACGCCGCGCGCGACGCGAGCGGGCGCTGGCGCGTCGTCGGGCCCGACGGCGAAGGCCCGACGTTCATGGAGATCGCCCTGCCCTTGCGCGCCATCGAGGAACAGCCGCTCTACATCGCGGCCGAACCCGATGGCTGGCGCGTGGTGCGCGGCGACGAGATCGGCCCCGCGTTCTCGGGCGTTCCCACCGATCTCACCGTGCTCGCTGGGCCCGATCTCGCTGGGGCAGAGGAGGGCGGCGGCGCGCGCTTCGGCTATGTGGCGCGCGACGCGGCGGGCGCGCGCTGGATGTGGGGCGCGCTCGCGGGACCAGGCTTCGATGCGATCGATCTGGTGCGGGTCGGCGACGGCCGGGTGCTCTACGCCGGCACCCGCGAGCAAGGCACCCGCGAGCAAGGCACCTACGTGGTCTCGAGCTCCCCTTCCGAATCGATGCTCGGCGACGCCCACGAGTCGGTGCTGGAGCTCGCCAGCGCCGCGCACGGCCTCGGGTACGCGGCGCTCTTGGGGACAGGCGATCACACCGAGTTCCTTCATGCACCGGAGGGCCACGAACAGATCCTCGCCAGCGCCCCGCTGCTCACCCACCTGCGCATCAGCGACGACGGGATGCACGCGGCGTGTCTGAGCACGGCCGTCGATGGACACTCGATCGACGTGCTCCTCGACGGCATGTCGGTAGCTCACCACCGCCGCGTCGATGGCGAGCACCTCACGTTCGTTCCCACCAGTGGCCAGCTGGTGTGGGTCGCCGAGGACGCGCAGGGCCTCGTCGTCCACGTGCTCGACCCGCACGGCGCCGAATCGAGCAGCGAGCGCTTCGAGGCCATCGATGGGCCCTTCGTCGCAGCGCGCACAGTCGGCTTCATCGGCCATCGGGGCGGACGCGCCGAGGTGTGGATCGACGGCGTGCGCGTCGCCGACGAAGGCTACGCCGCCCAGCTCCGGGTAGGCCCCGACGGACGCTACGCCTTCATGATGCGCGAACACGGCGAGCGCTTCGTCATCACCCGGCGCGGCCGCTGGCCCATCCCCCGCTTCTTCATCGACACCCTCACGATCGACGGGAGCGGCGAGCACTGGGCAGCCCTGGTCCCTGATGCGGCCGAGCGGGTGCTCTCGGTGTGGATCGACGGTGAGCCCCACATCGAGGTGCCTGCCGAAGAGGTGCTCGAGCCCGCGCTTGCCATGGGGATCGATCCCGCGCTGGCCCTGCGCGCGATGGTGCGTGGGGTGTTGGCTGCCCGATTCAGAGCGGCGGGCTGAGCCGCGACAACAGGACTCGACTCCGGATATCCTCTCCGCCATGCAGTGACGGTCGTTCATGGTGGGTGGTGTAGCGGCGGTCGGTCTCGGGACCGCGACGCTCGATGGATGTGGCGCAGCGATGCACGGCAGCGATGCCGGCCATGCGCTGCTCGAGCGGCTCGAGCGGGGGCTCGCCCACGTCGAGGCAGCGCCCGCGGAGATGTTCGCGCAGGCCATGCCCTGGTCGCTCCGGCCCGAACACCCCGCGACTGTGGTCCGCATGGGCCTGCGCTCGCTCATCGTCGCGGACGTGAATCGCTCGGTCACCGCCGGCACTTCGCTGCCCGCCGCGCTCACCGAACGGCTCGCCGCCGAGGTCCCTCGGCTCGAGCAGACGGTGGGCACCTACCACGCGCTCCTCACGCAGATGCCCGCCTGCGGCCCGCCGCCGGATCGATCGCCGGGTGCGCGCCGAGCCCGACACCGCGATGGACATCGCCGAGCAGCTCGATCCCCGAGCACCCCTCCCCCGCCCAGCGGCTACGGGGGCGCCATGATCCGCCCAGTCGCGACCGAGGACGCGACGATCCCCGAGCCCACCACCGGTCGCTGGAACGCGCGCTGGGGTCGACCTGGCGAGGAGGAGATCGAGATCGGCAACATCCTCATGCCCTTCGGCCTCATCACCTGCACCGTGCTCACCTGGGTGGGCATGGGGATCTTGCTCAGCGGGATCAGCCAGAACAACGACTGGGACGGCCGCCCCGATCCCACCGAGTAGCGTTCAGCAGGCGCAGGCGCTGCCCTTGGGCTCGCAGCTGAGCACCCGCCCTCGCGCGTCGAGCTCGATCTCGCAGCAGCGCCGAAAGAGCGCCCGCAGCTCCGCGCGCCCGCGTTGCACCCAGGTCCGCAAGCTCGAGAGCGGGATGCCCAGCGAGCGGGCGACGTCCGCCTGCGCACGTCCCTCGACGTCCACCGCGCGGAGCGCTTCCGGACTGAGAGGTTCACCACGCAGTTCGACATCACACATCGACCTCGCCGTCGCGCAGCGGGAGACGCTCCATCTCGCCCAACAAGAACGTCACGTTCTCCGCCTTCACCTTGCTGGCGTTGGCGCGCGCCTTCGTGAGCATCGACGGGGTCATGTCCACGCCGATCACCTTGCCCGCTGCTCCGACGGCGCGCGCGGCGAGGAAGCAGTCGATGCTGGCGCCGCTACCCAGATCGAGCACGGCCTCGCCGGGCTGAAGCCTCGCGATGGCCTGCGGGTTGCCACATCCCAGCCCCAGATCCGCGCCCTCGGAGACCGCCGCGAGATCGCCCTCGCTATAGCCCAGCGCGAGGCTCGCGTTGGCGGTCGGCGCGCAGCAGCTCGGGGCGCATCCCACCGCGAACGGGGAGTCGGCCACCTTGCCGTAGTGCTCACGAACGTCGTCCTTGATCTGCTCTTTGCTCAGCTCAGTCATCTCGTCTCCTTGGTAGGTGCCCTCGCCCAAAGCGTCGGTGGCACCCCCATTCGTCGTCGAGCGTGCCCGACGGACGCAGACAATCTCGCGTTGCCTTTGGGCGTGGACTCGCGCGCTCGCCAGGTCACCCTAGGGCCTCCCATGCTGCGCCACGCCTCCGCCCTCCTCGCCCTCCTCCTCGGTTGCCCGTTGCTTCTCCTTGGGTGCCCCGGGCCCTCCCCAAGCGGTGATGCGGGCCCACCGATTGTGCCGAGCGACTACCCGTCGTGGACCGAGGTGCGCGATTGTCGGCGCAGCCCGGATCACGATCTGGCCTACATCCGGGTGTTCGCCGATCCCAGCGCGGAGCCAGTCTACCTCGCGCGCGACGGAGCGTTCCCCGAGCGCGCGACGCTGCTCAAGCTGGAGTACGCCGATCCCGACTGCACCGATCTCGATGGCATGACCGCGATGGTTTGGCGCAGCGGAGACTGGCAGTGGCAAGAGCTCGACGCCGATCGGGTGCCTTTCGCCGAGAGCACCGGCCCTTGCGTCGCCTGCCACGCCGACTGCGGCGAGCCCCCCGACGGCTACCTCGGCACCTGCACGGCGCCCTGATCGACTATCGAGCTCGCCGCATGCGAGCGATGACGAACACGAGCATCGCCAGCAGCGCGCCCAACCGCGGCCCCGATCGACCGATGGAGGCGCTGCACGCCATGGCGTGCGACGGCTCGGTGGTCTCGCCAGCGTCCCCCGCTGAAGCTCGGTTTCGGGGGTCTGTCGTGGCGGCCCGGTCACGCGTAGGATCGCCGGCGGAGGTTCCCCATGACCAAGCACCGTTCCTTCGCAACCCTGAGTGTCGTCGCTTCTGTCTTCGCGCTCGCGCTCGGCGCCCACGCCGCGTCGATGCCCAGCAAAGTGACCGGCATTCGACCCGGCCACCACGAGACCAAGTACGGCTCGGAGTTCTACTTCGAGATCCCCACCACCCTCGCCTCGCGATTGGCCCCGGGCGATCTCCTCGAGCCCGACGACTACTCCCAGCGAGTGATGTTCTTCGGCGGCAACACCGGCTTCTGCATCGATCCCAATGTGCCCGCCGGCAACCTCGGCACGACGTATCGGGTCACGGGGCACACCAGCGAGCGAGGGCTCACCGCCGCCCGCGCCGCAGCGACCGCAGGCACCGCGCGTGACGAGGCCATCTGGGCCGAGATGCGCGTCCGCCCCGAGTCGCGGCGCATGAACTACAACCCGCGCTGAGCGTTCTGCTGTATCGAAGAGGGTCAGGTCTATGACGTTCGATGTTCGTTTGGTGCTGCTCCTCGTGACCCTCTCGGTCGGCTGTTCGCTCGCGCGAGCCCCGCTCTTCGAAGAGATCGACAGCGGAGGGATCGATGCCCCGCCGGCGGACGTGCCCGGCCTGGACGCGCCGACACCCGACGTCCCCGGGCTCGATGCGCCCGACCTCACCGACACCGGAATGCCCGATGCGGGCGAGCCCGACGCCGGATGCGTCCCCGTCGATGAGTCGTGCAACGGTCTCGACGACGACTGCGACGACGCGACCGACGAAGACACCACCTGCCGGGTGTGCGTGACGCCCGGCAACTGCAGCGACTGCGTCCGCTTCGAAGTGGGCGACCGGGTCTACCAGAGCTGCCCCAACATCACCGGCTACCGCTATTGGGGTCGGGTGTGCGGCACGCTCGCGCCTGGCTACGATCTCGCGGTCCCCAACGACACGCCGGAGAACGACGCCATCGCGGAGCAGCTTCGCTCGGTGCCGCAGATCGACGCGTACCACTGGATCGGAGTGAACGACTTTGAGGAGGACGGGACCTACCTCACCGTCGCCGGCGGCCGCATCGACGCCGCCGCAAGGCTGGCCCCGACCAGCGGCTCGCACGCCGACGAGGGCGCGGTCGTGCTTCAGCCCTCGGGCAACTGGGAAGACTGGCCGCTGTCCGCTACCCACCGCGCGCTCTGCGAGCTCGGGCCGCGTCCGGACGGGTGCTCCCCTCCGTCGTCCGACCCCGACGAGTGCAACCAGCTCGACGACGACTGCGACGGCTTCTGGGACGAGGACTGTGCGGGCTCTGCTACATGCACCTCCCGCGTGTTCTGGGACCACGTCTACTACGTGTGCACCGAGGACATGACCGCGGCCGAAGCCGGGGACGCCTGTCGCGAGCTCGACGGCGGCCGCCTCGCGGTGATCGACCACCGCTTCGAGCTGCAGTTCGCCGACGACTTCGCGAACGCGGACGCGTGGGTAGGCCTCAGCCAAGACCCGGACGCGACCGAGCCCGACGGCTGGCGCTGGCTCGACGCGCCGTGGAGCTCAGCCGATCCCGACTGGAGCGTCCTCTGGGACACGGCGATGCCGTCCACCCAAGCCAACGAGGACTGCGGCTTCCTCAAAGACAGCTCGGGTCGCCTCCAAGACCAAGACTGCGACTCGAACCGCGCATCGACCCTCTGCGAAGCCCCCTTCTGAACCTCGTTCAGATGGGCGCAGTCCATCGAAGCCGGTCGCGATCTCGGTGACCTTCCCCGGGGCGCTCGCTGACCTCAGTCGATCCCCGCGTTCATCCCCCGCCCCGCGGCGTCCATCCCCAGCAGGATGAGCGGCACGGCGGCGCTGGACGCGACTCGGTGGTTCCCGCAGGCTCCCATACGTCATGAGCGCAAACGCCGTGAAGGCCGATCCGGCCTCCCACATCCACGTCGACCACGAGGGCATCGCGCCGGCCAGTGCATCCAGGACCTTTCCCTGCTGGCGGGTGTGGCTGAGCCCGATGAGATGGTGGGTCGCGTCGAGTTTCTCCCACTTCGCTGACCGCTCGATGCTCACCGATCAATATGCAGGGGGGTAGCCGAAGGTCGTGTCGACACTGTCGAAGTGGCAGAAGGTGAAGCTATGACGACCACCATCGAACGTACTTCGTGCTCGTCGACGTCATGCGCGAGCAGCGCCGATCTCCTGCCTGGAAGCCCGAGCACGACCGAGCGATCCTCGCTCAGCTCGAGGACTGGCGCGGAGCTCGACGAAGCCGACCGCGCAACGGTCGAGGCCGCCGGGTGGCGCGCCTGGCCCGATCCCTTCGATGCGCGCGAGCGGGCGCTGATCGAGCGCATCCTCGACGCCGCGGACGACGGCGCAGTCCACGACCTCCCGAGGATGAAGGCCGCTGCCTGATGCTGCTGGTCGCGCAGCGCGTTCGCGGGGTGTCGGAGGGCGTCAACGTTTCGGCGTACGTCCATCCGCCACAGGCGGCCGCGATCTTGGCGCGACCCTTCGCTCGCGTTCGAGCACGGCGTCATGGCGGGCCTTGGTGCAGCACCTTCGCTCGCGCTGACGCTGCATGCCGTCAAGGACCCCAACGCCGCTGTCCTGAGCTTTCTCGACATCGCGTTCCCCGACGCGGTCCCGGCCGCGAGAGCCGGACGCCAGGCGAGCGCCCTCGCGCACCATTCGTCCATCGCCTCTGGCTTCAGCTTGGCCCACGGTCGAACGGAACGCGATTCCCAGAGGCGGTGCGTGTCGTTGATCAGTCCTCGAGAGCCGCGAGCTCGGACTCGGTCGGCGGAGCTTCCTGATCGCGTATCGGTAGAGCGAGCTGTGGAGACCCCAGGAGGCCTCGACCATCCCTCACCACGCGAGAAGCCGGTCCACTCCGATCTCCGTGGCGGTGGGTGCAGCATGTATGGTCGAGATCGCTGGGCGGAACGCGGCGTGATCGCCAGCGACGTCTCCAACGCGATGTTCTCCTCGCTTCCTCTGCGCTCGATCGGTGGTCGGCTACGGCGACAACGGTCTTCTTGTACGCGTTCGGAAGCCGACCTTCTCCGGGCGAGTCGGGCGGACTAGGATGCCGCGGTGCTCGACGATCTCAGCGAGGCCGACAGAGCCTGGGTGCTCGACAACGAGCGCCTGTGGCAGCGCGCGCACGCGATCGTGGCCAAGCACCCCAACCTCGACGTGAGCCTCGTCTACCACACGCTCGTCAACCTCCGACGCTCGCCCGAAGAGCGCTTGGTCCGAGGGCTCGCTCGTGCAGCTAGCCCCGCTCAGTGATCGCGAGCTCGCGTTTCTGCGCGAGCTCACCCATCAGGGCGTCCGGTTCGTCGTCATCGGGATGGGCGCTGCCGTCCTGCAGGGCGCGACGGCGGTCACCCAGGACCTCGATCTGTGGTTCGAGGACCTTGGAGATCCGCGGATCGCTCGAGCCGCTGGCGCGGTCGGCGGGCTGTACATCTCGGGCTCGTTCGGAATGCAGCCTCCCACCATCGGTGGAGCGCTCGGGGATAGGTTCGATGTCGTCACCCACGCGCATGGTCTCGGTACGTTTGCCGAGGAGCTGCCGGGGACGCTCGAAACACCCCTTCAGGGAGTGACCATTCGCCTGCTCTCGATCGAGCGCATCCTCGCGAGCAAGCGAGCGGCGGGTCGGCCGAAGGATGTCGCGCAGCTCCCCGTGCTAGAGGCGGTGCTCGCCGCTCGTTCTGACGAGGGAGAGACCGAGTGAGCCGCTGGCTCACCACCCCTTGGAGGTCGAGCGATCCGGAGTGGAGCGTCCTCTTAGACTGGTTCGGCCGCCGTGCGTTCGTCGTCCGCGACGCCAGGATCAATGGGACGGTGATTGTGTCCGGCGGCGCGGCCATTGGAGCTATGACCGCCGCACAGCAGGCCGAGCTTGCCAACTTTGCGTACGGCGGCCCGTGGGTCGCCGCCGCAGAGACCTCCACGGACCTGCGCAACACGACGATTCGCTATGTGGGCCTGGACGCGAACGGGGTCGTGCGCCGGCTGGGCGAGATCAATAGGGTGCAGATCGGCCCATGTCACGCCGCCTCTGCGATGTTGGGTAGTGGGCCGGGTGTAGCGGATTGGAGCCGTACTCGCGCGTGATCGACGAGCGCTTCGGCCCAGGCCCTGTTGTGCACGAACTCGGTGAAGCGATCCCAGTCGCCGTTCATCTCGATGCAGCGCAGCTGCAGGAGCGCCTCGACGCGCTCGCGGATCCAACGCATGCCGCCGTGGTCGCACCGCTTGCCGATCACGTTCTTGATCGCGCCCTCGATCGGCGCGCTCGAGATCTCGAGGTCACGTCGGAGCAGTTCGTCGTAGTTCATTCGGTCGATGCGCTTGTCGAGGTAGCGGATGATGTCCTCGAGCCGCTCGCGCCGACCCTTGTTGCCCGGGCCCGTCCTGGGAACACGCTCGAATCGCTCGCGCAACTCGCGCACGATGAGGCGCGCTCGGCCGGCGTACAGACGCTTCTTCTGCGCTTCGAGCCACGTCTTCAAACCGTCAGAGCCCTCGCCATAGAAGCACTCGCCTGCGGTCCACAGCTTCTCGACGACGTGCATGCAGTCGATGGTCTGGATCGCGAATGGCAGGTACTTGCACGCGAGCCGGTTGAGGTCGTTGTCGCCGTCGCTGACGAACTGCACCAGCTTGCCCGAGTCGGGTCCGAAGCCGCGCTTGTTTGCCTCGCGTCGCGCGATCTGGAAGGCGTGCTCTTTGGGCGCGAACGAGGCGTAGCTCCACACGTTGAGCGGGCCCACGAGCCGGTTGCCCTCGCGTCGAAGCGTGTACATCAGCAGCAGCGTCGCCACGCGGGCGTTCTTGCTCTTGTCGCCCTTCTTGCGCCGCGGTTTGCGGCCGTAGCGACGGCGGCGCTCGCGACCGCGATGTCTCTTGGAGACCGTGCCCCGCCGCTTGTGCGGCCGCTTGCGCCGACGCCGCTTCAACTCGGTCTCGGTGGCCGTCGGCGCGCCCTTGCCGTCGGCCATCACGATCAGCACCTCGCCGTCCGGCCCGTCGCGGTCGGGTGTGGGCGCAGTCTCGAACCAGTCGGCGGTGTGCCGGCCAAAGCCCAGCACCGTTTGCTCGATGACCTCCGTCGAGGGCGCGTTGGGCATGAACATCATCATCGTCGAGCGTGCCTCCGCGAAGCTCAGCTTGGTCGCCAGTCGCACGGCGGCTGCCAGCACGTTGAAGCTGATGCGGTCGCTCAGCAGCCCCAGCGCGCGGTCGAGCGGATGGAACCCGCGGCGGCCCGCCTTGGCGCGGACCTCGCGCATGTACTGCCGCCAGTAGCGCACCACACCGAACTGCGTCGTGAGGCTGCGTGCGATCGGCGGCGCGGGCCGGAACGTGTGCACCAGCCCCTCGACGCGCGAATCGAAGGCCACCTGCTGCTCGCGCAGCCCGAGGAACAGCACGACGATG
>Ga0105046_10014035_pt1 | contig 12377 bp, 11 predicted proteins | sample MAT03_FD_78385 | JGI IMG/M metagenome (GOLD analysis project Ga0105046, IMG submission 78385) | Freshwater microbial communities from Lake Fryxell liftoff mats and glacier meltwater in Antarctica - MAT-03 (megahit assembly) | ecosystem: Environmental > Aquatic > Freshwater > Ice > Liftoff...
AACGACGGCGCGCGCTTTCTCCCGCCGATCGTTTCTGTCGTCCTCCATCACGGCGAAAACGGCTGGAACAGACCCGTTTCGTTCCACGACCTCTTCGACGCCGCTCTCCTCAACGACTCACAATTCGGTGAGTTCCTCCCCGCGTTTCGCTTCGTACTCGATGACCTGAGGCGGCCTCCCCCGAGCAGCTCGAAACTTGGGCGGAGAAAGTCCTGACTGCGTCGGCCGTCGACGAACTGTTCGGCTGAGTGAGGCAGCATCGCGCGTTGCCTGTCTACGAAATGGGCGACCTCGAAAGCGAGCTGCAAGAGCGGCTGGATGCCCCTATGACCTTCTCGCTACGGTGCGCTTGTGAACCCGAGAAAAAGTTGGAGCCCCTGATCGACCACGCTCAGTTCTTCCATCGTGATGCGTCCGAACACGCGGCGGATGCGGCGCTTGTCGATCGAGCGCAGGTGGTCGATGAGCGCGTACGAAACCTTCTGTAGGCCACTCTTGCCCGCCGACAGCTCGGGATAGAGCGCGCCGTCCCCGGCCGTTCCCGTGATCGGCACGACGGCGATGAGCGGGAAGCGCTGATGGGCGTTGACGGCTGGATCGCTCACGGCCACGCATGGACGTGTTCCGCGTTGCTCGTGGCCCAGAGTCGAGTCCAGCTCGACGAGGACGATGGTCCCACGATCGACGATCAAGCCGACTCCTCGACCCAGCCCACGCCTTCGACCCAGCGCACCGGCGTCCCAGCGCCCTCATCGACCAGCCCCTGGTCGCCCGCCGGGAGGCTTGCGCCCCAGTCGCTGAGCGTCGTCACGGCGAGTTCGTTCGCCTCCGGATGGGGGCTCGCCAGCGACCGGAGCAACCCCTCTCGACGGCGTCGGACAAGCTCATGCTCAACGGCTTCTGCAATGAAGCGACTGCGGTTCCGCTCGAAGCGATCGATACCTTCGACGAGGTCTATCGGCAGGGTGACGGTTACGCGCTCAGTGGTTGCCATGTGCCTCCGCAGTATGATTCAGGATATGATCATACCGGCGAGCACGCAACCTGGGTGTGGCCACGCCGGCACCCCCTCGCAGGAATGCCCCGAATGCCTGGCCCGCTTGCGGCTCAGCGACGGCTGCTGAAGTGCGGCGCTTGGGTGAGCTCGATCAAGAACTCTCGAATGCTCAGCTCGCCCGACGCGAGCTTCTTACGCTCGGGTTCGGCAAGGCAATACTGGCCACCGGCGCCGGAGAAGGCATAGGCCGCCAAGAGGCCGCTCATGCAGTTCTCGATGTCGTCGTTCGAGTCGACCAGGTTGGAGACGTCGTCCAGGCTCGTGAGTACAGGCGTGCTGCCGTCGTTGAGCGTGACCGTGGCGACGGTGTTGATCGGCTGGTCGCCGCCCGGTGTGATCTCCATGGCGCGGTAGCGACCGGTCTCATCGAACTGCTCCATGGTGAAGCCGAAGGGCTCGAACGGCTTGTGGCAGCTGGCGCAGGTGCCGCGCGCGTGGTGCTCCTCGAACTTTTGGCGGGTGGTCTTGGCCTCGGTGACCCCGCGCGCTTCCTCGATGGGCGGCACGATGTCTGGAGGCTTGGGCCGCGAGTTGCAGAGGAAGCGGGTGTAGAACAAGAGGCCGCGCAGCGTGGGCGAGGTGGCCTCCTGGTGGGACGTGGCCGCCAGCATCGAGCCTTGCGCCAGGATGCCGACGCCCTGATTGGCGGGGCGTTCCACGCGAGCGAACCCGCCTTCAGTCACGTCGCCAAAGCCGTAAAATGTCGAGAGCGCCGGATCCAATGCCGTGTAATTTGCGGTCATCAGCTGGCGCACGCCACCATTGTCCCCGTAGACGACTGTGTTGAGAAACAGGTTCGTTTCGTCGAGCATCTTGAGCGAGATGGATTCGGCGAAGGTCGGTTCTTTGACGCGACTCTGGCCGCGCACCTTGCCGTACTGGAGCCACTGAAAGAAGAAGCTACTCATCGGCTCGAGGCGCCGCGGGTGGCTCGTCGAAAGGCGCGTGGCCTGTGCGCGCAGCTGCTCGGGCGTGGCCAGTTCTCCGGCCGCCGCGGCTGCCAACAGATCGGCATCGGGAGTCGAGCCCGAGTAGACGTAACCAAGCTCAGTAGCGAGCTCGTATTGGCTCAACTTGTAGGTGGAGCCGTCCTGGTCGCCCAGCTCGCGACGATAGAAGGCATGCGGCGATTGGACGAGCGCGACCGTGGCCCACTTGATGCCCGTGGCGAAATCGGCGCGGTCCGCCACCGACTGTTGGTACGTCACGTACCGACTCACCTCTTCGTCGGTCAGGGGCCGACGGAAGAGCCGGAGGCCACGTGCGTTGATGAATTCGGTGGCGCAGGCAGCATCTGCGGACGCGTCGGCACAGGGCAGAATCGTGGAGAACACGCCGTTGGCAGTAATCAGATCGCCGACATCCTCGGCCGTTTTCAGCATTTCCTTGGCGGTGCTGCCACCGACGACGAGCGTAGCCGAATCGTTGCTGAAGCCGAGCTTCGAGCTGATGTCGACCGACAGCTTGGTGTTCCACGCTGCTCCCAGTTCGGGGAAAATGTCCTGCAAGGTGGCCCTCACCTCGAACGAGGTGAGGCGACGCAACGTGCGCGGCCCGGTCTCGGACGTCTCGCAGACCCTGCGAGCTTGCTCGGGGCTCAGTTGGATCCCCGTCTCACAGCCCTCGGTGCACACGGGGCTGCCGTCGTCACCGTCGGGACTGTCGCCTGCGTCGGTGTCCGGAGCGCTGCACCCTAGGCACAGTGCGAGCACAGACAGCGCCGAAAGAAGCCTCGAGAGCGCCTTCATGCCTTCACCTGCGCGGGGCTGCTGACCGAAAGGTCGCCAATTGTGGTGAGCGGCACGCCCATCGACTCGGCGACTGCAGCCAGGATGTGCCGGTGGTCAATGCCTTCGCCCTTGACCACTCCAAAGTCTGCAACCTGGTTGCCTTTGAAGAAGCCTCCGCCGCCACCGATGATGGTCCACGGCAAGTAGCTTGGCTGCGCGCTTCCGGTCAGCCATATCTCGTCGACGAACGAGTTGTGATTTTGCCCGTCCGCGATCTCACTGCAGGTGAGTACGGTCGTGTTGTCGAGCACGGTGTGTTCCGGATCGGCCGGATCGGTTTGATCGAGCACGGCCAAGAATTTCTCGGCGAGGCGCGAGTAGAACCATTTCTGCACCTCGGCGAAGTTACCGCGTCCGGTCGCGTCGGACGAATGCGAGAGCGGATCGTGATGGGTCATGTCGAAGCCGGGACCGCCGGGAAAGTTCATCAAGATCTGCGCATTGGCGTGCATGTTCTGCAGCGTGATGACGCGGGCGGTGCCGCAGAGCATGGCGTTGGCAGCGGCTTCCAGGTGCCCGTCCAGGATGGTGCCGAACTGGGCCACGGTGAGATCTCTGTCAGCAATGCCGGCCAGCAACTCGGCAGAAGGCAACGACGGCCGGGTCTCACAAGAAATGACGCCGATGCCGCCGCCCGAGTCCTTGAGGTTGCGCAGGGAGTCGAGGTGGATTTGCAGCTTGTTCTTTTCGGTCGTCAAGTCGCCGATGGCGGCCTGCATGGCTTCGATTTCGCCAATCGACAGGTCGATGGCTTCAGTGCGGAAGGTCTTCTCGTCGACGACCTCTGTTGGAGGGGCGGCCGCAGCCCCCAGGCCATCGAACAAATCAGCCAGGGCGTTGTAAGGATTTTGAATCGGAGTCACGAAGCCGCCGTGGTTGACGAGCTGCGCGTCCGAACTCAACGATTCGGAACCTGGATAGAAGTTTTTGACGCCAAGAACGTGGGGCGTGGTGCCGAGCGCGGTGGCAACCAGGTAGTCGACCGAGGGCGCCGCGCCGAGCTTCACGCCGCTGAGCACCGACGGGATCGCTTCGTGATTCGTGCTGACCTTGTTGCCGACCCCGCGCAACACCGTGAGATACTTCTTGTAGGGATCGAGCGGTGACAGGATGCCTACGCCGTTCGCGTCGAGCGCCATGTCGGCGCCGACTTCCCAATGCTCGTTGGGCGCGCCGTGCGGCAAGAAGAAGATGAACAGGCGCGTGGGACGCGCGGTGCTCTGCGCCACGGCGAGCTTGGACATCTTGAACGCAAGCGGCGCTGCGATGCCGATGCCGATGGCTTTGAGGAACGTGCGCCGCGCCAACTGTTGGCTCAGCACGAGATCTCTGGTTCGAAAGAGTTTCATAGTTCTTCCCACTCGAGCGCTGGAGGTGGCCGGTCGCGGGGCCGGATGTGGCCTTGTTGGGCGCTCGACAATAAGCTTGCTGGCCTATTGATTTGCACACGGCCGGGCAGTCGACAAATCAGCAACCCCACAAACTCACTAAGTAAAAGCGCTTCCTAACCGCCACGTTAGAAGACTCTGTCCTTGGTAAAAGTCGACCCGAACCAAGGGCAGCGCTGTCCTGCCTCAACTCGCGAGCCGCGTACCCGCACTGCGCAACTTTTGCAGCATGCGTGCATCTCTGTCGTAAAACGACGCCTCTACGCGAATGCTTGGCGACCGTTGCGCACCTTGTCCCGGCCTCGCCCACCGATTTCATAAAATCGTATTCCGAACTACGGGCGGCGCGTGCCCCCGGCTGCCCGGGTCAGCATGAACATACGGCTCGCGCGCAACGGAAATGAAGCGAACCCGTAGCGCGCACAAAAAGCTGCCGCCTGCTCGTCCTTCGCGTCGACCAAGATGGCAAACACTCCAAGTTCGCGGCTCACGGTGAGCACGCGCTGAATCGCGTCAAAGCGCCGTGCACGACGAATGCTCAGCCGGGAAGCGCGGCGTGACCTGACTTTCGCCAGTTCAGACGACGAGAGCAGCCAACGCGAAGTTCTTGGCGCGACGGCCCAGGCGTACGCCGGGGGGCGCAGGCGGGGCTGCGTGGATGGCCTTCTTCAAGCGGTACTGGTCGTAGGGCTTGAGATCGAGGAACTCGAGGCCGAGCTTGCGCGAGACCTCGGTCGGGCGACGGCCGTGGATGACGCGCGTGACGACGGCCATGGCGTCGAACCAGTCTTGCGAGCCGGGCAGCTGGAAAGAGACGTAAACCACTTCGCCGGTCTTCACCGGATCGGCGGGGCTCACCAACATGCCCCAGGTGGAGAGGTTCTCCATCTGGTCGGCAACCAAGCGAAAGTCGCTCTCGCGCACTACTTGGCAGCTGGTTTTGATGACATGACGGCCTGGACGCCTCTGGAACTGTCGGTCTTCACGCATGGTCTCTCCTCCTGAAGAAAGAAGGATCGAGCCATCGGTGGCCCAGGGCCAAATTACCTACATGTAGGCAAACGCGATTCGGCTGAATTCGGCTGCACGGCTACTCCGCGCCAGCGCGACTTCACCAAGCGTTTACGACCGCCTCGTCCTCACTTCTTGCGCTGATCGGGCGGCGCGATGACGAGGCCTTGGGTCGCTTCTTTGAGGCGCACCTCTTGCTCGCTGCGGCGCAGGCCCATCTCGATCAGTTCCTTGGTGATTTGATCGAGGCGGGCCGTCGTTTTGCGCAAGCGGTCGGTCAGCTCGGCGCGCAGATCGGCGGCGCGGGTGTTCTTCTCGATGGCCTCGATGCTGAGGCGCGTCTCGCGGCTGGCGCGCTCGAGCTCTTGCTGCTCACGGCGCAGTCGCACTTCCAGATCGTCGGCGTCGGCCAAGGCGCGCGCCATGGTCAGGATTTTCTCGAGCGTGGCGCGGTCGCCAGCGCTCGGGTTTTCGGTTTTCAGGTAGGTTTCGATGGCCGAACGCGCGAGCAACGAACGCCACTCGACGCCCGTTTGGCTGGGGTAGCGCTCTTCGACGACCAGATCGCCCTTGCCAAAGCCGGGCACATTGACTGGTACGAAGGCGATGTGATCACCCAGGTTCTCTTCGGTGCCGACCGGCGGCTTCCACAACTTGGCTTGCGGGTTGCGCGGATGTCGCACGAGCAAGCGCACAGCGTCTTTTTCGCCATTTTGCACGTGGTAAGTGGTGAGCGTCGCGTAGTCGATCTCGACGACCAGGCTGCCGTTGGCGGCCGAGTAGAGCCGACTGCCGCGCTGATCGGAGCCGTATTCGAGCTGAATGCCGAGGCCGCGCACGAGCGCGAAGGGCACCGTTGCTGAGCCCTGCATGGGCAACGACTCCATCAAGCCTTGCCCCAAGAACGCGCCCTTCTCGAACACGGCGATCGGGCCCTTCTCGAGCAGGCCGCCGGCGTCGTTCTTGAAGCGCACCACGCGGAAGGGATGCTGCGACGACTCGGGCACACCGCCGTCGGGCGCGTAGAGGTAGACGGCTTCGCCGGGGATGGTCTTGCTGATCAACAGCACCATCGTGGCGCTCTGATCGGGAATGGTGACCTTGACGGGCACGTCGTAGCGCGTCGAGCCGGTTTGGGCTGCAACGGTCGCGAGGCGCGAGGTGTCGCGCACAGCGCCCACACCACCGAACGCAGGCATGGCGGCGGGCTTGGGCGCCGACTCTCGTTGATCGGCCGCTTGGTTGGCGGTTGCACGGGTTCTAACGCCCGGACGCGCCGCCGCCTTCTTGGGGCCCGCGCCGGACGACGCGCTCGATTCGGGCATGTCGTCGTAGTCAGAGTCTGCCTTGGATTCCGACTCTTCCGTGGCGGGTGAAGCGGCGGGCGGAGCCATCGGCTCGGCGGGCACTTGGTTGTAAGTCGTGTCGCCTTCGGGCACGGCGGAGATGATTTCGCCGCTGTCGGTGACGATGGGACGCGGCGGAATGACCGGTTCGCCGAGATCGGACTCGAAGGCGATGGGCGCGCCTGCGACGAGCGAGATCTCGACGTCTTTCCAGTCTTCGCCCGATTGGTTCTGCACGATGCCCCAAGCCTGCAGCTCGGATTTACCGCCCTCGCCCACGACCAAGCGATACGAGGGTCGCCAGACGGGCGTCTCCGCCAAGTAGCCGACGGTCAGATCGTGCTTCTTGCCATCCAGCTCGAGTGTGACGACGCGCAAGCCTGGGCGCTTGACGGGGCGCTTGCCTTCCCAGGCATCCATCGCCGCCTCGAGCTGCGGATCGACCGCGGGCTCTTCTTCGTCCTCGAGCTCCACGGGGAACGACGCGGCCTTCACGGTGCTGCCGCCCTGCTCCAGAATGGCCAGCGTCGCCAAAAAGTCGCCGACGTTCTCGCGCCGCAAGCTAAACTGGATCTTCTCGGAGTCGACGCTGCCGGCGCGCTCGAAGTAGGCGACGCCATTGCGGTAGACGACCACGCGCCTCACGGGCAGGTCGTCCACGTGGACTTGGGCGGGCTTGGCGCAGCCCCCCAAGAGCATCGCCAAACCCAGAACCCAAGCGCCAGAAACGTAGACCCCACCCACCGTCAGCTTCGACATCGGGCCGCAGCTTAGTCCGAGGTGGCTACGCCTCAAGAGTGCGGAGCATGGGCTTCGGTGGAGAGGCGCTCGCTGGAGAGGCGCCGGGCCTCAGTAGCGGCAGGCGCTCTGGATTTGACCCGCGAAGCCGTCGCCGTATCCGTAGTGCACGTATTGCGCGGCCAGACGTGCGTCGGCAGGCCAGCCGTAGCTGGGCACTTGGCCCCACGCGAAGCCCCCCGTGCAGATCGCCGGGCTGCCCTTGATGGCCCGAATCAAGCGCAAGCTCGACCACTCGAGCGCTCGTTGATCCATCACACCACTGCTGACCGCCGCTTGGAGGTAGAGAGGAATGGCGGCGTCGCCCATGACCTTGAGGGTCTCTTTGGCTTCGCCGAGTGCGTCCAGGGTCGTGCCCATGCGGCCAATCGACTCGTCCTGCTTGCGACCGACGTACAGCTCCCAGAAGCGCTGACCGATGGCCAGGATGCGCGGATCAGGGCTGGCGATGTCCTGGAGCTCTGCATAAAGCTCGTAGGAGCGTGTGATCTCGGCCGGGGTGGCTCCCGTGGTGCCCTTGGCCAAAATTTGCTCCAGCTCGCCAAGCAGCTGCTGCAGCCGTTGCTCGTGCTTGATGAGCTCGCTCATGGTGAGAGTGCCCACTTCGACCGTGGGCTGCGCTTGCGCCGGACGCACGAGCACCTTCACTTCGGCAGGAACCTCGGCGAACGACGCCACCTGGAACAGGCGTGAGAGGTTGCCACTCACCTGCCCGCGCGCATCGGTGCGTCCCATGCTGAAGCGCGCGTTGCCTGCGCTCAACATGACCTCGATGTTGCGGCCGTAAGTTTGGTTGCAAGCGGTGTCGCCGCGGCTCTTGCCGGCCACCTGCTTCTTGGTGACGGGGTTTCTTTGCACGACCTCGTCTCCGCGCAGGCGCTCCTCGAAGCGCTGCATGACGGTCACGGGGATCACGTCGCAGCGCGACACTTGATAGATCGTGATGCGCGCTTCCTCACGGGCGGCATCGAGCTCGGCCGTGAAGGTCGTGCCCTGCGGGACGCCATACTCTATGGCGGTGCCCGTGGGGTCATCGACCATGCGCGTGCTCGTCTTGGGCCCACAGCCCGTGAGCGAGAGCAAAACCAAAGAAAAACCGGCTTTCAGCTTGAGATTGCGCATGCGTTGCCTCTTGTCCCCGAGCCCTGTTCTCCCAAAGCTTGGCTCGGGCCACAACCCGTGATCGAGGTACGCACACAGGGCCATACGCCTTCCCACCAGGCCGACTGGCCCAAAGGCGCGCTCTCGGCAGCTCGCGCTCGGGGCAGACGCGTCGTTTCAGTCCAGAGCGCGCTGCCGGCCGCGGCGCGCCAACTCGACGACCAAGTCGATGTTCAAAGGCTTGCCCAGACAGGGGACCTCGGGAAAAACGGCCGCATCTTGCGCGTCTTCGCCGAGCCCGGTCATGAAAGCGACGCGATCGGTGAAGGGCGAGCCTTCTTTTTTGAGCGAGCGGTAGAAGTCGACGCCGCCCCGGTCGGGCAGCAGCAGATCGCAGAGGATCAGGTGCACCTCCTCGCCGCGCGCCAGAAACGCCTCGGCGTCCTCGACCGAAAGCACCGTCTCGACCTCGCAGGTGCGACGAAACACGCGGGCGAGCGAGCGCGTCACCTGTAAGTCATCGTCAACCAGAAGAATTCTCGGCTTATCCATCCATGGGCGACCCCCCGCCCTCCGCCTGACTGGCCTGGTGCTGCGCTTGGGACCGCGCACTCAGCATCTGCATCTCACTGCTGGGATCGAAAATGATAGGCACTCTGCCGGGCGGCGACAAGCGCCAGCCGAGCGGCGCCCCAAGGCCTGGGCGAACCGTTTGAATCCACTTCCAAAACCCTGCATACAGTTCGGAATTACTTGCCGACGATGTCGCGTGCGGCGCGGTCCTCGACCGCTTTGAAGGCCTCGATCACCTGCGACACCATGCTGAAATTGCGGGTGGCGTTCACGACGTCGCGCATGTGCGCAAAGGCGCGGTCTGTCGATTTTTCCAGTGCCTGCGTCTGCATGTACGGATCAGCGACGCGTTGGGGAAGGCCTGCCGCCGGCGTGGCGTGGAACAAAACCGAGCCCGCCTTCTCGAGACCGGCAGTGTTGGGAAACGACACGACCATCATGCGTTGGCCGTCGAGCTCGCCGTCGACCTGCAGCTCACCGGAGGGTGCAATCGAAACTTGGGACGTGCCCATCGGCACGACCAGCGGCCGTCCGTTGGGGCCCAGATAGGGCATGCCATCGGGAGTCGCCAACGCGCCGTCGGGCATGATCTGGGTGTTGCCTGCTTTGGTGTAGCGCACGCCGTGCTCGGTCTGCACGGCGAAGAAGGCGTTGTCGTCGGGCAAGGCGACGTCGAGTTCGCGACCGGTCGGCACGATGCGTCCGGCGCGCATGTCCGGCGTGGCCGACTGAACGACCGAGTACTCGAGGCTTGGATGTGAGCTTTGCTTGCCAGTGACGTCGGTCAGCGCGCGACGAAACACCATGCGGTCGACGTGAAAGCCGGCTGTGTCGAGATTGGCCAGGTTGTTCGAAGCGTTGTCGAGGTGGGCGATCTGCCCGACCGCACCCGACGCTGCTGCCCAAATTCCCGAAGACATGCTGCAACACACAGCAAGGAGCGGGCCAAGCCGCCCAGGCTCGCCTCAGCTCGCGTTTGTCTAGAGAAAGCGCCAGCTGACCCCCAGGCCGCGTCAGAGATCCGACACCCGTTGCCTCGTGGAAAGTCACGCGACTGACGGAGGGCTGCAACCACTGCGCGTTTTTCAGGCTTTTCTGTGCTGGCGCGATGTTTGCTTTTGTAGCGCTCGTGCAGCTCGGCGCCGTCTCTTCCAGCTTGGTATCCCTCCAGGGTCGCAGCGAAGCGAGTGCGTCTCCGAGCGCCGCCAAGAGCCCCGCATTCTCTGCGTCACTCGAACGCGCAAGCGCGCCTGGCGTCGTCTCGGCCTCGCGGACCACGCTGACCGAAGACGAAGCCAAAGAGGCGCTCAGCGCCGCTTGGAAGCTGCATTTTGGCGAGGAACCGCGCCCCGAGACGACCGCGATTCTGACGGCGCAGTGGGCGCACGAGACCGGCAACGGCCAGTCGATGTTCAACTTCAACTTCGGCGGTATCAAGGGCACCGGGCCAAGTGGGCTCAGCGTCGCCCAGCGCACGCGCGAAGGCTTCGGCGCGAGCGAGACGACGATCGTCGACCGCTTTCGCGCCTACCAGAACGCCGAGGAAGGCGCGTCAGACTATATTGGCCTCTTGCGCCGGAAGTACGCCGGCGCCCTCGACGCGGCTCAGGGCGGAGACCCCCGGGCTTTCGTGCAAGAGCTGCATCAAGGCGGTTACTTCACGGGCTCGCCGAGCGACTATGCGCGCTCGGTCGCCATGCGCACCAACCAGCTCTTGGGCCGTGCTCACGAGCTCACCGTCGAAAAGGCGCCCGAGGGCACCCCGCTCGCCGACCCGACCCGCACCGCGCCCGCCACTCTCCCCGATTTCGCAACGCACGTGGACACCCGCTTGGCCCAGTCAAGCAACAGAGCCCCGCGTTTCGACGACCATTTCACCCAGTTCAACGAGGCAACGAATGCCTTCGACGTGCAAGCACTCGACGACGCGCTCAGCCGCGCCGCCCTGCGTATTGCCGCAAGCTCGCCAGAAACCAAACGCCACGAACGCACTTGATCGTTTGCCCAGGAATACCCGCCATGAACGTTGCTCTCGCCACCAAGCTCGCCGACACCTTCAAACTCGACAACCGCGTCGTCCTCATCACGGGCGACTCCGCCGCCGCCGGTCGTGACCACGCGCAAGCCGTCGTCGAAGCTGGAGGCATCGCGCTGCTCGCTGACTCGGACCGCGATCGCGCGCGCGACGTCGCTCGCGACATCGATTCGCTCGGTACGCGCGCGCTGGCCGTACCGCTGACGCGCGGCAGCCGGGAATCATGCCGCCTCAGCTTGGCCGAAGTGCTGATTCGTTTCGGTCGCGTCGACGTGCTGGTCAACGGCCCAGGCGAGCAAGCGCCCGCGCCCGCGCCTGGTGAAATCCGCACTCTCGAGGATTGGGAGGCCGGGCTGGCCGCGGGTTGCGAAGGCGCCTTCGTGGCCACTCAAGTGTTTGGCGCGCACATGGCCGAGCGCGGCCGCGGCGTGATCGTCAACCTGGCCAGCGAGCGTTCGAACGCTCTGGACAAGGGTAACCTCATTCTGATGACGCGTTATTTTGCCAACTACTGGGCAGAAGACGGCGTGCGCGTGAACGCCCTCTGCCCCGGCGGCCTGCTGTCGGGTCGCACCGAACGCTTCGTCGAGCGTCTATCGGAGCTTTTGCCCCACGGCTGCATGAGCCGTCGTGACGAGTACCGCGCCGCTCTCGTCTTCTTGGCCGCCGACGCGTCCAGCTACATGAACGGCTCGACGCTCGTCACCGACAACCGCTTCGCCAGCTGAGCTGAGCTGAGCTGCGGGCTCGCAATCGCGAGCGCGCCGACTCAGGCCTGGCCGACCGGCTCGTCAGCGCACAACGCGACCAACAAGTCGTCGAGTCCGGGATGCTCTGGCGCGAGCACCTGCACCATGCGCACTTCCATCCAGGCTTCCGACATGCGGCCCGTGAGCACGAGCAGCCAGCCGAGCGTCAGGTGAAAATCGGCGCCGAGTGCAACATGGAACTCGCGCACACGCTCGAGCGCACGAATGCCGACGGCGTACGCCCCTTGTTCGGCCGCCGAGCGTGCGAAGTTCACGGCCACGTCGATGTCGGCGGGGCAGAGCCGCGCTGCGTTGCTCCACAACTTGACGGCCTGGTGACACTCCAAGTTGGACCCAAGCGCGCGCAGCAGCGCCACGAGCGCTCGACCATCGGCCGCGTCGCGTTCGAGCGCCGAGAGGGCGAACCGAGCTGCGTCGGAGTCCGCGCCCATCTCGAGTAGCAGCTCCGACAACGTGGCCAACGCACGACCGTCGTCCGGTCCACGGCGCTCGGCTTCGAAAAGAGCAG
>Ga0105046_10014037_pt1 | contig 12376 bp, 10 predicted proteins | sample MAT03_FD_78385 | JGI IMG/M metagenome (GOLD analysis project Ga0105046, IMG submission 78385) | Freshwater microbial communities from Lake Fryxell liftoff mats and glacier meltwater in Antarctica - MAT-03 (megahit assembly) | ecosystem: Environmental > Aquatic > Freshwater > Ice > Liftoff...
GAGGACTTCGCGGCTTGCCGCGACCGCCGACCAGACGAGATGGAGGGAAGGGCCACGCGACGACGCGGAGCGGATGTGCGTCCCACGGCGGTTCGCCTTGCGGCGAAAGTCCTTTCCGGCAGAAAGGACCTACTTTCACAATCATCCGCGACGACACCCGCAACGTTTGTGCTCGCGTTTCAGACAACGAGAGACGATGGGGCACCCCGTTGATGACGAGCAACTGTCTACTTTTCTGGTGCTGGTTCGGCTGCAACTGACGTTCCTGATGTCAGTGCAGCCTTCAGTGCATTCATCTGGTCGGCATAGTCAGGCACGGTCGATGCCGGATAATCATGTGTCATCCAGCGCACCAGAAGAATCAGATTCTCCTCAGACAATTTCTGTGGCGAATAGGCCACCATCTGATTCTTCGCTCCGTAGTGTCGAGCTGCGTCAGGGTGGCGAATAAAATCTTTCAGCCATGCTGCCGAGCCGTACTTCGCCAATGTCGGATAAGTGCCCGCAGCGGAATCATCCGGTTGCGCCGGGAAATCCTGTCCGATCGTGTCGTGGCAACTTGCACAGGATTTATCTTTCAGCGGACCGGCCCACGATCCATTGAGCGCCAGATCCCGGCCTTTTTCCACGAGCGCAGCATCATACTTCGTGCCGGCATGTCCGGTTTCGGCGGCGAGAAATTCGACCAGTGCTTTCACGTTATCTGCGTTCTCAGCAGACTTCAGTGAATCGAGATTGCCGCTGGTCCAGTCGGCCATTTCCGAAGTGTCAGGATTGATGTAATCGACAGTTTCACCCGCAGCAGACTTCGCCTGAGCATCACGGAACCACTGCGAGTTTTTCATCCATGCGAAGTGATTTGAATAATCTGTCACGATCGCCGTCATCCAGTCACGACTTCCGAACGCTCCCAGATCTGCAGCCGTTGGCGGGGCGATGACTGGTGGATCGCCTACTGTCTTCCCCGCTTCGGTCACCAGCGAACCGCGTCCGTCATGACCATTGTAACGATGACAACTTTTACAGTGCTGTTCAAACAATCGCGGTCCCTGAGTGAACGGGTCATTGCGGAGCAGCGAGACGGCACCTTCGACTGGAATCTTGTCCGGCCCGGAAGCCAATTCGATCGCCCGTTGGCCGTCACGATGGGCTTCTGTCAACGCCGCCTGATGATCCTTGTTGTTCGCGTCTTCGTAAAATGCCATCACCGTCAGCACGACAACGCCCAGCGCCAGAGCCCAAATGAAGGCTCTGTTGAGCGTATGACCGACGTTACCGAACACTTTCGCTGTGAGCGGCATCGCGGCGATGATGCCCATAATGATCCCGGGCACGATAATCGCGCCGAACGTCACGCCAAGGGCGTCGACGGCGTGAAATTTCAGGAAACGAAACAGAAACAGGAAGTACCATTCCGGTCGGGCGGCATCAAATTTCACTGCCGGATCTGCCGGTGCGCTCAGTTCCGGAGCGCGAAAAATGGCGAGCAGCAGTACGACCGCCAGCACCGCCAGACACGCCACGGAATCCTTCAGAACCTGATCCGGCCAGAAGGTTGTTTCCGGAGCACGATTTGGATCATGCACGGTCAGCCCGTGACGGCGAAACACGTAAATATGTAATGCCAGGAACCCGACAAGCAGCGTCGGCAGAATCCCGGCATGCATCGCAAAGAAGCGTGTCAGCGTGAGATGCCCATAATCCGAACCACCCTGCGCCAGGATCTGAACTTCGCGACCAACGCCTGGCGTCGCACTCATGATGTTCGTAGTCACCTGAGTCGCATAGTAGCCCTTCTGATCCCACGGCAGCAGATAACCGGTGAGGGACAGTCCCAGCACGATCATCATCAGCACGATACCCAGCCAGAAATTCATCTCGCGCGGAGCCTTGTAAGCTCCATCGATGATCACCTGAATCAGATGAATGGCCATCAGCACCACCATTCCCTGTGCCGCGTAGTGATGCAGACCGCGGATAATGTTGCCAAGGAACATTTCATGCTGAATGTAGTACACACTTTCCCAAGCCGTCCGCGTGCTGGGACTGTAAGCGGCCCATAGCATGAAACCCGTAATTACCTGCAGCGTAAACGTGAAGACCAGCGTGCTGCCCCACACATAACGCCAGCGCGCCCCGCCGGGAACCCGTTCGTTGAACGCTTCATGGATCAGAGCCTTGAAGCCGGTCCGAGTTTCCAGCCAGTTGATCAATGCGATCATGGTTCCGTGTGCTTTCAAATAACGATCTTGTCTGAGGTCGCTTTCTGGAAATTCTGGAACTTCACCCAGATTTCGAGACCATTTGCATCTTCCTTGCCATTGGTCCGCATCGAAACTTCCAGAGCGTCCATATCGCGCGGCGGGATTTTGTTCGTCTTCGTTCCATCCAGAGCGAACGCACTGGTATGACACGGACAGAAGAAGTGATTTTCAGCGCGGATGTAATCGACCGAACAGCCCAGATGCGGGCAAACCGAGTTGAAGGCAAGGATCGGACCATCACCGACTTTTCGCAGCCAGATACTACCGACCGGAACATCCCGGAACATATTCCAGGCATCAACAAGGTCATCAATGACGGTGACAGAAAGTGGAGTGCCGTCTTCCGGGACAGCATCTTTCGTCACATCAAGGCGTATGAATCCCGCTTCATCTTTTCCGAGCACTTCTTCCCCTGTCGCGCCGCCTGTCGCGGCCTTCCGCTTACGCAGAATCGGGTCCAGAAAAAACAGTCCGCTCAAAGTCGCGGGCACGGCGATGATCAAAAAGCCCAGCACCGCGGTGATCAAGTGTACCAGCATACTGCGTCGAGGCGTCTCGACGGCGGGCGGCAGATGCACGGACGCAAAAGCGGGAGTCGCAGGACTGTTTGAAGTCATGGGTGTATTCCTGAACAAAGTCAGAGACCGCGTTAAACGCGCAGTGGCGGGATACAGGATGACGTGCGTCTGTGACAACACAGCGTCAGGGGCAGAGGCAGAAACGTATTTGAAAGTCTGACACCACCAAACACAACCCAGGAATCGACTGCTTCGCGCGTTGGCGGAATCTGAGAGTCAATATCTGCGGATTTACGGGTGAAGTTCGAGAACGGCTTCAACTTCCACGGGAACGTTAAAAGGCAATGAGCCCATACCGACAGCACTGCGGGCTGCTTTGCCGGCGTCGCCGAAGACTTCGACCATCGTGTTGCTGAATCCGTTCATCACGGCGGGATGTTTCTGAAATTCCGGTGTACAGTTGACGAAGCCCAGAACTTTCACAATGCGTTTCACGCGATCCAGGTTTCCCAATGATGCCTTGATCGTGGCCAGCATTGTCAGTGCCACTGTCCGAGCCGCCGCAGCTCCCTGTTCTTCAGTCATATCTGAGCCAACTCGCCCGGTCACCAGTTTTCCGTCGGGTCCATAGGGAACCTGTCCGGACACATACGCCATGTGGTCGACGACCACGACAGGAGTGTAAACACCGCCCGGAGCAGGGGTTGGCGGCAATGTGATTCCCAATTCGTTCAGACGGGATTCGATTCTCATGACAGGGTCTCCTGGATCGTTGGAACTAACACTGAGTCTTTAAAAAAGGGGTCAGGAACCAATAGCTAAATAGCCCGGAGGGTGCTCCGCACTATTGGTTCCTGACCCCTTTTTTAAAGCATCAAGGCGCAACAAAATGGCAACTTTGGAAATTGATTTTGATCCGCAAACGGCGAAGTGACGTTATTATTGAGCCTGACATCATAGTCGGGCGCGGCTGCCGCTCGCCAGTCAACGCGGATGTGGTTGATGAACTCTGCGATGATCGTTGAGTGGTTTGCGAATTCTGTACGGCTCACATTACAATCATTACAACACAACTCACGGTGAACACCGCCTGCATTCCGACGGGACGCTGACGAGTCCGGAACATACGAAGGAAGATCATGATGCTTGAGCTACATTTCGCAACTTTGGCTCCAATGCTGGGGGCACTGGATTTTACGCAATTGCTGCTCGCTGGCGTGGCAGTTATCTTCGGCGTCGTGTTGTTGGTGTTTCTCGGCGTCTTTGCATCCGTCGCCTCGTTATGGTTTCGTGCCTTCATGTCGGGAGCCGGAATCGGACCGTTGCAGATGGTCGTGATGAAGCTGAAAAAAGTAAATCCACAGCTCATCGTGGACACACGCATCATGTCGGTTCAGGCGGGACTGGATGACATTACCACCAATGCATTGGAATCCCACTACCTCGCCGGCGGCAATGTGCCTCTCGTCATCCGAGCGCTGATCGCAGCCCATCGTGCTCAGATCGAACTGAACTGGAAAACAGCTTCTGCCATTGACCTTGCCGGACGAAATGTTCTGGAAGCCGTGCAGACCAGCGTGAAGACAAAAGTGATTGACTGTCCGGACGGTCGAACAGGTCGTCCGACTCTTGACGGCGTGGCACGCGACGGGATTCAATTGAAGGCAAAGGCACGCGTCACGGTACGCACCAACATCAAGCAGCTGATTGGTGGTGCCACCGAAGAGACGATTATCGCAAGAGTTGGTGAAGGAATCGTCTCGGCCATCGGTTCGTGTGCGAGCCATAAAGAAGTGTTGGCCAATCCCATGCTGATCGCTCGCGCTGTACTGGCGAAAGGGCTGGATTCACAAACAGCCTATGAAATCGTATCGATCGATATCGCGGACATTGACATCGGTGACAACGTGGGCGCTCGACTGCAGGCCGACCAGGCTGAGGCCGACATGCGAATCGCACGGGCTCATGCAGAAGAACGCCGCGCTGCTGCCGTCGCGCTGGAACAGGAAATGCGCGCTCTGACTCAGGAGAATCAGGCGGAAGTCGTGCTGTCCGAATCTGCGATTCCCAAGGCAATGGCGGAATCCTACCGCAGAGGATTGCTGCGCGCCACTCCGAAAACGTGAGCTATTTTGATTCGACGGCCTCGGTTTCAGTGGTTTTCACACTCGCCGGGTAGCCAGTTCGGTGCTTCAGGACGTAACGTCACGAAAGGATTGGACTTCCGGAGTTTCCCGTTCAGATTCACCCGCGAAAAGAATAGCGTGCTTTGTGGCGGATTTGCATTGACCGCTTGAGGATCGCCGTTTTAAAGCGTACACTTTGGTCGTTGCTGGCCGTGACCGCGCCGGCCTTTCTGTTGTCAGTTGTGAATCTACGCTGGCAGCACAGTTGATGCCGATTTCGGATTCAGGAGGTATCCGGATTGTTCGGCGAAAGTCAATCGGAGCCGTTGTTGTGTCAAACGGAATGATGCAGATCGAAGTGTCTACCCACGAACGCGACGTCCTGTTGCGTGGTTTACGCTATGTTCGCAGTTCCATTATGCTGGAATTGCGCGCACCCACGAAGGACGATACCTACCGCCGCAGCATGGATCTGGATGAGATTCAGATGTTGTGCCAGCGACTGGAGTCGTCCGACCCGCAGTTAGCGGCGGGTCTTTGATCCTGGCCTGTTTCGCGCCACCGCAGTAAAAATTGTGTATTCACTGATCACATGCTGTGTCACGTCGCCGAACAGTTGTTCCATTCTCGCTTGATGCCATTCGAGCAGTTTTGTCACAATGTGAATTCGACCGCCTTCACGCAGTCCCGTGCGCGCCGCCTGCAGAAACAGTTCCGAAATCCTGTAGTCGGAATAGTACGGTGGATTGCCCAGCAACAGATCCCATGTTCCGGGTTCCGGCAAAGTGCCGTCGGATGCCAACAGAGTCTGAATCGATGAGATTTCATTCAAGGCTGCGGATCGCTGTGTGCATTCCACGGCTCGTGCATCGCTATCGACAGCCAAAATTTCTGAGTCAGGAAATTCGATCGCAGCGGCGACCGACACCGCACCGGAACCGCAGCCCATTTCGACGATCCGGTGAGGCTTGAACTCCGGCTGACCGTTTGTTCCCTGCAGTAACGCCATCGATCGGATCAGAGCCCGTCCGCCCCCATCGACGCGGCGATGACAGAAAACTCCCGGGCGGCTTTCGACGTAAGCCAGTCGCTCGCCCTGGCGAAACGCAAACCTCGCGCGGAACCCTTTTTCCTTCTTCAGTGGACTGGTTTTCGTCGCGATGCAGGCTGTGCCCTGCTTGTGCTTCAGCACATCGACTTTGCTAAAGAGTGCTTTCAGCTGATTCTGGACCCATCGATCTTTGGGATTATTGGTCGAAGCAAACAGCCGACCTCCGGACCGCAGTCGCTGATGGGCGGCCTGAATCAGGTCCTGCGCAAGTTCCGAGGAATCACCGGACAGAGTCGGAAAAATCACTTCGTCGAATTCCTGCTCAGGCAGATCAGCGGCACAGACAATGCCGACAGCATCCGGCGTCACCATCGCATCCGCGTGAAACGCCTGCAGAGTTCGATAGAAGAAATGTTCTGTGGTAAAGAGTGTAAATTTCAGATCCGGACGTGCTTCACGCAGCGCGGAGGCTAGTGTTGTGCCGTGCATGAGCAGCACCAGCACATTCGGGCCGCGCAGCTCTGCGCTGAGTTCTGCCAGCAATCGATCGGAAACAAGTTTCAGGGTGCGTGGTGATTCGGCGGTCAGGTGGTTTGGAAGCAATGCACGGTTTTCGTTTGAAAAAGATGAGCGTTGGAGTGCGTCGGCGCTGGAGTCAACCTGCCAACATACCAACCGTTTGCGGATTTCAAACCCGCAATTCAGCATCCCTCGTCAACTGGCATGAATTCCCCGATTCCGGAGCAGGTGGGGGGCGGCTTTAAAAAAGGGGTCAGGAACCAATAGCCAAATGGCCCAGAGGGTGCTCCGCACTATTGGTTCCTGACCCCTTTTTTAAAGTTAGGCAATGCAAACCTGATCGCGAATTCCATTTTTTTCCGGGCGACGATTGGTGTCCCCTAAGGATTTGTTAGACTGCCATTCCTGATTGATGATCCTGGAGGAGTGTTTCCCATGGCAAATGAAGATTTTGAAGAACAGATCGCAGCAGAAGATCTTACGCAGCAATATGCTTTGACCGAAGATGGACTGCTGAAAGTTTACAGCGTTGGCCCCGTGACGGTGCTGGGGTTTTCCGGCAAGGATGTGCCGTCCGAGTTTAACGTCGCCCACTACCGGGCCGCGATTTCTGACTTGCTCAAGTTCAACAATTCGTCAATCGTGGCGTTTGACCTGACGGGCGTGCGGCTGGTGCCAAGTGGAATGCTGGGGCTGCTGGTCTCACTGACTCGAATTCCCAACCACCCATTGAGGGTTCAGATGTTCAATCCGAGTGCGGATGTACGCGAAGTGCTGGCGATCACAAAACTCAACCGCATGATTGAGATTTGCGAAGTCAGCGTCGAAGGAAACGCATAGATCCAGCACTTCAACGTATCCTTCACGTTGTTACCAGGTTCGGCTACACTGCGTCGCTTCCGGGGTTCGCCGGTTAGAATCTGCGTTTGAGGCCTCGCTGGCCACGGATTCTGCACTGCCTGAGACAGGCGGCGAAAACTGAACGTTAGCGGCTGTGCATTGAGTCATGATTGTAAGTAAGAACTGGCTGGCCGAATACGTGTCGTTGCCGCACAGCGTTAAAGAATTAACTCATCGGCTGACTATGTCGGGGCTCAATCTGGAAGAGTTCCACGATGTCCTGGCTGGTCTTTCATCGCCTGATACGGCGATTGACATTGAAGTCACCAGCAACCGACCTGACTGTCTCGGACATATCGGGGTCGCGCGCGAAGTGTCAGTTCTGTTCGAAAAACCGCTCACCATCCCGCCAGCGGCGGTGACAGAATCCGGACCGGCAGCCAATACCGCCGCCTCTATTGCAATCGAGTGCCCGGACCTGTGCCCCGAATATCACGGGCGGGTCATTCGCGGAGTCAGAATTGGCCCCAGTCCGGCGTGGCTCAAAGATCGTCTGGCTGCCGTCGGCATCAATTCTGTCAACAACGTCGTCGATGTCACAAACTTTGTGATGATGGAATGCGGACAGCCGCTGCACGCTTTCGATCTCGACCGACTTCACGGTCAGACAATCATCGTTCGCCGCGCGCAGAAGGGTGAGACGATTACCGCGATTGATCAGCGTCAGTATGCATTGACCGAAGAGATGTGTGTGATTGCCGACGCGGATCGTCCGGTGGCAGTCGCAGGCGTAATGGGCGGATTTGACACGGAAATATCAGAGACCACAACGAACGTACTGATCGAAGCTGCGTCATTCACGTCGCTGTCGGTTCGTGCGACGGCAAGATCATTGAAGCTGCACAGTCCGTCATCGTATCGCTTTGAGCGAAAAGTCGATCGACAGTGGCTTGATTGGGCATCACGCCGTTGCTGCGAACTGATTCAAAAGGTCGCGGGCGGCACGCTGCTGCCAGGTTCGATTGTCGCAGGGCAGTCCGTGCCTGCAATGCGAGATCCCGTGACGCTGCGTTTTGGTCAGGTGTCGCGACTGCTGGGAATTGAGATTGTGGCCGATGAATGTGTTGGCATTCTGAAACGGCTGGGGCTCAAATGTCTTGAACGCAGCGCGACCTCAGCGACATTCGAACCACCAAGCTGGCGTCCTGACCTTTTGCGAGAGTGTGATCTGATCGAAGAAGTTGCCCGCATTCATGGATACGAACATATCCCCATCGACGCCGCATTGCCGGTCGTGGCGACCTCCCGAACTCTGCGCGAACGCGTGATCGATACGATTCGTTTGCAGCTTGCCGCCAGCGGACTCTCCGAAGCCCTGACGATGTCGTTTGTCAGCGAGCAACAGCGACAGTTGCTCCGGCCACACGGAGATATTCATGCGGTTGCCGTGAGTCATTCCAGCCGCAGCCACGAAGATCAACTGCGACAGAGTCTGATTCCAAGTCTTCTCTCCTGCCGTCGCCAGAACGAACGGCACGGTTGCGCAAACGCGGAGTTGTTTGAAGTGGCTCGCGTGTACCTGACCGCTGGACTGGGGCAGCCTGAACATGAGGCCGAACCATGGACCATCGGCATCGTTTCAGGACGTCCGTTCGCCCATCTGCTGGGTGTCGTCGAATCGCTTGCGGCAAAGCTGGCTCCACACGCGGTGCTGACAACAGAACCCGCATCGCATCCGGAATATGCGGCAGGCCGAGGCGCGGCTGTGAGTCTGAACGGAAAGCTGTGGGGCTGGCTGGGAGAACTCAACCGCGACGTGCTCGATCGCTGTGACCTGCAGGACACTGCGTGCGTGGCGGAGCTGCGAGTGCCACTCATCGAAGAACTCTTCGAAGCCAGGCGCTCGTATGCTCCGTTGCCCCGTTTTCCGTCGATTTCCCGAGATCTGAATTTCGTACTTCCGGAATCAGTTTCATGGGCTCAGTTGTCGGAAACCGTGTCCAGATCGGCGGGCGCGCTGTTGCTGGGAACATCGTTTGGTGGACAGTACCGCGGTAAACAGATCGATGCTGATCGGAAGTCGTATCTGATCACCTGCCGGTTCATGGCTTCTGACCGTACGTTAACGACTGAAGAGGTCGATACGGTGGTGAAGAAAGTGATCGCCACATGTGAAACTCAATTGACCGCGAAACTGCGAGCGTGATGCTGAATGAATCGAATGCTGCTCAAATCGAAAATCCATCGTGCGACTGTCACGGATGCCAGCCTGCACTACGAAGGCAGCGTCACGCTGGACCCGTTGCTGATGGAAGCGACCGACATTGTCGAATGGGAACAGGTTGATATCTACGACATCAACAACGGCAATCGTTTCACGACGTACGCGATCAGCGGCGAGCGAGGTTCCGGCATCGTGTGCCTCAACGGTGCCGCCGCGCGCCTGGTTCAAATCGGCGACCTTGTGATCATCTGCAGCTATGCACAGTACTCAGATGAAGAACGTCAGGTACACGCCCCCAGGATCGTGCTGGTCGATGACAGGAACCGCATCCCGCGGCGCCGAAAGTCGTAGTACTCTGTCGGCAATGGATTGATGGGTGGCCGGGGTTGGAGGGCGCGAACCCGAAACCCCGGGGCTTCCTTCGCTCCGCTCAGTCCAGCCCCGGCCACCAGATCATGTCCGGATCCTTAGCTCAAATCGCCGCTCACACGATTCAACATTGGCACGCGGTCGATGCAATCGACAGCGCTGCACAGTCTGATATCGTTGTCGTAACCCAGGTCGCACAGGTTGCGACCACCGTACGAAAGCCGCATCGCTGATTCAATTCTTGCGGACAGTTTTTCAGCATCGTCAGAGTTTAAATCGTCCCTCACGCTTTGTCGCCAGAAGCCCTGCGCAATCCAGGCGCAATCATTCAGCGTCCAGCGCTTCGCGTTTGAGCGCTTCGCGTTTGATGGAGAATCTGACTCCATTTGTTCCAGCGCCTCCACCACAGCCCCGGCAAACAGCACATCTTCGCCGGTGATCACACCGTCGGTGCCGGCACAGACCAGATGGACAGGATGATGATCGTCGTGCAGTCGTTCTACGACCGCCTGTCGATTGACGAAAGCTCCGATCAGAATCGTTTCCGCAGCGGCCGATTTCAGCAAAGCCTGAGTTCCATTCGTCGTCGTGAACGCGATGGTTTTTCCTGCGACTCGACCTGGCGCATATTCCGTGGGTGAATTGCCGCAATCGAAACCTTCAATGAGGACACCCCCACGTTCGCCACCCAGCAGCACGGCGTCAACACGCGATAATTCACGAATCTGCCGAGCTTCGTCCGGAGTGCCGCAAGGGATCACTCGTTTCGCCCCGTTGTGGAGAGCCGTGATGATCGTGGACGAGGCGCGCAGGATGTCGATGATCACGACCGTGCCCCCCGCCAGATTCGCAGAGTTCATCAGGGCAGGTAGAAAATGGACGTTCAAGGGCTGCAAAACTCAGGTTCCTTTGGAATGTACGATGGACATTCATGTCCGTCGTATTATCCAGGAAACGCTGTCGATGGGAAGACTAATCGACCTCCAAATACCTGCTTCCCGAACGCTTTCCGGCAAGCACTCGAGGCTCTAAAAAAGGGGTCAGCGATTTTAACAGCGTGAAAGAACGGATCGAAGTTCGAGCGGCCGCGGCGGAAGTCAGCACCTATGCACAACTAAATTGGTATAACCTCGTTTAACCGTGAGCCGACAGGCGTACGTTTTCCGCACTTGCGTACGCCTGACGGCTAACGGTTAAACACTAAAACTTATGTGCTGGTGCTTATTGACTGCGGATGCTCTGGACATTCGGATTGAGCACGGTGAGAAAGCCGGCTGGCTCGCTCCGATTGACCTGGAGCCATCTCGCAGGAAGGTTCGCGAACAGGCGACAGTTTTTGAATGAGGAGCGGTGTTGCCGGAGATTCGTGGACTGCTTTGGACGTTTCTGGCGGCAGCGGCCGATGAACCGACGACAGCAGTATTTTCCGCTGAGTTGAACCGGTTCGCGGTGAGAGACGGACAACCGCAGCAGGAATCGCTTAGAATTCAAAGCGTCAGGGCTGTCCCGGACAAACGACCCTCCTCAACCTCCACGGACACAAATCCATGCGCATAATTCTGTTGACTATTACTGCCATCACTGTTGTTGCTGGTCTCGCAGCGGCGGATGAACGTGCAAAACCGATGCGGATTGGCATGATCGGGCTGGACACTTCGCATTGTCTGGCGTTTGCCGAATTGCTGAACAAGCAGGAATCCGATCCGGAAGTGGCAGGCTTTCGAGTTGTGCTCGTGTATCCCAAGGGCAGTCCTGACATTGAAAGCAGTGTGACGCGCGTGCCGGAGTACACGGAGAAGATCAAAGCTCTGGGTGTGGAGATCTGCGACGACCTGGACACCATGATTTCACAAGTCGATGCGGTGTTGCTTGAGACCAACGACGGTCGACCACATCTGGAACAGGTGGCACCTGTGTTAAAGGCTCGCAAGCCCGTCTTTATCGATAAGCCGATCGCTGGTTCACTGGTCGATGCGATCGCCATTTTTGAACTTGCGAAGCACTACAATACGCCGGTCTTCAGTTCATCGTCGCTGCGATTTTCCAAAGCCATTCAGGAAATTCGCGGCGGCTCGATCGGGCCAGTGACGGGTTGCGATGCGTATTCGCCCTGTTCTCTTGAAGCGACTCATCCCGATCTGTTCTGGTACGGCATCCATGGCTGCGAGGCCTTGTTTACGGTGATGGGAGCAGGTTGCGAATCCGTGGTACGCACCTCCACTAAAGACTTTGATCAAGTGACGGGAGTTTGGTCAGACGGTCGGATCGGGACATTTCGCGGCATCCGCGCCGGTGGTTCCGGATACGGCGGAACGGCGTTTGGAGCCAATGGTGTCGCCTCACTTGGCAAGTTCGACGGCTACCGTCCTCTGGTTGTTGAGATCGTGAAATTCTATCGAACCGGACAACCACCAGTCGCCGCTGACGAAACAATTGACCTGTATGCCTTCATGGAAGCGGCTGAC
>Ga0105046_10014038_pt1 | contig 12375 bp, 12 predicted proteins | sample MAT03_FD_78385 | JGI IMG/M metagenome (GOLD analysis project Ga0105046, IMG submission 78385) | Freshwater microbial communities from Lake Fryxell liftoff mats and glacier meltwater in Antarctica - MAT-03 (megahit assembly) | ecosystem: Environmental > Aquatic > Freshwater > Ice > Liftoff...
CCGACAGTGCGAAGTCCACACGAAATGATATCGTGTCGACGATCCGATGTCCCGATCGTCCCACGAGCCTCCGCGCTGGCCCGGGGGTGGACCGGCAATCCCGTGCGTGGACCTGAATCGACGAGCCTCCGGGTTCATCCCGGAGGTGGACCGGCAATCCCGTCCGTGGATGGTGTCGAGCTTGCGCAACGGGACGCCGTCGCACACCTCCGGGGCAAGCCCGGAGGCTCGTTTTGATTTGTGAACGCACACTTTAGTGCAATCGTCAACTTTCCTCAAGCAGCGTCTCGGCGATGTCCGCCCAGTTTCGGAACGAACGGTAGCTCTCGCCCAAGGCGGTCAACGCGTAAGCACAATCGGCGACGGCGAAGCGGAGTGCCGGGGGCACGAGCCGTGCGGCGGGGACGTCGGTATGCCCGTCGCCTGCGAAGGCGACCATGTTGGTTCGGGCTTGTGCGGCGCGGACGACGGCGGCTTTGTCGATGCCGACGGTCGGCGAGAAGAAGGGGGACTGCTTCGGCAGGATCATCTCCAGGCCGCGTCCGTGGCCGACCCAGCGGCCGTCGTTGGCGTGGACCTCAAGCGTCACACCCGCATTGGAGAGCAGCCGCTCGATGTACCAACGGCACCCGGCCGAGGCGATGACGACCTCCCAGTCCGCCGCACGCAGGCGTGCGAGCAACCTCGGCAACTCTTTGGGTAAGCTCATGCCGGCGACCAGTTGAATCAGGTCGGCCTCGGTGCCGGGAATGGCGGCGAAGTAGGCGGCGAGGCACTCGAAGTGGGTCATTTCCCCACGGATGTAGTGCGTGTAGAAGTTGGCCGTGCCGGGCGGCATGAGCTGGGCGAGCACTTCCGAATAGAAGTCGTGTTCGCAGAGCGTTCCGTCAAAATCGGTCACGAAGATGGGCACGACGGTGGTCTCGGTTGGCCGTGTGGCGCTTCGCGCGGTTTCGACGCGCAAGTCGTTTCCGGTTTTGATAGCATTTCCGAATCGGGACGACAGCGGACAGTTGCGAGGACGGCGAGATGCCCTTGGAAGTAGCCTGCCCCGCCTGCGGCACCAAACTCCGCGCCCCGAACGATGCAGTCGGCAAGCGCGTGAAGTGCCGAAAGTGCGAACACCGCTTCCGCATACCAGGCGACATTCCCGGTGAAATCATCGCCGAACCGGTCGGCGAATCGCAGATGCTCTCCATCGTCGAACCGGCATCGCCGCCGCCTGTCACCCCACCGATTGCGCCTTCCGGCGATCCTTTCAGCTTCGACGAACCGGGCGGCCCCGTGGTCAGCGTCGGCGGGCGCGGCAGGAAGCCGGCGGCCCGCAAGCCGGATCGGCGGGACGACGAGCTGAAACCCGAACCGCTCAGTCAGGGCAAGCGCGACGACAAACCGGCCAAGAGCGGCGGAACGAAGAAAATCCTGCTCATCGTCGGCGGCATCCTCGTCTTCCTTTTCCTGCTCTGCGTCGGTGGAGTCGCTGCCGTCTACTTCTTCATTCTCGCCCCCGCGATCGAGACGGTGAGGACGCTGCCGACGGCCAAGCCGACGATAATAGCCGTGCCGACCGAAGCGGAGCCGGGCCCGGCGAACAAAGTGCCGGACGCACGACCGAAGGGCGGTAAAGGCGGCAGGCCGGTGGAGAAAGCCGGCGCCGAACCGGACAAGGCCGACGCGCCGGCAGGGAACGATGCGACCGCCGCAATGCCCAAAGCCGCCCCCGCGGCCAAACCCGGTTCGGGTGCTCTGGTTGCTCCCCGGAAGCAGAGCGTGATCATCGATGTACCGTTGGAAGCGCTCATCGATGTAACCTTCGGCGGCGGCAAGTCGCCGACGATCGCCGTGCTCTGGGGGTCGGACAAAGGCTTTCAGGGCGCGGGCGGCAAGGAATCGGTCGACCTGGTCACTGTGCTCAGCGGCTTCCGCAGTGCCCGCTTCGAGTTTCCCGCCGTCGGCAACTCGCCACGCGGTACCCGGCGCGGCTTCACTCTCTGCCCGTCGGGCAAGTTCGTCGCGCTCGAGCGGCCGATGAATAAACTCACGCTGATTCAACCCGATGCGAAGAAGCTGATCGTCGACGCCAAGGATCCGTTCGAGGGGGAAGCCTGGGCCAACGGCCGCATCCGCCTGCTCGCCTTTCCCGGCACGGACAGCCACGTCGTCGCCTTGGAGAACTCGGGTTTGGGCAACGCCTGGGCCACCGCCGACGGCAAGCCCGTGAAATCGACTGTGGAGCGAATGCCCTTCGAATTCCCGGCCGGCAAGCCGTTGTCGCTGTTCCCACACAACGCGAACAGTGCCACCGCCGCGATGTACTTCGACGGCAAGCTGTCGACCGTGTCGCTCGACCCCAAAGCTGTCGGAACGATCAAATCCAGCGTTGCCGCGCCGCCTTCGTGGGCGGCTGGGAAGGCCTATGCCTTGGTGGCCGACGGCAAGGCGAAGACCTTCGCCGCGTTCGTCGGCACCGGCATCGCAACGTTCGTCAACGCGAAGAAGCCGGGCGGGGCGTCCCACCCGCGTCCGGACGGCGAGTTCATCACCGCGAACTTCTTCAACGGGGACCGCTTGTTGGCCACGCTGACGGACAACCCACCGGCGATTTCGGTCAAGGATCTGGAGCGCGGGCAGGATCTTTACTCGGCCTCGTTGCCGGATGGAGGCTCCAGTCCGTACGGGCCGCGGATCTTCCTCGACCCGGCCCAAAACCTGATCTGGTACGCCGTCAAGGACGCGGACGCGACCAAGACCCGACTCATCGCCGTGCGGCCCGATCCGGACGATGCCCAGACCCTGCTCGATGAATCGAAGGCCGCAGGCCGACCGATGTCGCTCGCCTGTACCGTCGATGGTCTGAAACGGTAAGGCAGGTGCTTCATGCTCGTCGCCATCGCACTCGGCTCCAACCTCGGCGATCGTGCTGCAACGTTGCGTGCCGCCAAGCGCCGCCTTCGGGCTGAGCCGGGCGTCCTCCTCGTCGTCGATTCCGAACTGTACGAGACCGCCCCCGTCGGTGGGCCGGCCGGGCAGGGAGCGTATCTCAATGCGGTCGCGCTGTTGGAAACGCTCCTCAGTGCCGACGACCTGCTCGCGCTGCTTCACCGGATCGAACATCAATTCGGCCGCGTGCGATCAGCGCAGGACGGCCCGCGGACGCTCGACCTCGATCTGCTGCTCTACGGCGATGCCGTCATCCAAACTCCGACGCTGACCGTGCCGCATCCGCGGCTGCACGAACGCGCCTTCGTCCTCGTACCGCTGGCCGAGATGGGTGACGCCAAGGAGCTTCGGCATCCGACCTTGAACAAGACGATGCAGGAACTTCACGACGCCTTGCCGATCGAGGAGCGCCGCGAAGTCCGCAAGGTGTTCCCGAAGATCGAGGCACCGCCAACGCTCGCGGGCCTGACGGCGTTCGTCACCGGCTCGACGGCCGGCATCGGGGCGGACATCGCAAAGACCTTTGAGGATCACGGAGCGACGGTGATTCGCCATGGCCGCTTCCCGCGCGATCAGCAGCGCTATCTGTACGGCAACCTCGCCGATGCCGGCGTGGCCGAACGCTTGGCGACCGAAGCCTGGGACGCCGCCGGCGGTTCGCTCGACATCCTCGTCTGCAATGCCGGGGCGGACACGCTCACTGGGGACGCGGCCAAGTGGAGCTTCGAGCGGAAGCTGCAGGAGCTGCTCGCCGTCGATCTCGTCGGCACCATGCTGCTGTCCCGATCCATCGGTTCGACGATGAAAGCGCGCGGCCGAGGGTGCATTCTGACCATCGGCTGGGATCAGGCCGAGACGGGGATGGACGGCGACTCCGGCCAGCTCTTCGCCGCCGTCAAAGGGGCGGCCATGTGCTTCACGCGCAGTCTGGCCCTGAGCTTGGCCCCCGAAGTGCGGGTCAACTGCATCGCCCCCGGCTGGATCCGCACCGCGTGGGGCGAGACCGCGTCACCCCTGTGGCAGGAGCGCGTCCGCCGCGAGACGCCGCTCGGTGTCTGGGGCTTACCCGAGGACATCGCCGCCGCGGCGCTCATGCTGGCTTCACCCGCGGCAAGCTTCCTGACGGGGCAGACGCTCCGCGTCAACGGCGGTGCCGTGCGAGGGTAGAACCAAACATGTCGTCGGAAATCAGAGACGTCGATCCGCGGGACCTTCGGCCGCCGCATTCCCGCAGCGAAGCCGACCCAGACAAGTTGGCGGCTCAGGTCGTAAAGTACGGCACTTCGTCGATCGGCATGCCTGTGCTGATCGTTTACGAAGGTGCGGACGGCGTTCTGGTCATCTATGCTGGAGTAACCAGAGCAACACGGATGGCCAAGTTGTCTCCCGTTACCCTCGTTCGCGTCGAAGTGATCGGCCGACTGCGGCGGGCGTATGGTTCCGACCCTTCCATCGGAGATGGCATCGCATGAGTACGAATGCGCGAACCGAAGCCTTACGGTTGCTCGTTGAAGTTTCGGTTTTGGTTCCGGAGATTCGTCTGGGTCAGTTGATGGAACAACTCGGCTTGCTCGGCGAAGACGACACGGGTCGAACCTTGGGCAATCTCGAAGACGATCAGTTCCTGGCAGCCGTCCGTCGCCACCGCGCTGACCTGCTTGCGAGATCGCTCCCTGGGACCGAAGTCGAACACCGGCAGCTTACACCAGCGTGATCAGCGCGATCTCCGGGCGGCAGTTGATGCGGATCGGGACGACCGACATCCCGGTGCCGGCGCTGACGTAGACCTGGGTCTTCGGGGCGGCGACCAGGCCTTGGGCGTACTTGCCGCCGTAGCGGCTGGGCGTGAAGGCTCCGCGGAAGCCGGGCAGCGCGACTTGGCCGCCGTGGGTGTGGCCGCTGAGCATCAGCGACACGCGACGGTCCGAAAGGGTTTCCGCCACATCCGGGTTGTGGCTCACCAGCAGGCAGATGTCGTTCGACTTGGCATCGCCGAGGGCACAGCGAACATCGGGCTTGCCGTACCAGAGGTCGTCGATGCCCGCGAGTTTGAGGCGGTCGCTGCCGCGTTCCAGCCAGGTGCCTTCGTTCGTCAACTCGTGAACGCCGGCTTTTTTCATCGCCGTTTGCGTCCGCTCGACGCGGCCCATGTAGTCGTGGTTCCCGAGGACACCGACGACCCCACTCGGCGCCTGCAGCCCGGCGAGCATTTCGAAGCACGGCTCGACGGCATCTTCGCTGCGATGGGTGTAGTCCCCGCCGAGGACGATCAGGTCCGCTTCCAGTGCGGCCGTTGTCCGCACCAACGAAGCGACGTATTCGCGAGAAACGAATGGGCCGAAGTGGATGTCCGTCAGAAAAGCGATGGTGAAGCCGCGGAAGGCCTGCGGCAGGCGGGGCACGGAGATCGTCGGCCGAGTGATGGCGACGTGCGTCGATTCGGCAAAGCCCCAACACGCGCCCAACGTCGGCACGGCTACCGCGGCACCGGCAACACCACAAGCGGCTTGAAGAAAACGGCGACGATTCATGTGGCACACTCCGGCACGACCATCGGGCGATCATCAACGGGCCGAGCCAAGCCTAGCCGAGACGAATGGAGGAATCGACAGCGAAGTTCGCTTCCGGGGCGAGTTTTCACACCCTCAGTCCGGCGCCGATCAATTTGGTTGGCGCGGTCGCCGCCGATGTTGCGTTCGGGTATCATCCCGAACGCGGCGTTCGCACGGTGCCGCAACTGCGTTCCCATCCACAAAGGCGACCCGTCATGTTGACCGCAACGACCCCGGACGATCACAGCATCGTCTTCACCCGAAATTTCACCGCGCCGCAGGCACGCGTCTTCGCGGCGATGACGAGCGACGACCTGCGCCACTGGCTGACCGGCCCGCCCGGCTGGACGATGACGACCTGCGAGCCGCCGACGGCCGCGGGCATGGACTATCGGTATCAGTGGAGTGGTGCCGCGGGCGAAGTGCTGACGCTTTCCGGACGGTGCTCGCGGTATGAAGCCCCGCGACTGGTGGCCCAAACCGAACGCATGACCATGAACGACCTGCCGCTGGGCGAATACGACGCCGTGCTGGAACTGGCCGAAGCCGACGGCGGCACCGCGATGACCCTGTCCTTGAGTTATGCCACCAAGGCCATGCGCGACGGCGCCCTCGGTTCGGGCATGGAACAAGGCATGGCCGCCAACTACGACAAGCTCGACGAGTATCTGACGAAGTCGAACAACTGACATCGCGGTCCGTCAGCGGCCGTCTGCGACGCCGTGCCGACTCCAGCCACCAAGCCAGTGGCTGCTATAGTAAAAATTACAAAAGCACACTTGACACGCGTTCGACGGAACGATTAGGCTAGATTAGTCGATGGTGTGGTGCTTCTCCTGCGATCACTTCTCGAAGGTTCATCATGGTGAGGTCTGCTCTGCTTTCGTTATTTCTTGTCTCTGCCTGCTTTGGATTGTCCGTGACGGCTCAGATGCCGCCACAGGGAAACGCGTCGGTGACAGTCAGTGTAAAAATCGGAGTCAATAATCCCGGTAACAACACTGGCGAATTGAAGGCGGAAGGAACCTACACGCTTGCACAAAACCAAGTCGTAGATAAGGTTAAGATCGAATACTTCAGCTACACTACAGTAAACGGCATCCCCAAGATGACTTTCGTTGCGCCCAACGCTGACCCTAATCCAGCAAATGGAAAGTATGCAGCTCCTCAATTCACACCGGTTACCGACAAAGATGCACAAGGAAATGATATTTATTATAAAGTCTTAGTCGATTTGTATATACAAGGAAATACAAATTCCGTTGCATCAGGCGCTTCAACTCTGACTAATCCTTAAATCGATTTCGTTGAATCAGGGAGGATTCAGGATGAAAGTTCACAACGCTCTCTGCAAGTCTGGACTTAGCTTGGTCGAGGTTGTCATCAGCATTGCCATTACGGCACTCCTGATCGGTTTACTCCTGCCGGCTTTGCAACAGGTCAGAGCATCGTCCTTGCGCACATCCAGTGCCAACAACATGCGACAAATAGGGCTGGCACTCCATCAGTATGCTGCCGTCAATGCCGGCAAGATACCCGGTCCCCGGTACGCGGCGAACAGCGATCCGACAAAGCAAGAGTCTGGAATTCACAACCTCATTGAGTTTTTAGGAGTTCAAGCTAGTCGTCCGCCGGGCAATCTTCCCGCCGATTGGCGATGGTTCAAGCCGTTCATGAGTCCGGCCGATTCCAGTATTGCCTTACTTAAGCCGGAATCGGATGGCAATCATGGTGGAGCATATATTTGTTCCTACGCTCAAAATATTTCTGCGACTGCTAATCCACCAACTTTCGAATCCGGATTTATCGACGGAACATCATATACAATATATTTAGCTGATCGATACTGTTTTATACCGTACCCTGAAGGGGTCTATCCTAAAGTCTTTCACATCTTTGATTTTTGGACTCCTTACTCATTGCGAAGCCCAATCGGATTCGTCGTCGGTTCGCGCCGTGCATCTTACGCGGACGCCGGCTATTTCGATGTCGTCCCGATCACGTCCGGCAACCCGGCTGTCAGCCGCCCTTCCAGTGCCGGCGTCACTTTTCAGGCCAAGCCGCCATTCAACGATTGCGATGTCCATCAGTTGCAGTCGCCTTACGCCAATGGTTTACAGGTGGCGATGTTCGACGGCAGCGTCCGCTTCCTGCGGAAGGACATCAGCGAGACGGCCTTCTGGGGGATGACCACCCGCGATGCGGGCGACATCGCGGAATGAGGAAACTCGCTTCCCCAGGGTCGCGGTTCGCCTCGCCCGCACGAGGCGTGTATGATGAGTAGTGACCCTGCGAGGATGCACGCCGATGACGTTGGCCGAGACTTTTCCCGAGATCACCCGGAAGCGTGAGCCGCTGGCACCCTACACGCACTTGCGCATCGGCGGGCCGGCGGAGTTCTTCGTCCAGCCGAGAAGCGTCGAAGAGTTGCGGCGAGTGCTGGGCTTCTGTACGGCGAACAAGGTGCCGCTGCGGATGCTCGGCGGCGGCTTCAATCTACTGGTGCGGGACGACCCGATCGCCGGTGCCGTCGTGCGGCTCAACGGGCCGGCCTTTGAGGCGATCGAGGTTCGCGGCAAGACCATCCGGGCCGCGGGCGGCGCAGCGTTGTTCGACCTGATCGGCACGGCGGTGCAGGGCGGCTTGGCGGGGTTGGAAACGCTCATCGGCATCCGTGGCTCGGTCGGCGGCAGCGTGCGCTGCAACGTCGGCGACCGCGCCGGCGAGATCGGCTCGGCGGTCCGGCGGGTCGCCGTGCTCACCGAGGCGGGCACCGATCAGATTCGTACACGCGATGAACTGAACTTCGGCGATCACTCGTCGGACCTGGATGAACCCGTGATCCTGTGGGTCGAATTCGAGCTTCAGCCCGAGGCACCGGAAGCGATCCTGAAGCGGATGCGGCGGACGTGGATCGTCCGCAAGGCGACCGAGCCGCTGAGCTTTCAATCGGCCGTTCGGATGTTCCGCAACCCGCCGGGCACGACGGCGGCGGCACTGATCGACCGGGCCGAGGCGTCCAAAAGCCGCGTCGGCAATGCGGAGATCAGCGACCGCAACGGCAATTACGTGGTCGCCCATCCGGGCACGACCGCCAAGGACATCGTCAAGCTGCTGGAACTCGTGCAGGCATCCGTCGAGGCGCGCACGGGTGTCGTGCTGCATCGGGAACTCAACCTCTGGTGAGCCGATGGCAGGCAAACGCAAACCCAAGTCGGCGCCCGTGGTGCTGCCGCCCAAGCCGCAGACATCATCGTTGCGGCTGCCGTTGCGGATCGTACTGCGGGCACTGACGGCGGTCGGCGTCATTGTGCTGGTGCTGCTCGCGGTCGTTCGCCTCGGCGGCATGGCCGGCCGGCAACTGACGGGCGAAGATCGCTATGCCCTGCCGTTCACCGCGATCCGGTGCGACGCCCCGCCCGGCATCGACCGGCTCACCTTCCTCACCGAGGTCCGCTTCCTCGGCCAAGCCGGCGAGACCATCTCGATCGTCGATCCGACCCTGCCGGACCAACTCGCCGCACTCTTCGCCAAGCATCCGTGGACTCAGGAAGTGACCGGCACCACCGTCGCCCCGGATGGCGTCGTTCGGGTGAATCTCACCTTCCGCACAGCAATACTGGCCGTGAGCATCACCGGGGAATCCGAAGCCCGGGCCGTCGACCGCTTCGGCGTGCTGCTCCCCACCACGGCACCTACGGCCGAGTTGACGAAGCTGCTGAATCCGCGGCCCAAGCCCGGCATTTCCCCCGGCCAAGTCTGGCCCGACGATCAAGTGAAGCGCGCCGCCGACCTTACCCAAACCTACCGCCCCAAGAGCATCGAAAAGACCGACAAAGGCTGGCGCCTCGTCCAGGCCGACGGCAAACCGCCCCTGATCGTCGGCTGGTGAGCACCTTCCGCCGACCCCTGACCTCTGATCCCGAATACCCATGCACGATCTCGAACAACTGCGGCGCTGGCGGCTCATCCTCGGGCGGGAGGCGCAGGAACCGCTGTCCGCCATGGGGGCCGACGCGCTCGGCGGCGGGGACACGGAGATGGATGAAGCCCTCGGCGCCATCTACGACGATGCCCCCGAAGAGGACGAGGAACCCGGAAACCGCAGGCGATCCGCGGGCTTGGGTGCCTCCGCACCGCGGCTGGCCAAGTGGCTGGGCGACATCCGCAACTACTTCAAGGATGACGTCGTCTCCGTCATCCAGAACGACGCCATCGAACGCAAGGGCTTGAAGCAGCTTCTCTTCGAACCCGAGATGCTGCGGCAGGTCCAGCCGAACATTCAGCTCGTCGGCACCCTCATGAGCCTCGGCGGCAAGATCCCGGAGCGGACCAAGGAAACCGCTCGCATGGTCGTCCGCGAAGTCGTCGAGGACGTGAAGAAAAAGCTCGAACAGAAGCTGCGTCAGGCGGTGCTCGGGGCCTTGAACCGCAAGGAGCATTCACCGCTGCCCAGTGCGGCCGCGATCGACTGGAAGTGGACCATCGGCCGCAACCTGAAGAACTACAACGCCGGGTTGGGTACCATCATCCCGGAGCGGGTCTGGTTTTATTCCCGCGCCCAGAAGTCGAACGCCTGGACGGTGATCGTCGACATGGACCAGTCCGGCTCGATGGCCGATTCGGTCGTCTACGGGGCCATCTGCGGTTCGATCTTCGCGAGCATCCCGGCACTCGACACCCACGTCGTCGTCTTCGACACCGAGGTGGTCGACCTCACGGAGCAGTGCGGCAACGACCCCGTCGACATGCTCTTCGGCGTCCAACTCGGCGGCGGGACGGACATCAACAAGTCGGTCGCCTACTGCGAGAAGTTCATTCGGGATCCGCGCAAAACCCTCTTCATCCTGATCACCGATCTCTTCGAAGGCGGCAACGAAGCCCAGCTCGTCCGCCGCCTCGGTCACATGGCGGCCTCGGGCGTCCGCGCGATTTGCCTGCTCGCCCTGTCGGACAACGGCAATCCGAGCTACGACGAGAACCTCGCCCGCAAGCTCGCCGCCCTGGGCATCCCCTGCTTCGCGTGCACCCCCGCCAAGCTACCGGACCTCGTCGAAGGCGCCCTCCGCGGCGCCGACCTCACAAAGCTGGCAACGGAGCGGAAGCCGAAGACGTGAGTTCAGGCAGGGAAGAGAAACGACCGGACAGCGTCAGTCAGCCGCTCGACTTCGGGCAGGTTATGGGCGAGATGTTCGTGACTCCAATTTTGGGTCGTGCGGTTGCTGCAATTCTCCGCCAAAAGTCTGCCGATGGCCTCACGCTTCATGTCGACTTTCAGGCACTCCTCAAGGATCCGAAGTTCGTGAAACCGCTCAGGCAATTCAAACGCAACTTGATAGATGAACTGTTTCCCATCCAGCTTCACTTCCGCTTCAAAGCGAATTGGTATATCTTTTCGATTCTGAGCGAAATCATCTTCCACTACCAAGTTCCTGATTCTTGTCGATGTACTACAAAGCTTCTGAAGCACGCCCAAGGCATGGCGCAGCGTCGATTTCCCCGAGCCGTTCTTGCCGATGATGAGCAGCGACGGCGTCTCACGGAAGTCGATTTCGAAGTTCTCGAAACAACGGTAGTTGTGCACGTAAAAGCGTTCGAGCATGGCTGACCTCGGCCCGTTTTCTTCGGCTTGGGAACTCCCGTCTTCAGTCTATCACGTCGAAGCTACTCCCGTCGTCCCACCCAGCGGAAGACTTCGCCGATCAGCAGGACCGGGAAGGTGACCGCGAGTAGGATGCCCCAGGTTTGCGCACTCAGGGGGACGGTGCGGAAGATGTCGCCGCCGAGTTGCACGAGCACGATCTGGCCGACGAGGATCGCAGCGGCGATGCCGAGGAAGGCCTTGTTGCGGAACAGCCCGACGAACGCCGAGGTGTTGGTGCCGAGGCAGCGGGCGTTGAACAGGTTCCAGAACTGCAGCAGTACGAAGACGTTGAAGAAGATCGTCAGCCATTCGACGTGCTCGTCCGTCTCAGGTTCGCCGCCCGCACCGTGCGGCATCCGGATCAGCATGCCCAGCAAAAGCACCAGGAAGATCGCAGCGATGCCGAAGATCTGCTTCGCCATCGTGCGGGTGACGATGAAATCCTGGGTGCCGCGCGGCTTGCGGCGGAGCACGTTTTCGTTCGGCGGTTCGGTCGCCAACGCCAAGGCGGCGAAGGTGTCCATGATCAGATTCACCCACAGCATCTGCATGACGGTGAGCGGGAAGTTGACGCCGACGAACGGACCGATCAGCGCGATGCCGAGCGCGACGACGTTGATGGTGAGTTGGAACAGAATGAATCGCTGGATGTTCTCATACAGCCCGCGACCCCACTTCACCGCGGTGACGATGCTTCTGAAGCTGTCGTCCAACAGCACGATGTCCGCGGCTTCCTTGGCGACGGCGGTACCGGTGATGCCCATCGCCAAGCCGACTTTGGCGTAGTTGAGCGCGGGGGCGTCGTTGGTGCCGTCCCCGGTGACTGCAACCACCTCGCGGCGATCCTGAAGCAGGCGCACCAAGCGAAGTTTGTCCAGCGGGCGGGCGCGGGCGAGGATCTTCAGGTCGGCGACGCGATCGCCGGCTTCGAGATCGGATAAGGCGGCAAACTCGGGGCCGGTCATTTCGGCGGCGGGGGTCTCGGTACCGTCGATCAGGCCGATCTGCCGGCCGATTTCCCGGGCCGTGTCCGGTGTGTCCCCGGTCACGATCTTCACCTGAATTCCCGCCGCTCGGCAGGCCTTCACGGCGTCGGGTACCTCGGGCCGCACCGGGTCGGCGATGGCGGTGAAGCCGAGCCAGACCAAGTCCTCAACCTGGGCGGCCAGGTCCGCGCCGGCGTTTGCGTGCGCGCGGTAACCCATGCCGATGGTCCGCATGCCGCGGCTCTGCAGTGCC
>Ga0105046_10014040_pt1 | contig 12375 bp, 8 predicted proteins | sample MAT03_FD_78385 | JGI IMG/M metagenome (GOLD analysis project Ga0105046, IMG submission 78385) | Freshwater microbial communities from Lake Fryxell liftoff mats and glacier meltwater in Antarctica - MAT-03 (megahit assembly) | ecosystem: Environmental > Aquatic > Freshwater > Ice > Liftoff...
TAGATTTATCCTTTCTTAATGAAAGTTTATGATAAATTGGATCTATTCAGGAGTATTTATGGCCGCCGTACATTTAAGACCACCACCACTTAACGTTCAGTCTCACAATCCCCGCAATCTCTTCTTAAGAAACATTGCCCGCAAAATCGGTACCCTCATCGCCCGCCTCTTCGGTTGCCTATGCCATCGTCGTCGTCAGACAGACATTCTTCTCACAAGGCTGAATGCCGAAACCGCAGCCAATGTGCGACGACATCATCCTACTTCCCCAAATGCTTCTTCTGTTTCGTCTGCAGAAATGGCACAACAACGAAAAGAAGAGGCCCTTGCACGTAGTCCCGCTTTACGTATTTTACATCACGCTTTAGAAGCGGCCATTAAACACTTAGTCCATCAAATATTTGATGATGTTAACAAGCGGACGATCCAAGTCATTAATGACCATATCGCCCAATACCAAGAAGGATGGAAAAAAGACCTGTTGAGTAGCCCATTTGCCAAGAGTAAAGAAGTCAAAGATTTTATCAGCGACCATCTTTTCCCTTTTATTGCCTCTTGGTTCATTGACAATATCGATAAAATTCAAAGTAGCGCCCTACCTGAAAAAGTAGTCACCGATCTTTCGACTCAGATCATGAATATCCTGTTTCCGAGGTTGACACATCTGATTATTCCCCCTCCTCGTGCACCCGGACTCCCTTCTGAGGGACTCCAAATAGATAAAATAATCGACCGAGCGGCCGCTTTTGGCTCAGACGCTACTAGGCTCCTCGTCCATCCCTGGAGAACCTCCCCTGTAGAAGAGCAAAGGATCCAGACTTTAGCCACCAGCACCTCCCCTACGGATATGGCGGCTCTCAAGAAAGTCCACCATGAGATAAACGGCTATGCGTGTCCCCTGACAGGCACGCAGATCGAAGAAGCCAAGGCCCAGGTTGCACGCGAACGTGCGGAAAGACAGCGTAATTCAATAGAAACATTTTCGATTAGGGCGGACGCTCACCTCGCAGCAATTCAAACTGTTCAAAGGGAGATTTCAGATAAGCCAGAAGAAGAGCGTCCAGCAGCTGAGGCTGAGAAGGTAGCCGAGTTAACTTCTTTGATCCATTCTGGCGAAAGACTCATTCACGCCACTCAAACAGAGGGGTTGATCGATATTAAGGGATGTGAAAAATCTCTTCGCGATATCGAAAAAAGTGTCAAAGAGCGTGATACGACCGATTATTCGTTCTTGATGATCCAAAATCTAGACAGTAATGACCCCCAAACACAAGTAGAACTTTTAAACGCATACAAAGCGATTCATCCGGACTATAGTGAACCTGATTTAACGGTAGAAGAAAAAGTGGAAGCCGCTCGAGCGATCGTCACAGACACACCTTCGGCACTTCTCGACCATGTGTTAACTTTAGCGAACGAAGAAAAATTGCGGTTAAGAAGGATCTATACCCAAACATCTCCAGAATTCATACAAAACTATTTTTCACGTCACCCTTTGAATCCAGAAGAGCCACGTCGCCGAGAATTAACTCACGCTGAATACGAAGATACGTTGAATGTGATGGTGCGATTAAGTTTGGAAGAGACATTTAAGAACCATGCAGATTGGCAAAAACTTCACCCGATTGTGAAAGGGGCCTTACTCCAACACGGAGAAAAAACGGCGCGTTTAGAACTTGCAACGTCTCTCATGCATCTTGTCATAGGTAGTAGTGAAGCGAACGATCCAGCCTCTTTGTTTAATATTCTGCATGCACTTCAACTTCCTCATGAACTCAACAATTTAAAAGATCAAATGAGCGCGAAATTCGACGCCATTATTCCTTCCGATAGAGTAGAACTTGGCAATATCAAAAGCGCTTTATATCAAGCTATAAAAACAAATATTATTCCCCATTTCATTACACTTCTTCAACAGCCTCTTGAAACTGTGACAGCTTTGGTTATCCGCCAACAAATGCAGACATTTATTGAGGGATTTATCCAACCTAATCAATTAAAAGGATGGATGGCTACAAACATTCTTCCAGAAATTTCTGAACAAGTTGAAGTTCTTTTCGTTCATACACATATCTTGGAATCTTTTCCGAACTATTTTCCTCCTCTTTTGCCCATTATCCTCGGACAAAGAATTTCAGAATCTGGAGAGAATTTGTTAAAACCGGACGAGCAGATCATACGGCTTTCGGAACAGCTGTCACAGACTATGCGCACGACCTACAATGTTGAGATTTCACCGAGCTCATGCCGGATCGCTATTGAAAGACAAGTGCAAACCATTCAAAAAATTAACAACAAAGACGATGAGACAGCAGCACGTCAGGCTCTTTTAGATGAAACAACCAGTACCGAGAAAAAATATAAGCAATACCCCGGACTGATCCAATTCATCTCAAGAGACCTTTTAGAAGAGCTTGGAGCCCTTAGCCAACAAGGATGGTGCAGTTGGATCGTGTCATATAACGTTCCTGGGGCCCTCGATTCTTTAATTTCAAACGGTCTCGCTCCTTTTCAAAATCCTAGTTTTGTATTAAGAAAAATCAGTGCAGCGGTTCATCGACAAATTCTGCATCCTGTCAGACCTACAGAAAGCGTGATTTCAGACCAAAAACAAGCAGTTGTAGAGTTTACGCATGCGCATTTAGGGCCTCTCATCCAAGAAAATCTCCAGATGCGGATCATGAAAATGATTCTAGCAAATAAACCTCGAGAGTTTTTTGAAGAAGCTGACAAAGATGAACTAAAAGAGCGCTTTAAAACCAATATGCTACAAGAACTTAGAACGTTATTTCCCACTCCACCTTCGACCCCAAGCACTCCTCTGCTTCGAGATCCCTATGTTTCTCCCCAGCCTTTAGTATTGACTGGATCCCCTATAATAACTGCGACCACGACCACGTCAACGACCAGGACAACAACCACGAGTTCTCCTTACATAAATACAGGACGAATAACGACTAGCCCTTCCCGATCCCCGAGCTTGGCTGCTTTTGATGAAAGAGAATGGGAAACACCTTTAAATTTGCTCATGGAACAGATTAGAGATGCGCCTCTAGCAGAAAGAAGTCAAATCGCCACTTCCATGGACACTATTCCTTTTTCTCAGGTCCATATCGAGCAGCAGCCCGTTTTGTTAGCCTTAGACCAAGTTGAAGGATGGGAAAGTGCACAGATTCTCGCTCTTTGCCAACCCTTTCTCAAACAAGCTTTTGAAGAAAGAAACCTTCCTGGACAATCTCTAGAGCAGTTAATGACACGTGTCGAACAAGAAGTTACAGCCAAACTCCAAAAGGAGTTACGTTTAGATTTGCGCGGTCGGGTCACAGAACAGGATGACAGAGCTCTCCCCTCAAATGAGAAAAAACTTCAATATGAGCAAAAGCTTCAATCCTTATGTGGCATCATTCATGCGTATGGGAACATGGTCCTTCACCAAAACAAAGACCTTTCTTGGTGGAGGTTTGGAGATTGGATGGCGAAAATGAAGGCGGGTGTCACAACCACAGTAGGAACTCATGCATTGGGCACCCGCGAAGATCTTTACCATCTTGTCCATACCATGTTTGATAAAATGACAAGTGATACGGTAGTCCTTCAAAATTGGGTCTATCATACAGCGACTCTTATTGCGACAGAAGGCAACGGAGCCCTCGCAACATATCAATAGATCCTCGTGCAAGAGTGAGGATAACCCTTAAAGGCGTTATCCTACGCTCAGTACAAGATTGAGAAGTTTGTTAGGAACAAAAATCACGCGTTCGATGCTTTGCCCGTCAAGGTAACGGCTGATCAACGGATGCACCTTAGCTGCTGCCAAAATCTTCTCTTGATCAGCATCTTTAGGGAGCTCAAATCTCCCTCTGACCTTTCCATTGATCTGCACGACGTAAGTGATAACGGCATCTTCTAGACAACGTATATCTATTTTGGGATAAGGAACGTGGGTTAACGTTCCTTTTTCACCCAAGAGTTCCCACATCTCTTCTGCGAGGTGAGGCGCGTAGGGAGCAAGCGCTTGAGTGAACATTTTCACGGCATCACGCGGATAGGCTGCCAATTTAGTGAAGTCGTTGATGAACTCCATCATTTTGGCAATGGCCGTGTTGAATTGGAGTGCTTCAGTATCTTCTCCCACTTGATGAACCACACGATGCGCGAAACGCACAGCCTCTTCAGAAGAGGTGTCCGTGAGTTTTTCAGAGACGGCTAATTCATAACAACGAGCGAGAAATCGACGGCAGCCGCTGACAGCATCTGTGTTCCAGATTTTCTCTTTGTCTAAGGGTCCCATAAACATTTCGTAAAGGCGAAGAGAGTCGGCACCAAATTCGCGCACTACATCTTCGGGAGTCACGACGTTTAAACGCGATTTGGACATTTTTTCCACCTGCGTCCGCAGTTCTTCGCCTGTCGTTTTATGGTGGTAAGTTCCCTCTTTTTCGAAAGCCTCTTCGGGTTCCACATAGGCACCGCCACTTTTTTGAAAGGAACGCGCTAAGATCATCCCTTGGTTGCGAAGGGCCATAAAGGGTTCAACGGTAGAGACAAGACCGCAATCAAAAAGCACTTTGTGCCAAAAACGGCTATAGAGTAAGTGGAGAACCGCATGTTCGGCCCCTCCTATATAGAGATCGACAGGCATCCAATATTTTTCAATCGCAGGATCCCAGGCCTCTTGGGTATTTTGAGGATCGCAAAAGCGAAGATAATACCAGCAAGAACCGGCCCATTGGGGCATCGTATTGGTTTCACGCAGCGCTTTTTTTCCCGTTTTAGGATCGGTGACTTCCACCCACTGTCGCACGCGTGTAAGGGGACTTTGCCCATCGCCTGTAGGTTTAAAATCGGTGAGCTCAGGGGGTGTCAACGGAAGCTCATCCAGACCGAGCACCCGCTTGGATCCATCTTCTAAATGGAGAATGGGAAAAGGTTCTGCCCAGTAGCGTTGGCGAGAAAAGAGCCAATCGCGCAATTTATAATGAATCGAAAAGCTCCCTTTTCCTTTGGATGTGAGCCATGCCGTCACTTTTTTCTTCGCTTCTGTACGTGTTAAACCCTTTAAATCCAAATCGGCGTGCGTGCTATTGACCAAGACACCCTCTCCTGACCAACACGCTTCTGCTACATCGAGTACTTTGCGAAGCGGAATCTCTTTGTAGGTCTGGACAAATTCAAAATCTCTCTCATCGTGAGAGGGTACACCCATGACTGCGCCTGTGCCAAAATGCATCAGCACATAGTCAGCAATCCAAATAGGAACACGCTCTCCATTCACCGGATTGAGGCAATATGCCCCGGTAAAAACCCCTGTTTTCGCCTTATTGAGATCCGTGCGATCGAGATCTTTTTTACCCGCCGCCGTTACGCGGTATTGATTCACTTGTTCACGCTGCTGCGCTTTCGTAATGGTCTCCACTAAAGGATGTTCCGGTGCCAGCACCATAAACGTCACACCAAATAAGGTCTCCGGTGTCGTAGTAAAAATTTCAAGCTTTTGATTAAGACCTTCTATGGAGAAATCGGCATTCGCTCCTTCACTTTTTCCAATCCAGTTAATCTGCAATTTTTTCAAACTCTCGGGCCAATCGACCAGGACCAGATCATCGATTAACCGCTCCGCATACGCCGTGATTTTTAACATCCACTGACGAAGAGGGCGTCGCTCAACGGGATGACCCCCCTCTTTGGAGAAGCCGTTTTCCACCTCTTCATTGGCTAAAACCGTGCCTAATGCCGGGCAAAAGTTCACGAGTTGCTCGGCTTCATAAGCGAGCCCTTTCTCGTATAATTTGGTGAAAATCCATTGCGTCCATTTGTAATAAGTGGGGTCACTCGTGGCTATTTCCCGACTCCAATCGTAGCCAAATCCTAGTTCTTTAAGCTGACGGCGGAATGTGTCGATATTTTTTTGGGTAGTAACCGCGGGGTGAGTGCCTGTACGAATCGCATATTGTTCCGCGGGAAGCCCAAAACTATCCCATCCCATCGGATGGAGGACATTAAACCCTTTTTGCAGCTTGTGTCTGCCTAAAATGTCCGTTGCCGTATACCCTTCGGCATTTCCCACATGGAGTCCTGCCCCTGAAGGGTAGGGAAACATATCAAGAATATAGTATTTAGGTTTGGAAGGATCGACCTTTACAGCGAAAGTCTTGTGCTCGTCCCAATATTTTTGCCATTTCGGCTCGATCTTGCGATGTTCATACTTTTTCATAATGCCCAGTATGATACCCTATTGTTGATGACGAAAAAAGAACAAAAATTAACTGCCAACCTCGAAGCGACAGTACGTGAGCTTATCGGAGGAAAACGCTTTAAATCGATGACCGAAGCGGAGATGCTCCGAAAATTAGGCCAGCAACAAGGTCACCTTCTCCATTTCCGCAAAACCTTGAGCCTCTTAGTAAAAGAGGGACTGCTACAGCTTGAGCAAGGACGGTACTCTCAGGGAAAAATCCCTGAAAAGGGACTTGTGGGACCCATCGCACTCCACCCCCGTGGATTTGGCTTTTTCCAAGCTAAAGGGGGTGACGAGGTCTTTATTCCCCGTCACTTGACCAATGGGGCTGTGGACGGCGACACCGTCGAAGTGGTGATCAATGAAGCGTCTGTGTCGGAAAAAGGGCCTGAAGGGAAGGTAGTCCGGATCGTCTCTCGCGGAAGAACCCATCTCGCGGGAACAGTGATTTCAGTCTCCCGGAATGGAACGGCTCTCCTTTTCGCCCCTATTTTAGGACCCGAACAACAAGTGCGTGTCGATAAAACGACGTGCGCGCCGGGCGATCGGATTGTGGTTGAAGTGTTGGAATGGGGAGATAAGGAATCTCCCACGCTCGCTACTTTTTCACGCAAAATTGGGTCAATTGATGATCCTTCTGTCGATATCGAAGCAGCGATTGCTGAATTTGAGATCCGCTCCGAATTTCCAAAAAAAGCGGTAGAAGAAGCAGAATCACATGGAACCTCTGTCTCCCCTGCTGAAATCAAGAAACGTCAAGATCTCCGCGATGAAGTGACATTGACCATTGACCCGGATACCGCGAAAGATTTTGACGATGCGATCAGTTTAACCAAATCCCCTAATGGCCACTACAATCTGGGCGTACACATTGCCGATGTGGCCCATTATGTGAGCCCAGGGACACTCCTCGACACGGAGGCTTCTCTTCGCAGTAACTCTACGTACTTTCCGGGCAAATGTGTGCCCATGCTTCCCCCTGTGCTATCCGACAATTTATGCAGTTTAAAACCAAATGTGAATCGTTTGACGATTTCAGTCATGATGCAATTTGATCCTGAAGGCAACATGACCGGTTATCAAACAGCACGTAGCGTCATTAATAGTGCCAAACGTTTCACCTACAAAGAAGCGAAACAGGTGCTTGATGGTTCGGTGAAAAGCCCTCATAAAGCCCTCTTAGAATTGATGACAGAACTTTGTACCCTGCTCAAAAAGAAAAGATATGAAAGGGGTAGCCTCGAGTTTGCACTGCCTGAACTTGTGATCAAAGTGGATGAGTCGGGTGATCCTTTTGGAACCGATCTGATTCAATACGATGTGACGCACCAAATGATTGAAGAGTTCATGCTCAAAGCGAATGAAACGGTCGCGACCCACCTCTCTTCCATTGGACAAGATCTGACCTACCGCATCCACGACGAACCGAGTGAAGAGAATATGCGAGACTTTTCGGATTTGGTCCGCGCCTTTGGGTTCCGTATCCCTGAAATGCCCAAACCGGGAGATTTGCAACGCCTTTTTGATGAAGCGGCCGCATCTCCCTATTTGCAACATCTCGCAGTCAGCTACATTCGACGGATGCGTCTTGCCGTCTATTCGGCCGATAATATTGGTCACTACGGATTAGGTCTGACACATTATTGCCATTTCACAAGCCCCATTAGACGTTATGTCGATCTTGTCGTCCATCGCATTTTAATGGGAGAACTTCACGAATATGAGCATCTCCAAGAAATCGCCAAACGGTGTTCGGATCGAGAACGGGTAAGTGCCAAGGCAGAAATGAGTGTAGTACAGCTGAAAAAGCTACGTCTTCTCAAAAAATGGATGGCTGAAGATAATCAGCGACAATTTGAGGCCGTTATCACGCGTGTAAAGCCTTTTGGTGTGACCTTCGAAATTGGGGAACTCTCTCTCGAAAGTTTCCTCCATATCTCCAAAATTGGGAATGATTACTACGAGTACGATGAGATCACGGGCCACTTGCGTGGAGAATCCACAGGAGAAGTGTGGGCCCTCGGAGATAGCGCGACAGTAATGGTTAAACAGATTGACCTGATTCAAGCTGAAGCAGAATTTCATATGGTGCAACATGGAAATCGAAGAGATCAAACAAGAACTGAACGAAAAAAAAGCGCTCCTCGTGGACGTACGGGAAAAAAGCGAATGGGACGCCGGGCATCTTGATGCTCTCCATTTTCCTTTAAGTGAATTGGAAAAGCAATTACCCACAGAGCTCCCTCAAAAAAAACTGTTGCTCTACTGCCGGAGTGGCGGAAGAGTTTTAAAAGCAGCGGCTCTTTTACGCGCACAAACTCTCGAAGTGGTGCCTTTAAAATACGGCTACGAGGCGCTTAAAAAAGCAGGCATTTTGTGAAAAACACCATTAAGAATACCTTTTTTACAGGCCTTGTGATTTTACTCCCCGTGGCATTGACCGTAGCCATCCTCATGTTTCTGTTCAACTTCCTCACCGATCCTTTTCGAGGAGCTGTCCAAGCTGTCTTAAGTTACTATGATGTGTTAGATGGTTCAGATACGATGCAAAGCATTGTGAGTAAAATCCTCGTCCTACTCTTTCTTTTTGGTCTCACCATGTTACTCGGATGGGTCGGTCGCTGGTTTTTCTTTAACAGCTTGGTCGATGCGGGTAATTATGTGCTCAATCGTATTCCATTCATTCGTTCGATCTATAAAACATCGCAGGATGTGATCAACACCCTTTTTGGTTCGTCTCAGCAATCGTTTAAAAAAGTCGTCCTCGTCCCTTTTCCTGATAAAAGTACACGTAGTATTGGGTTTGTCACACGAGAAGACATAGGCGATCCGCTACCAGGTCAACAAAAAAAATGGGTTTCCGTCTTTGTCCCTACAGCTCCTAACCCTACCTCGGGATTCTTGATGCTTTTTCCAGCAAATGATGTGGAGCCACTCGATATGAAAGTAGAAGAAGCGTTTAAATATGTGATCTCGTGCGGTGTCATTATGAAGCCTCTTACCACTGAAGAGTCGCTTTGAAAAGCACTTTCACCACCGGTTTGGCCATCCTTTTTCCTTTTGTTCTGACCCTAATGGTCGCACGCTTTTTGATCAATTTACTCACCTCTCCGATCGATCCCCACAGCGCCTTCACACAACTTTTTACTTTGGTGATCATGATTGGGCTGATTTTCCTCACCGGATTCCTCGCTCAATCTTTCCTCTTTCAAGCATTCTTTGAAAAGATCGAAAAACTTCTTCATCAAACACCGCTTTTCCGTTCTGTGTATAAATCGATGCAGGAGATGATCCACCCCTTTTTTGACAAAGACCGTAGCTGCTTCAAAAAGACCGTGCTCGTCCCCTTTCCTCATCCAGGAGCATATGCCGTGGGTTTTATCACCCGCGACGATTTCCCTTCTGCCTATTCTTTGGCCGTCCTTGTACCGGGCACCCCAAGTCCTCTCATGGGTTTTCTACTCATGGTCCCCCCGCACGAGGTGATTCCTCTCAATTGGACCGTGGAAGAAGCGATGAAATTTATTATATCGTGTGGAGTTATCCTTGAATCCCCTCTTCATTGAAGTGCGTAACAACGCCGAAAAACTCAAAGTGATTGCGGAAGCGGCTCTCTCTACCTGGCGTGCGGGTCAAACACTTCTGATCCTGGCTCCTAATGCCGAAACCCTCACCTATCTCGACGCCTTCCTCTGGAAAGAGCCTGCAGGGCGTTTTCTCCCTCATGCGATCGATCAAGGGGCACCTATCCTCCTTTCTCTCACACTCCAAAAAGCGGATGTACTACTCAATCTCACCCCCGAACCCATCTCTTCTCCCGATTATCGCCTGATTGAACTCTGGGATGATTCCCATCCCGACAAGCGTCTCCAATCGCAAAAGAAAAAACAATTCTATGCGCTGACTGAGCCTAAAAGTTAAACGCCATGTAAAGGAAGTCGTTAACGCTTCTTAAAAAAGTGTGTGTAAAAGGAACAGGCTGCCTCTCCTTTTTTGCCCCTAAAACGGGCCTTGAGCAAGAGGTTTTTCGGGGTGTGCTCCGGATCGACAAATTCAATCGCTTGTACGTCATAGCCACACGCTTCGAGACGAAGAAGACGTCCTCCATCTGTGAGCAGCGCATTGAGCTTTTGTCGGAAATAGGGATAGCGAAGTAAAGGTTCCAAATCAGGATGGGAAAGAGACTCTGCTAGCGCTTGCTGACAACAGGGAGAAGCTAAAATGAAACGGGCTTGCGCCCGGATCGCTAAATCCAAAGCCACATCTGTAGCCGTATCACACGCATGCAAGGCTACCACCAGATCTACCTGAGTGATTTTTTGATCTTCAAGATGACCCGCCACAAAACGGAGACCTTGAAAGCCCAACTGATCAGCGATCGCTTGGTTGCTTCCCATGAGATCGCTTTTTTGATCAATTCCCATAAGGTCTACTTCGAGACCACGCACCTGAGTGAGATAATAATAGAGACCAAACGTAAGGACTCCTTTGCCACACCCAAAATCGATGGCTTTAAGAGGAGATGTAAAAGCCAAATCTTGAATGAGTTCCAGAAAACGATTCACCTGGATGAACTTATCGCGTTTGGCTGCTTTGACTTTGCCGTGCGCATCCATCACATCAAGCGCGACCAAAAAGGGAATTGGCTCCCCTTCATTCAACAGGTAAGGTTTGTTCCGATTGTGTACTGGAATTGCCCCCGCATGTGTAGGAGGCTTAGAGGCGACTTTTTTTCCATCGTAAAAATGCTCATCCGCCTTATCGGTCGAAATGACCGCCTGTCGAAAGGCTTGATGAAGGGTAGCTAAATGGGCGTCTATTTCTTCTAGGGAGAGGTTGCGGTGAAAGGCTTGTTCACCCGTATAACGTGTCTCTTGATAAACGTGCTTTCCCTTCACAGACAAAGGGCGAATGACGACCTTCCGGATCGCCCCCTTCTTATCGCGCGGCGAGCTGAAAACGGCGTGTCGAATCATCTGAGGGAATCAGTGTCTCAAAAAGAGACGCATTGAAAATAGCTGTTTGGACACCTGCTTGTTGAGCGGGAATCAAATCGTCCAACGATTGAAAACCTGACGCGAAAATCGTCACGTGATGCCCCGTCACAAGTTGCACTGCTTCTTTTAAAATTTTCCAAGGATCTTTTAAAGTGGAAAGATCGAATAAGACCGCTTCTGCGCCAGCAAGAGCTGCTAACCAAGCCTGTTGGGGATTGATGACTTCCGTCACCATGACTAAAATTTTCTTCCGAAAAAGGGTCCGAACGGCTTCTAAGCCCGCTCTATCGAATGGAATTTGCACGACGACCCGTTCGGAAATATCGACAAGTGTTTGAGCCTCGAACAAAATCTCTTTAAGATCGGTCCCTTCTACTGCGGCCGCCACTGTTCCTTCTTGCAAAGCCAAAAGCACCTCGACATCCGCCGCAAGTCCCACAACGCCTTCCGCAATCCCCAACTTCATGGCCCGTTCCGCAAACGCTAAATCGGTCCCTACAATCCATAATTTCATAAGTATAAGAATACCTTAAGGACCTCATTCTTTCAAAATGGGACTAAGAAATGGATAATCTCTCTTTTAGTTCCTCTGGAAGCTTTGTTTGGGCCCCTATTAAAGGGATTCCCCCCTTCAGATAAAAACTCACACTTTCTAAAGCGAGAGTAATACCATTTATCAAAAATAAATCCCTAAATTAGCGTGAAATCTTTGAGAGATTTTGACCATCTTTTCGAATTTAATATTCTGAATATTAACGAGAAAAGATGATCGGAAGATGCCAAAGAGATCGCGGTAATTTATGACTTTATTGTGGCTGTGTTGAAAAACTTAAAGCACTCACCTTCAGGTTTTTTTTGGGATCTCAAAAAATCTGACCCCTTGTAGATAGTGCCATGAGCTATCTACTTCGGTGACAGCTTTTCTGATCTCTACAAAAAATCTTCTGAATCTGAGCTACTTATAACTTTTTCAACACAGCCTCGATGGGATAAAAAAAATTGTAAGCGTCTCTCATCAATCACAATTAAGGAAGCTTACAATGGTTCAATACAAAGTACGAAACTGGTCCCAGTCTAGCAAATCCCTTGAAAATCGTGGAAATATTTCTTTTTTTAGTGACAGAAGATGCGCTCTCTAAA
>Ga0105046_10014041_pt1 | contig 12374 bp, 8 predicted proteins | sample MAT03_FD_78385 | JGI IMG/M metagenome (GOLD analysis project Ga0105046, IMG submission 78385) | Freshwater microbial communities from Lake Fryxell liftoff mats and glacier meltwater in Antarctica - MAT-03 (megahit assembly) | ecosystem: Environmental > Aquatic > Freshwater > Ice > Liftoff...
AGCTGTCGCCGATGTAGCGCTGAATCTGCCCATGTTCGGCGATCGGCTTGCCGAACGTCTTTCGATCGGCGGCGTAGCGCACCATGATGTCGAGGCAGCGATCGGCGATGCCGCAGCTCATGGCGGCCAGGGTGAGCCGCTCGATCTCGAGGTTGCGCATCATGTTGGTGATGCCGCCCCCGACTGTGCCCAGCACGTTGGTCGCCGGGACGCGCACCTCGTCGAGGACGATCTCGCCGAGTGAGCTTGCGCGCATGCCCATCTTCTTGGTCTTGTCCGGCGCCGATACGCCTTCCATCGTCTTTTCGACGAGGAACGAGGTGATGCGCTTGTCGACCGTCGCGTAGACAAAGAACACGTCGGCGTCTGGAGCGTTCGTGATCATCGCCTTGTGCCCTTTGAGCACGAACGAGTCGCCATCGAGGCGCGCCGTCGTCTGCATGCCCAGCACGTCGGTCCCGGCGGACGGCTCGGTCATACCCATCGCGCCAATCCACTCGCCGGACAGCACCTTGGGGAGGTAGCGCGCGCGCTGCTCCTCATTGCCGGCCCAGTAGAAGTTGTTCACGAAGAGCATGGCGTGGGCGAGGTACGCCAGCGCGAAGCCTGGGTCGCTCTTGGCGATCTCGTGGTGGACGATGACCGCCGCCAGCGCATCCATCCCGGCGCCGCCGTCGCTCTCCGGGATGGTGATGCCGTGCAGGCCGAGCTCCCCCAGTTGGGTCATGAGCCCGCGGTTCAGCTTCTCTTCGCGGTCGTGCTCGTCGGCCTGCGGCTCGATGGTCTTGCGCGTGAAGTCGCGCACCATCTCGCGCAGCTGACGGTGCTCTTCGGTCGGGTTCTCGATGTCGAAAGCGGGTGCGGACATGGATTCGGACGAGTGTTTTGGGGGCCCCCGGCCCCCGTGTCAACGGTTCCAGCCCGAGCCCGGGTTGGCCCGGCTCCTCGCGTCGAAAATCCGCTGTGCGCGCTGGATTCAGGGCGCCCGTGCGTGGCTACAGCAGCGGACGCCGGTCGAATAGTCCAGGTAGCTCGTGGGGTGGCTGTCGACGATGGCATCGCAGCCGCTCTTGCTACCGCGCGCATAGAAGCCGCCCGCGAAGGCCCCGCCTTCCTTGTCGAGCCATTCGTCGAGGTTGCCGACCATGTCGTAGATGGCGTCGCCGCCCCAGCGGCTTGCGCATTGCGGGGTGGCTCCCGTCCGGCGCAGGCCCGGCCCGCTGGCATCGAGGACGACGCGTCCGAGTCGCGGATCGAGGTGCCCGATCGAGGCATGACCGTGGAGGATCGCGGCCGGATGGTTGGGGCGTGCGACGTTGCACGCGCCCTCGCGGTACGCGTCGCCGTAGGGGAAGCGCGTCTTGCCTTCGCCCCGGCAAGCCGTCTTGAACTCGTCCGGCGAGCAGAGGCGCTTGCCGGCGGCGGCACAGACCTCCTTGGCGATGAGACCGGTGAGGTAGCCGCTCGGCAGCACGCTGCTGCGACTGATCGCGATCGGCTCGGCCACGCCCTGCGCTTGGAACGTCATCGGGCGGGGCAGGGGGAACGTGCGGGCGAAGAGGTCGCCGGCGCGCTCGCGCTTGGTGGCCCAGTCCGACAGGACGGTCGAGAAGAGGTTCGGCGTGATCGGGTAGTCGGGCGAGGCGAGTCTCCCGGTGGCGCGCTCGGCGATCGCGCCCTCGAATCGATCCACGCAAAGCCGATCATCGACCAGGACCATGTCCGCCGGACATCGCGCGCGGAGCTTGGGGGCGGTCGGCGTCGTGGCCGGGGCCGGGGCCGGGGCGGCGGGGGCGGGCGCGGCTGAGCTTCCGGGGGCGAGGAGCTCGCTTCTCACGTCGGGTGGCGGCTCGAAGCGGACGAGCTCGAGAGACGTATGGGAGCCCACGCGTCTGCTGACCACCGCGCGCAGTACGCCGTCGTCGCTCCACGTCGGCTGGCCGACCACGCAGGCGCTCGGCGACGCGAGCGCCGGCACCTCGACGAAGGCGCCGGGCCGCGGGGCCGGGAGGCGGGCAGGCCATCGGGTGCCGTCCACGCAAGTGGTGGAGGGGTCGAGCGGACCCGGCGACCACTTGCCGACCACGGCGCCGCTGCGATCGATGAGGAGTTGGGCTTCGCCGGGGCCACCGCCCGTGTCGAGGCGCGCTCCGTGACCGGGTATCGCGACGATTCTGGGGACCGCGGCGCGCGTCCTCTCGCCGACGACCACCGACGACCATCGGCCGTCGGGGTCGATGCGGACCAGCGTCCAGCTGCGGGGATCGCCCTGGGTGGGGCCCACCAGGAGGGCGCCGCCATCGCCCGACGCCGCCGCGTCGATGCCAGGGCGAACGGGCGCCCTGCCCAAGGCGATCCTCCGCAGGCGCCCTTCGCCGTCGAGGGTCGAGACGGCGAGCGACTCGCCGTCGACCTCCATGAGCAGGCCGTGCTCCTTGCCGCCGACGAGCACCGACGCCTCGAGCGGGGAAACATGACCGCCCTTGCTGGGGCTGGCTTCGGCGGGGACGAGGCGGCGCGGCGCGCCGCGCGTCGTCCACCAGGTGTCAGAGATCTTCGCGAACGGTGCAGCGCCGAGCGCGGTCACGTCGTGACGCCCGGCGCCCGGCGGCCCCTCTCCCCCCTCGACGGACAGAGGGTCGCGCAGGATGCGCACCGAGGCCGTGGTGGCGACGAGGGCGAGACCCTCTTTCGTGCGGACGAGCGCCTCGCCATCGGGCGCGATGGCCGCATCGAAGGCCCGTGCGCGTCGTGCGACCAGCGGCCGCGGCAACGAGGTGATCTCGAAGGTCTCGCGGTCGATCGCCTGCAGCTCGCCGCTCGCGGCGACGGCGAAGCCATGCGCGGCGCGGCCGACGGTTCGGATGGGATCCCATGCAGCCTGGCTCTCCACGCGGTGCGCCCCGCTGGTCGTCAGCGTCTCGGCCATCGTCTTGAACGCCCCTTCGGTCGCGGCGATTCGCAGAGGGCCAGCCTGTGCCTTCGCCTTCGCCCCGGCTCGCAGCTCCTCGGCGCGCTGCACGAAGCGACCGGGATCGAAGGCGCATGCATCGCGATCGCCGATCATCGGCGCGCGCGAGGGAGTGATCACCGTCGCCTGGCACGGCCCGCGCGCCGAGCCTTGCGAAAGGAGCACCGATCCGCGCGCGCTGGTGACGAGGCGGGGCTCGAGCGCGTCGGCCAAGAAGCCGAAGTACAGATCGCTCTCGCCGAGCTTGCCGCGCGAGGCTTCGACCAGGGCCCCCGCCTCGTCGAGCACGGCGGTCCCGAAGCGGGCGCGCCCGATGGCTTTGGAGGTTCGATCGGCGATGGAGCCGGCCCACTCGTAGAAGGCGACGTCGACACGGAGGCTCGCGCCGTCACCCGTTCTTCGCGCGCCGGCGCCGACGAGGCCCATCCCGGCCATCGGCTCCTCGAACACGACGCCGGCCTTGGTCGGCTCCTCGTCGAGGGCGCCGTCCCACGTCAGGCCGCGCGTCGTGATCTCGAGCTTGTGCCGCGCCAGAACGTCGGTGGCCTTCTCGGACCGCAGCCTGGCCTGCTTGCGCTTGTCGCGACCGCGACTGCGCTCCGGCGGCGCTCCAGCGCTTCGCTTCTTGCCGTCGGCGTCACGTCGCTCTTCGCGCCGCTTCCTGCTCTGGGCCGGTTCGTCGTCCTCCTCCTCGGGAATCTCCACGTCTGCGGCGACCAGCAGCAGGCGATCGGCAAGGCGCACCACGGCGTCGGCGCGGACGTCGTCATGGCAGGCTCGGGTCCGGGCCACGCCGCCCACAAGCTCGGAGAGGCACAGCGCGCGGCCTCGCGTCGTGAGCACCAGCGTGGCGCCCTCGACGTCGTAGGCTTGGGCGACGTGCTCGCCGACGATGGCGACGGGCGGACCCAGGGCGCGGGTGGCCTCCACGCGCTGCACCAACGTGAGCGGATCGTCAGCGCTCTGGTGGACGGCGAGCACGGCGTCGGCCCCATCGATGGCGAGGACGTTGTACGGCAACGGCTCGGCGATCGCCTCGACGATCTCCAGGCCACCCGGCGACACGCGCGGCAACTCGTCCACCAGCTGCGTCGCCCGTGGTCGTGGGTCGCCCGGCTCAGCGTCAGAGCGCGAGTGAGCCGGATGTTGGGGCTCCGCGCACCCCCACAAGACGAGGACCGCGGCGACAGCTCGCCCGGCGTTTGCAGCTCGGAAAGTGGGCCGCACGCCCGAGCGATCAGCGAACGGGCTGTCCCGCCGCCTCGATCTCCGACATGGTGGCTTTGCGTCGGGACCCGTCGGACTCGATCATCTCCTTCGTCTGAGGATCGTACTTCGAAGCGCACTTGGCCATGACCAGCGTGGCCTCGAACTGGGGACCCGAGCCTGCGCCTTCGCTGGATTTGGTGATCGCGCCTTCAACCGTGACCTCCACGCCCCCCTCGGGGCGGTCGCGGAACGTGTCGGGCACCACGCACTGCGCGTATCGCACCGGGAGCTGCGCCTCGCCGGACTTGATGATGAACCGGTACTCGCAGGGGTCATCGCGCTTCACGAGCGTACCCGGGACGAGCTCTCCCTCGACCCGGACCCGCCTGCCCGTAAGCTCGCTCGATCGGGCCACGACCTGATCGGTCGGCAGCGCGTAGATCGCCGCCTCCTTGAAGCCGAAGAGCGCGACGCCGACGATGCCGGCCGCCACGACCAGCAGACCGACGAGCAAGCCGACGTTCTTCTGCTTCTTCGCCCGGCTCGGGTCATCCTCGCGGTGCGGCGCGACGACCGCGCGTGCAGCGTCGTCGTCGGTCGCTCGGAGCGCTTGCTCCAGCTCTTGATCCAGGTTCTTTGCCATCGAGCCTCGGGCCGAGCCTAGCAGGCCTCGCCGCGTTCGCCCGACGCGGCGAACGTCGGCCGCCCGATGGCCTCTACGGAGCGGGCACTTCCTCCTGGGGAGCGCCGTCGTCGGCAGGGACCTCCTGGGGGGCTTCCTCCTCGGTGGGCGGACCCTCAGGCTCCTGGAGCGGGACGTCCGCAAGGGGATCGCTGGGCGCGTCCTCCGCGCCCTGCTCCCGGCGCCGGCGTGCGTCGGCGGCGTCGTTGCGTCGCTCCGCGCCCGGCGTCCCCATCGGGCGCGAGGGCGGCTTGGGCGACGTCTTCGGCCGCGAGCGCTTGAACGGATCGGTGACCTTGTCGTCGCTCGGCTCCTTCGGCTCCTTCGGCTCCTTCGGCTCTTTCACCTTCTTGGGCGTCGCGGACCCCGCTTCGTCGCTCGTCCAAGGCTCGTACTTCGGCGTCTTGAGCGAACCGTAGAGGTGAAGCCCGTAGGAGTCGTCGTCGCGCTTGGCCCGCTTGATCTTGGGCTGCGAGTCGATCATCCCAGGGATCTTCGACCCCGGCTCGCCGAAGATCAGCTTGGTCTTGTCGTCCTTGTTTCGATACTCGTCGGCGAGCTTGAAGCGGACGAAGAGGTCGAGAACGGAGCTCCTCCACTTCTCCTTGAGCTTCACCGAGCCTTCACCCGACAGCTCGACATCGCCGCTGGCCGACAGCTTGGAGATCTTGAGCAGGCCCTTTTCGGCCGCGGCCGTGATCTCGAGCTTGCCGAGCTTGGCCGCAGGCAGCGTGATCATGTTGGCCAGCTTGGATTTGCCGTCACCGAGGACCGCATCGTCGATGGTCACGTTCAGCGACCCGACGCTCTTGGAGAGCTTGCCCTCCTCGCGCGACAGCGACAGCTCGCCGGTCAGGATCCCGCGAAGGGGGATCGATAGCGCCTTTTTTACGAGGGGAATCTGCGCAAGATCGATGTGATCGACCGCGATGTTCACGTTGCCCGTCCCCTTCACCGGAACGGATCCGTGGATCTCTCCACCGAAGGCTTCAACGTCGAACTTCAGCTGAACGCGCCCGATCAGGAGCGGGAGAAGCTGGAGACGAGCGGTGGCGCGTTCGATGAGAAGAACGGTTTCCTTCGGTCCGCGCGCGACCTTCTCGCCTTCCTCGTCGTCCGCGTCCTTCTCGTTGGCGTCCTTGTCGTCCGCGCTCTTCTTCGGTTTGTCGGGATCGCTTCCACCATCCAGCTCGTCGAGCGACTTCGATCCGCTGGCGATTTCTTTCAGCGCGTCGTTTGCGGACGTACGCGCCGCGAGATCCGCGGCCGCGAGCTCCTCGGCGGAAGGAGGGATGATGAGCTTGGCGTTCTCGATCTCGATCCCGGTCACCCAGTAGCCGGTGAGCGTGCCGATCTCGAGGCGCTGCGCCTCGGCTCCCTTGGTGGTCTGCGTCGCCGCGAACTCGGCGACCAGGCGCTCCTTCAGGCGCTCCCAGGGGAACGTCAAGTAGAAGAAGACGAGCAAACAAAGCAGGTAGAAGGCCGGGTACACCGCGTACCTCAGGACACTGAGGAGCCTTCGCTTCAGACTACCCATGGCTTACTCCTCACCGTCGCTGGGACCGTTGTCACTTGCAGCAGCGTCCTCGGAGCCTTCAGCGCCATCGGCCGCGTCGCTCTTCGCCTTCTTCGGATCGCTCTTGCGCTCGAATGCCGAGATGTTGAGCTCCACGTCGTAGGAGTCGGGCTCGCCGACCTTCGGCTTGATCCCGAGGCGGGTGATCGCGACTGGGTAGCCGCTGCGTGCGATCCGCTCCAGCGTCTTGGAGAGCCCACGCAAGCCGGTCTTGCGCATCTTCGAGCTGGTGACCTTCTCGAGGTACTTCTTGCCGTGCGGGATGTCGGCCTTGTTGGTCGTCTCGGCGAGTTCGACCTCGTTGGCCCGCGCGGCGTCCTCGAGGAAGGTCGCCATGTTGGGCGCGGGGCGCGCGTAGCGGTTGGCGCGCGCGTCGTTGTCGGCGCGAACCTTGGCGAGCTTCTCGCGCGCCTCGACCACCTTGTCGGTGACGTCGCGGATCTCCTGGTTGTCGTCACGCATGGCGGCGACGGTCTTGTAGAGGGCGATCGGCACGCCCAGGACGAGGATCGCGGCGAAGACGCCCATCAGGGCGAGGAGCAGCGTGCGCTCGCGCGGCTCGAGCTTGGCCCAGCGTTCTTGCAGACTCACGGCAGGCCCTTTTCGCTGTCGGACTTGTCGGACTTGGAGTCAGCCGGGGGCTTCTTGCCCTTGTCGTCCTTGGCTGTCGCCTTCTTGTCGCGGCAGCGGGTGTCAAGCTCCATGATGTATTTCTGCTTGTCAGTCCCGTACTGCTGGACTTTCTGGATCTTGACGTCCTTGAGGCACGGGTTCTTGCGCATCCCCTCGGCGATCTTGTCGGCGGTGGCCTGCGCGTCCGTCTCCTTCGGGACGGCCCCGTGGATGACCGCGTGACCGCGCGCGATGTCGAACTCGACGACGTCGTGCACGACGTCGGCCGGCACCGACTTCGACAGCTGCACCATGACGTCGAAGGCATCGACGCCCGGTAGCGGATCTTCCTCCTCGGTTCCGCCGCCCGCCTCGAGCTTGGTGAGGGCATCGCCCGGGTCGCGGATCTCCTCGCCCAGCACCTCCTTGGTGACGAGCGCGAAGTTTTCGTCGAGGCGCTGTCGCTCGGCTTTGAGCGATCGCATCTCGGCGACGACGCTGAAGCCGAAGCTCACCAGGACGACCGCCGCCAGGCCGGAGAGCAGCGGCAGCTTCTCGCGAAGATGCGGATAGGTTCGCGAGGCTTCGAGCGCGCCGGTCCGCAGGTTGAGCCCGCGCCCGCCGCCGTCGAGGCCGAGCGCGAGGCCGAGCGCCTTGGCGAAGTGCGGCATGCGGTGCGCTTGCTCGGCTGACACACCCTCGATCGCGGGGACGGGGAGGCGCCGTACCGGAATGCCGAGGGCCGTCGTGAGAAAATACTCTGCGCCGTGGACCGACGAGCCGCCGCCCGAGAGAAACACCTCGATCGGAGCCTCGCCACCGCTCGCGCGGAACGCACCGATGGTCTGCTTCAGCTCGCGTGCGAGTAGCTCGGCGTTGGCTGGGGTGAGACCGGCGGTGCCGCGCGAGATCGTGCGCACGAAGACTGGCTCGCCGCTGGCGAGGAACAGCACCTCGCTGCGCGACTCGCCGAGATCCACGATGGCGACCGGCCCGAGGCGGATCTCCGGCAGCGCGATCGGCGCCTCGGCAACGAACGTGGGCGCGTCGTCGCCCGCTTCCATCTGGGCCATGCCCAGCGGGAGCGGCGTGCCGGGCGTGGGAACCAGCGGCGCCGGCTTGCGCGAAAAGAGCCCGCGACGCAGGGGGACCGCCGCCTTGAGCCGCGACCGTGCAACGACTGCCGGATCGAGATCGGCGATGAGCGAGACGAGGTTGGCGAGAGGCAGCGCGCCTGGGCCGACCATCTCCGGCTCACGCCCGATGGCCTCGTTCACGATGCGCACGCGCTCCATCACGTCGTCGATCCGCGCGATGGCGGCGAGCACCGCCATGAGATCCGGGGTGGGGCCCTTCTTGAGGATGCGGTGATCCCAGACGGCTCCGTCGAGCTCGAACGGGACCGTCGACTCGAGCTCGAAGGCGAGGACGTTGTGGATCTCGCGCTGCGCTGCGCGTGGCAGCTCGAGCCGCCGGTAGAAGCAGCGATCACCCGGGAGGGCGACGGCCACGGCATCGGGTCGCGCCGTGGCGCCGCCGCTCTTCGAAGTCTCCACCCCGGCGGGCGCCCAGCTGGTGCGGCTGCCTGGCCCACGCCCTGCCTGCGCCTCGGCGACGGCGGCGCGGATCGCGTTGATCTCGGCGGCATGCACGGCCGCCGAATCGCTGCCGGGATTCGTCTCGATCGGGACTTCGCCGAGGCCCTCGAGCACGACCTTCCGATACTGCGTGCGAACGAGGATCGCCCGCGCCACGCGCGCGCTCACATCGATCCCCAAGAGCCTGGCCATCGTCTCGTCTCCGTCCCCTACTCAGGTCCAACGCCAGCGCCGCGCGGCGCCGCTATTCCAGCCGGTAATAGAGCATGATGCCCGCCGGGTCCGACGCTGCCGCGGCGGCGAGCTCCTGGTCGGAAGGGGGGCCGGCCGACTCTTCATCGGCCGCGTCGCCGCTCGGCGTCGTGGCCGAAGACGAAGCGGACGGACCGACGCCGATGGCGGCACCGAGCTCGGAAGCCGACCGAAAGTCGATCACCGAGTGCACCCGGACGCGCGTCTCGCGCTTGTAGCCCTTGACGATGCCGTCCGCGTAGACGCTGAACACCTTGCTGTCGGTGGCGATCTGCTTGCGGACTTCCTTCTTGTTGGCGAAGACCACCGGCTCGATCCCCAGCGACGTCAGAAGTGGGCCCATCGGCCCCTTGCCCTCGAGCGCGCTGATGAACCCCTTGGTCGACGTGAAGATGGGCACGCCGGGGGCTGCGCTGCGCAGCAGCGTGATCACCATCACGAACGACTGGAGCTGAACAGGGTCGGTGCACAACGTCGCTTCCGGCGCGTTGGCGCAGATGATGGCGACCAGCGTCATCGCGTTGGCGGTGTTCACGTTGATCTTCGACTGGCCCCACACGGTCATGACCCGCGAGTCCGGGTCGGTCGGGTCGGGCTCGACGAACGTGGACCAGAAGTCCTCGGAGACGCCGCGGACCAGCCGCAGCTCGTCGATCGAGTCGTAGGGTGCGTTCTTGCGGCGGTATCCCAGCCCCAGCGTCTCGTAGAACGAATCCTCGGAGCCCGCGCCGATGGCGTTCTGCGCGAGCGGATTGCACCCGTACTGGTTTTCGTCGAAATCCGTCCAGTCGGCGATGGCCGAGCAGATCGCCGTGCGATCGGAGAACTGCCCGTCGCCGTCGGCGGCCTCGAACAGCGGATCGTATTGGGTCCCGGTCGCAAGGCCGAGGAAGCCGGCGCCGTAGCGATCCTGCGCGAGGAGCGTGCCCTCGGCCGGTGCGTTGAGGTTCAACTTGGAGTCCTCGTCGACCACCCGGATCTCGAAGCTGATGTCGCCGAGACCAGTGTTCTTGGTCGCGGCGGCGTCGATGCCGGCGAGCTCGGCGAAGGCCTTGCCGCCTTCTTCTCCGTTGAACGGGCCGAGCACCTTGTCCGCGAAGGCCCAGACCGGGATCTGCGGCGGGTTGCGGCCCATCATCGCGAAGAGCGGGGTGATGCCGCGGCGCACTGCCGGCTCGCTGGCGATCAGCAAGCGCCCCAGATTCACCGCGCTGCGGGCGGCGAACTCGGCGCGCATCGAGTCGCGGTCGGAAAGCGCGGCCGAAAGCGACGCGCTGGTGTCCTCCTGGAGCTCCACCAGGAAGACGGTGAGGACCGTGATCGCCCCGAGCACCATGACGAGCGCTACGCCGCGACGCTCTCTTGCCCGCTTGCGCGCCGCGCGCAGGCGGAGGAGGGCCGGCGACGGCGCGCGCACTCGCTTCACCGAGGACTTCATTGGCGCCCACCGCCCGTGGGCCGGGCAGCGCCCGAGCCGCCACCGAAGAGCCGCGACGGATCGCCGGCTGCGGGCCTGCCCATCGCACCGGCGGGGCCTTGCGGCTGGATCGGGCTGCCTGGCGCGCGCGGCGTGTTTCCGCCGGAGCTCGTGTTGCTCGAGTTGTTCGGATCGGTGCCGCCGCCCAGGCCGAGCTGGCCGAGCACCGCGGTCGGCAGGCCGATCGCCGTCTGCATGCCGAGCGACACCTTGGTCATGAACTGCACGGGCTCTTCGCCGACGCCGCGATTGAGCGTCAGGATGATGCGTACCTGGCTCGGCAGCCGGTCGGTCTGACCGCTCGCTTGCATGGTGTCCCATTCTTCGACCCACTCGTTGGTCTGCGGGTCGAGGTAGGCCAGGTTGAGCGCGTCGACGTCGTGGGCCAGCACCTGGACCACGCCGCCTCGGCGCGCGTCCTCGTCGAGGACCGACGACTCGCGCCGTACCAGATCGACCGCCTTCGAATTCGGGTCGTCCGAGCCGAAGTACGACAGCTCGTTCTGATCCGACTCGTGCGAATCGCGCGTCGTGCGGATGTGCGAAAACGACGTGAAGTCGACGCGGTCGACCGGCGAGCGCGTGACGCCCACAAAGAGGGTCTGTCGGGTCAGCAGCCGCTGATCGAGCGGACGGTTCAAGGAGACGAAGGCGCTCGACAGCTCGCGCGTCATCCGCGCCAGCGCCGACCGACCCTCGTGATAGCGATCGCCGGTGCGCTTGATGCCTTCGCGTGAGCGGCGCATCCCGTCGAACGCGCCGTAAATGAGCGTGCCGAGCATCGCGATGATGCCGATCGAGACCAGCACCTCGAGCAGGGTCAGACCGCGATGCGCACGTCGCGCACGGCGCCGGGCGCGTCGCGCCAGGTACGTCGCCAGCGGCGTCATTGGGCTCTGCCGCCCGGACGCGGTCCGGTGCCGCCCGCGGGTGCTCCGGTGCCGCCCGCAGGCGCTCCGGTGCCTCCCGGAAGCGCGGCCCCGTCGGCTTCCTCGATCTGCTCACCCTCGCCCTCCGCCGCGGCACGCAGCCCGGCGGCGCGCGCGTCGATCAGCCACTGCGAGACGTCGATGGCATGCTCGCGCGCGCCTTCGTTCCAGGTGATGGTCACCGTCGCGCGTCGCGTCCCTTCGATGAAGGCGGTGCGCAGGTCCGGATAGACGAGACCCATCACGAACGAGGCAATGCCGTCCATCCCTCCGCCTTCGTCGCCAGCGAGCGACGAGGCAACGTCACTGATGTCGGAGGAGCCGCCCGCCTTGCCTTTCGCCATCAGTCCCATCAGCCCGCTGACGCCGGTGCCGGATGCCGCGGCGCCGACCTCGGCGAGGTCGGGAGCGGCCCGTCCACTCGATGCGTTGGGCCCGCTGCTGTCGCCGTCGAGATCCAGGCCGCTATCGAGGTCGAGCTGACCGAGCTGCTCCTCCGGCAGCTCCAGCTTCTCGATGCTCCAGGCGCAGGAGAACTTGCTGTCCTCCACGCCGTCGCAGCACGGGCCCGACTCGGTCATGTCCAGCGCCTGGAAACCCTCCTGCTTCAGGCCCTGCTCGACCTCCGCCATCTTGCAGCGGACCAGGCCGGTCGCCACGCTGATGTTCTTGGCGTGCCCGGCGCTGGCGAACGCGCCGGCCTGTGCCGCGAAGATCGTGGTCAGGCCCAGGCCGAGGATCGCGACGGCGACCATGATCTCGAGCAGCGTGAAGCCGCCGTCGCGCGCCGCGCGTCGCCTGCGAAGCAGAAAGGTGAGGGGCGTCGGGGGCGTCACGGTCCGTTGTCCCTTCGGTCCGAGGCTTCCTCTTCGGAGCGCGGCTCGGGCATCTCGACGCGGCCGCGGGTGATCGAGGCGCGACCGGTCAGCGGAGCGACCAGGACGGACATGAAGTCGCTCTCGTTGTCGCCCGCGCCGTTGCCGTTGCGCATCTGGATGGACGCGTTCTCGGTGAGACCCCCCGGGAAAAAGTAGAGATACGCGCGACCCTCGGAGACGGGCTCTTCCT
>Ga0105046_10014045_pt1 | contig 12372 bp, 8 predicted proteins | sample MAT03_FD_78385 | JGI IMG/M metagenome (GOLD analysis project Ga0105046, IMG submission 78385) | Freshwater microbial communities from Lake Fryxell liftoff mats and glacier meltwater in Antarctica - MAT-03 (megahit assembly) | ecosystem: Environmental > Aquatic > Freshwater > Ice > Liftoff...
ACGTCTCGTCAGTGATCGAGACCTCCGTGGAGGCTTCGTCATCTGAGGGAGATTGGTGGGCGACGGCTTTTCGGTCGGGAGAACGAGGCAGCTGAACAGCGGCTGACAGTTCTTCGAGATTCGGAATGACGACAAGGTCACTGTCCCCCTCGGCGTCAAGCGCCATAGGTTCGCTCCCGGCATCCAACGACGCCACTTGTTGAAGCGCATTGCTCGCAGGCGATGCGAGTTCCCTAAGCGGCAGAGGGAGATTCGGACTGCTGTCAGCGGCCACTGGGCCCGACAGATCGGAGAGACCGCCTATAGAGGCATCCCAATCGTCGACAGCGTCGTCCCAATCTGCGATTGGTAAATCGACCGAGTCGTCAGTAGGCGGCGAAGGAGGTTTACGCTTCGACACGGCGTTCCTCTGTATTCCGCATGCCCAAGGTGCGAAGGAGTTCGTTGTGATCGTTGCTAATGGCGAAAGCAACCAATGACCTCACCGCAGAGTTAGACTTTACGGTCTCAAGCTGTCGCGAACCCGCCAAGACAAACGCTGACTCAGCGACATCGCCAGCCACGAGCAAGCCAAAACGATCGGCTGCTCGTTCGCATTGGTCTAACCATGCAGCAACGTCAGCGATTTTGACGAAGCCAAGGGCTTCAAAGATCGCGGATTGACTCTTTAAGATCTTTTTTGGCAGGTGTTTCGCAATCTGAAGACCCGCTTCTGTATCGGCTGCAGCAGCGAGTTCCCCCAGCGGTACCGCGACGCCGATGGCGCTACAAACCAGATCCTGAGTTGAAGACCGCGTTGTATTGAGCGAGGTATGGAAGGGCAAACCCAAACACTGCAAGGCCAAAGAACGGCCCGCGCGAAAGCGGCTTGCCGCGTCGCCTCCTAAGATGCTGGAACTTACGCCCACAGCCCCCAGTGGTGTTCCCAAGGCGATTGCACCGAGCTCGAGTGCTACGGAGAAAACGCTCAGGTCGTTTAGGCCGACAGCACTGGCCGCAGATTGAAACCAATCAAGGCGCGTTTCCTTCTTAAAGTCGATCCGCTGTGACCGTTGGGCGACAGGTGTATTTGGCAATGCCGCCCAAGCTTTGTTTGCCGGGGTCGCCAACGAAGACCACGCAGACTGCAATACGCTTACGTGTGGCAAAAAGTGCTGCGAATGTTCGGCTGTTTGCGGAATTGCACGGCCAAGAGAAAAAAGAGAGTTTGCATCAAGGCTGCCTAAGATGCGGCCTGAAGATCCTCTAGCGTTGCCTTGGCCCAACAGAAACAACAACTGGGCCGCAACTTTCTGGCGCCAGGGTTGATTGGCAACTCTTGAGTAAGCCTCCAGCAGCTCGACTGTGCGCACGTCAAACATCTCGCTTCCGCTGACTTGCTCAAGGATGATAAAAAGTGCACCGAGGACCACACCCTGATCCTGCTCCGTTAGTGCCACAGGCGCCGCCATGGCAGCTAGATCAAGGATGCCATCACCATGCGGATCGGCGGCGATCGCCTCGAGTGACAGCGCGACACAAGACGTGGTTTGCTCAGCATCGCGCAAGGTACGAGCCGCCGAAACCAGGTACGCTGCACGTTCACTGTTGGATCCTCCAACGGCCAAGGATCGAAGAGATTGCACCGCCAATGAAACAAGGCTGAGACGGGTGCACAAAGGCAAAAGGCGTGACCACAATTCTGGTGTCAGAGCTGCAATGAGATTCGAGGCGCGGTCGAGTGCATTTCGAGCGGCTACGACGTCTAGCTGCTGTTCGCAAACTTCAGCCAGATCGACGAAACACGTTAGGCGTGAAAGTTCATTGTCGCAATCACATTGCGTGGCTTCATGAAGTCGCGCGCGGGCGGCCCACGTAGCGCCCTTGGCGACACAGGCTTGTCCCAACCTCCACAAAGGCTCAAAGAGTTGACCATCCGTTGCCAACGACCTTTGCCAATCGGCATAGGCTCCTTGGCTGTCATTCAAACGAAACTGCCTAAGGTTTGCGCGTTCTAGCCAAAGCGGCACACAGCGATCCCCTTTGTGCCCAAGCCTTGTTAGCTTGAATCCCAATAGGTTCTCAACGCGTGGCCAATCGGCAGACGATCGCAACAGCGACAACAGTCGATCAAATGCCTCGTCGTCGTTCGGAGCCCGTGCCAAGACCTTGTAGAAGAGCCCAACGGCGGATTCAGATTGGCCGTCTGCCTCTGCCAACAAGGCAGCTTCGGCGTAATGCGCGGCGGAGGCTGTGATGCTCGTTAAAGAATCGCCAATGCGTTCAAGTAACAAGGCTTCGTCCGCGCGTGCTCCCGCGAGTTGAGCCAGTCGACGTAATCCCTCCAACGCTTCGAGCGAATCGGAACGCAGCTCAAGCACCAAAGCGTACGCTGCTGCCGCCGCTCCCAATCGTCCTTCCGATTCTGCCAAGGAGGCCCGTTCCAGTGCCAACAATGCGGCCAACGCCCCGCTTGCTTGGTCGCCCTGTCCAGCAGCCGCGGTAAGCCTAGCGAGCCGGGAAGAAAAAACAGCATCGAGCGACGACGGAAAGTCGTTCACATTGCCCAACATGTCGGTAACTGCAACTTCAACGACGGATGTCGCCTCGTCCGCGTAGGATTGGCTAAACAGTGAAACGAACTGTGACTTTCCAGCGACGAAGGCGTCAACGCCAAGTTGAAACCTAAGCCGAGCGCGAGCGTTTCCGGCCGAACTTTGCTCTGCGAGTGCGTTCATCGCAACCCACAAGCGCTCTGCGTTACCCGAACGCGCTGCCGCTAAGAAGGACAGAGCAACATCCCCGGGAACCACGGCGACTTCGTCGATCACGCCTCCTGTGGCCAATAGGATGTGCTGAGCCTCTCTTGCCAAGCTTTCTGACAAGGCTCCATCAAGTTGTTCTGAGATGCCCTGCAACGCAGAGACAGTTCCGGCGATGTTTGTTTCCGCAGCCGCCATGCGAAGGCAGCCGAGCAAGCAGCGGACAATGAGTTCTTTGTCACCGCATGATTGAGCAACTCTTGCTGCTTGCTCGAAAGCGTCTGCGGCTTCAGCGCGACGAAACGACAGTTCACAACACTCTCCCAGCAGCAGAAAGAGCTCCGCTCGGGTGAGCTGTGATTGCGGTTGCGACCAAACGTCGGACGCCCCTTCTCTATTCGCAAGGTGCTTTCGCAAGAGGATAGGGTCTCGCACGCGTCTCAAGACATCGACCTGCCAGCACCATGCAGCGATATCGTTGTGGCGGACCAAGGGATCCAATGAGGCGAGTGCTTCAGGAAACTGTCCTGCTTCTAGCGAAACGAACGCTTGTCGAAAGCGCAAGGCGCGGACACGTTCAACGTGAACCGGATCGCTCTTTACCTGGGCCGCACGCACGGCCGCAGAAAGCTCCTTTGATAGAGCCGCGCGCACGCGAGCCGGTTCCAAACGAGAACGACGTTCAATGAATGCGGCGGCCAGCGACAATGGATCCGCGGACAAAGCTTGATCCAAAAAGCCATCAACTTGTGCATCCCGGGCGGTACCCATCGCCAAACGGGCCGATAGAATCCACAAAGCGGACTTTCCGGAGTTTGTTCGCGCGTGTTTCTGTAGGCCCGCCAGGGCAGCTAGGGCATCGTCTAGCGCTCCGCCATCTTGGTTGGAAAGCAACGCGGCAAGGTCGAGTCGCCGAAACAAATTTCGGGCGTCATCTCCTGTGGAAACAGTCAATGCGTTCTGAGCAGCGAGGGCCGCTGGTAGATCATGCAAAAGGTCGCGGTTAAGCAATACCAGTGATTCACGCAAGGCTGAGGCACGAACAGACGTCGCGGCCGCCTTAGCGTCTGATGCGACCAATTCGACGAGTTTGTCCCAGCGACCATCGCGTGTGAACACCGAAGCGAGGCCTTCTTGCGCGGGACGGTAAGACGGTAGTAATGCAAGGGCTTGACTATAGAGAGTCTCCGCTCGCTCGCTGTCAGCCAACTCCGATTCCCAAAGCGCACCCGCACGGACATACTGATGAGCCACTTCGTGCAACCACCTACGATCGTCGTCTTGCGAAGGCATTCGCGACAACAAACTATCCGCCTGGGTCTCGTACGCTTGTGCGATTCCGTGCGCATCTTGCAACGCGGCCAAAGTTCGCACGCGTTCAACAAAACAAAGGTCTGCAACGCCAGCATCGTCCGAGACACGACCGAGCGCCCCCATCGCCTCTCCCCAAGCCCCTTGGCGCATGGCCATGTCGGATCGCCGAAGCAGAAGTTCAGCCAATGCCGATGGCGTGTCAGAACGCGCTTGCCAAGCATCAAAGGTTTCGACGCGACCGGAGAGAACCGCCAGATCAAGTCGATCTGCAGCCACCACCGGATGGTCCGGAGCTATCAGCAACGCACGATCGAGCACGCCAGCCGCTTCCACGAGGTCGCCCCGAGCGACCAAGCGGCGCGCCTTCTCGCGCAATGCCAAAATTCGCGCTGCATCCGAATGCGTAGACCGGGTAGACGGCGTGTAGAAGTCCCAGGCGTCTAGAGCGGCCAACCGCAATGGATCGTGGGCTGCGCCCACAGAAAAGCGGTCCAGCGCATGGAATACCGAAGCATCCGTTATGCCGTTCGACAACGCACGCAGCAAAACGTCGCAGGCGCGCGTCGATCGCTCAACAAGATTGGTTGCCCCTGCTTCGGCCCCTTGAACAAGCAACCATTCCGCAAAAGCAACTGTCCATGCGGCCGATTCAGTAGGCGTGGATGCATTGGCCAGCAGCCCTTCAAAGGCGCGATGCGTTTCGTCCGAAAGGTTGTGCCACAAGGCGTGCTGGAACAACGCTACCCAGCCCACGCGGTGCTTCGGATCTATTCGCACAGCTTCGGCAAAGCTCGCCGCACCTTCGCTTGGGTTGGATAGATGTTTCGTCAACAACAGCCCACGTTCGACCAAGAGATCTGCACGATCTTGTGAGCGCGTGTTACTAGCGAAGCGGGCTTCCGCTTCAATCACCCGCACGAGGTTTTCCCAATGGCCCTGGCGCCCCAACTGCCGGCGCAAGGACCACGCGGTTGGCTGGAATGTAGGATCAACGGTTAAAGCCTTGGCGTAGGTTCGTGCGGCTGCCTTTTCCTGCCCCAAGGCAGACTCTTGAAGGTAAGCAGCCTCAAAGTAAACGCGGGCTGCCCAACCGTTGTCGTCCGAGGCCTCAGCTTCTGCCAGAAGGAAAAGAACCTCCTCCTGTGCACGAGATTCCGGGGTTGTCCCTGCTTTTAGAAGTTGTTCATCGCCCAATGCCCCGCCCTCACCGCGCACGCCCGGCAGGGCTTGCGGTTCGGACACGACGCCAACGCTTTCCTCTGGGCGAGGGGCGGGAGCGTCCGAAGAACCTGGAGGGCTGGACGACATGGAGAATTTGGGGTGTCAACACGGCCTGGACACCCAGGGCCGAAACGAGGCGACAGTATACGTTCGACTGAACTTCTGGCCAACGTGAACAGCCAAGGAGAAGCTTGATCTTTGCATTTGCGCAAACCTACCTCGGGCACCTAGACTGCCAGCTGCCTTATGGCCAATTTGGTGGTTTTCACCGAGCTCGTCGGCGACCGACTGCCCACGCATTCCACGCAACTTGCGCTGGCCCAGTCCCGATCCATCTCAAACTCCCTTGGCGCCACAGTTTACGCATTGGCCGCGGCCGGGCCGCTAGATGTCCGGGAGTTGGACGAACTAGCGGATTCGCTAGGAAAAGCCGGCGCCGACAGGGTGATGTTGTGGACCAGACAATCGCCTGAGAATCCGTTTCACTACGCCACGGACGGGCATGTGTTAGAGGCCGTGACGAAGCGGCTTCGCCCACGACTGTTTCTGTTTCCGACGGGCGTAGGCGCAAACCAGCTGGCGCCTGTTCTGGCCGCAAGAGTCGCGGCAGATTTCTTCCCGCAGGCGACGCCGTCCTTTGCAGCAGCATCGCTCGACGAAGGTAAAGTCGGAGAGCTGCGGCTTCACAGATCGCATGCATCGAACCGGAGCTTCGATGTACTTGATGTGATGGATGCCGATCGAATGATCGTATGCACGCTTGCTGATGGCCCTGACACAACGGCAAGGGGAGCAGGCGCAGCGGAGCTTGAGGTGCTCGCTTTGTCGGTACCGGCATCCACCGCGGCGGCGCCCCGAAATAGAAAGTTGAGAGTCGCTGTATGCGTTGAAAGCACGCCCAGCCGCGCGGCGCTTAGAGCAACAAAGATCGCAAGCGAGTTAGGCGACATTGAGCTCGTTTGGGTGCATGCAGGATCGCAAAGACTTCAGACAAGCATGATTCCAACGATTGTTGCCTCTGTGACAAGCGTCGTGGCGACGGAGCTCGAACGGCCGCATGACAGCTCACTGGCGTTGGTGCTCGCAACGGTTGTAAAGCGTCTCGATTGCGACTTCGTTCTTTTTGGTGATAGGTCTGATGACCAAGGAACGGGGCTGATTGGTGCAGCCGTCGCAGCTCACATGGAGATCCCGTTTGTTGCGCAGGTACGACGGCTGACAAGAGCACTGGGCGGCAAGGTGGTCGCATGGATCCATCCCGACGATTCTGAATTTGCTGTGACAATACCGGCTGTGTTTGCGTGCGAACCACACGGTGACGTGACTTTGGATTATGGACAATCGAACGACGACAATGTGCTAGGTCTAACTGATCTGGGAATTGACCGGGCGACAATGCGCAAAGCCACTGTCTGGTGAACGTTCTATCTCCATGCCCAAGCTAAATGGGATTGGCTGACTTCGCAAGAACGGTTCTCGCGAACGCGAGCAAACTTTCCTCTGTGTTTCCTTCGGGTTCGTCGACGACACGATCAAGCAGGGTCGACAACAAAATACCCACCTGCCTACCGGGCGGAAGACCCAACACCTGCATCAAACGTTTGCCATCAATCGCCAGATCACCGGATCGCAATGGCGGATGCGTTGCAAGAATCGTGTGAATGCGCTCACAAAACGCTACAGACAACTCGCGAACGATTGAATTGTTATACGCCCCCCGGTTAGCAAGGTGCAGCGCGAGGATGTCATCAATACCTGCGGAAGTGCCGAGAAATCCCCGCAGCAATCGCCTCAAAGCAGCGTCGCTGTCCGTGGGTGCGTAGCGAAACTCGTGGGTGGAAACGAGATCGCATAACAAGCGCCGTTCAGCCACCGACAGCCGCAGCCGTTCGCTCATGCGCGCAGCCATTTCGGCGCCTTTGGCGGCATGATCAACAGAACCCAACGGCTTCGCTACGTCATGCCACAAGCCAGCCAAACGCAACATCGGGCGGGGAGGAAGGGCATCAAGCACTGCCAAAGAATGCTCGAAAACATCTATATTCGAACCATCTTTTGCCGCAAGACCAACGCACGACAATAGTTCGGGGAACACTTCTTCCAGCAGTTTCGTTTGCTGCATGAGCCGAATGCCGAAGGAAGGCATGCTGGCTTTGAACATCTTGAAAATCTCGTCGCGAATGCGCTCAGCGGAGACCATGCGAAACGAAGCAAGAGTGACTGTGATTGATGCAAGCGTTTGAGGATCAATCGAAAATCCAAGCTGCGTTGCTTGCCTAACGGCCCGCATTGGACGCAAGCCGTCTTCGGTAAATCGCCTGATCGGATCTCCGACGGCTTTGACAAGCTTGGCGCAAAGCGCGCCTTGGCCATCAAAGGGATCGGTGATCGTGTTTGACAGCGGATCGAACGCTATCGCGTTCATGGTGAAATCGCGTCGCGCCAGATCTTCTATCAGTGTCGCTGAAAACGAAACAGTTGAAGGTCGGCGTCCATCAAGATACTCCCCTTCGCCACGAAACGTTGTGACTTCCACGTGCCGCACAGGCGTTCCTGCCAACACCGTGATGGTGCCGTGCTGCAGCCCGGTGGGAATCGCGTAACGCGACCCAAATAGCTTCAAAACAACGTCAGGCAGCGCGTTGGTTGCAACGTCGAAGTCGGCGGGCTGACGGCCCAACAACAGATCGCGAATGCCGCCTCCAACCAAGTGGGCTTGGTGCCCCGCTTGGCTTAGTTGACGGCAAACGCCCAACACATCGTCGGGGATTAGTGTTGGATCAAAAGCGTTAGTGATGGTGGCCGCCCACCCCGTGAACGTGGCCGTGTGTTAGCTCTTCCAACGTAGCGTCGCGCACGGCAAGAACAGTGACGTCGAACGACAACGTCTTGCCAGCCAAGGGGTGGTTTGCGTCCATTGTGACGGAATCTTCCAAAACCTTCACAACAGTGAGCATCACGGGACCATCTGGGCCGCGCGCTTGGAACTGCATACCCACTTCAAGATCCTCTTCGCCAAGGCTGCTTTTGGGCACTGTCTGCAACAACTCTTCATCGCGCTCGCCGTAGCCGTCGGCTGGGGCAACTTCGACCTTCAACGAAGCGCCTTCGTCTAGGCCTGTGAGGGCAACTTCCAATCCGGGGATGATGTTGCCTTCACCGTGCAAATACACCAATGGATCACCACCCTTGGAGGAGTCCAAGATGTCACCAGTTTCGTCGGTGAGGGTGTATTCGAGGGTGACAACTTTGCGATTCTCAATCAGCATGGACCGCTCCTTAAACGGGTTCTTGAAAACAAGGCAAGCAGATTACGCGCTAAGCCTTCGCCAATCAATGAGCCAAAGGCCACCAATCACCCTTGCTTCAGGCGTCGTTCGAGAATGGCCGCAAGGCGCTGCCGGTGCGGGGTTCCAATGTTTGCCGGCAAAGTGACCAAAGCGGCGTCGAGCGCCGTGTGGCACGAACACGGAGCCGCAGCGTCAACTGTGGACAACACGTTCGCCACAATTAACTTGGCCCGGTCAACGGTGCGTTTGAGCGTCGCAAAGGCCTCGGCTGCTGTAACTTGTTCGTTGTGAGTACGCCAACAATCGTAGTCGCTGGGTAGAGCCAAAGTAGCGTAACAAATCTCAGCCTCACGGGCCAAGCGTGCTTCGGGCAAGTTGGTCATACCTACGACCGTGGCGCCCCATTGCCGCCAAAGTTCTGATTCAGCGCGGGTGGAGAATTGCGGTCCTTCGATGCATACATAGGTGCCTCCAACGTGAACTTGGCCCGGAATGGATCGTGCGGCGTTTTCCATCATTCCCGACAGCCGAAGGCAGATAGGATCGGCAAAGGCGATGTGCGCAACCACACCTTGTCCAAAAAACGAGCGGGGCCGATCAACAGTGCGATCAATGAATTGGTGCGGCAAGACGACGTCGCCGGGAGCGATGTTCTCGCGCAGAGATCCCACAGCTGACACGGAAAGGATGTGCGTGGCCCCCAAAACCTTCAAAGCGTAAATGTTGGCTTGGGAATTGACTTCATTCGGTAGCAACGTGTGATCGCGCCCGTGGCGGGCTAAGAACGCCACTTTTCGCCCGTTCAATCGCCCCAACCGAACTGCATCTGATGGCGCACCAAAAGGCGTCGGTACAAAGCGTTCTTCGATATCCGTTATGCCCGGCAGGTCATAAAAACCACTGCCACCAATCACCGCCATCATTGGCTCTGTCGCCCACGTTGTTGTCATCGCGCAAGCCTAAGCCAATGCGCCTCCCGCCTCAAGTTGAACGCTCGTTCTTCCTTTGGTGGCATGGTGCCCATGGCCTGGCCATAATGTCGCGGGCTGGTCAATCGACCAGAATCAAAGCCGAAAGTCCATCCTTGCCCTCCCCCACCCCTCCCACCACGACGCGGCCGCCCTCTAATGTGCCGGGAATCGTACGCTCGGCCCGCAGGCCAGATGGATGGCGACCAGGAGGACCTGCACCACTTGGCGATCAAGGGCGGCCGGAACTGCAACCGGGGGCCGGCGAGGATCTTTGTTTCCTTTCTGGCGATTTTCGACTGTTTCAACGCCAGGACGGACACAGATGGTCCTTGGATGACCTCGTTACCGCTTGGTTTGCGGCCCAGCTGGTGGCGACACCCCCAAACGAATTTCTAGATCTGGGATGCGGGATTGGATCCGTGTTGATGATGACAGCATGGTGCTTTCCCAACGCGAAAGGCATTGGCATCGAAGCTCAAGCGTTAAGTGCCCAATTGGCCCGCAGATCGCTGGCATACAACGGACTTACGGGCAGAATTGATTTACTTGAAGGTGATTTTCGCGATGCGGAAGAAGCTTTGCAAAACAAGCGATTTTCTTTGATCACTGGCACCCCTCCCTACTTTGATCCTGCAGCCGGAGTGCAAAGCGAAAAGCCACAGTGCGCGCCCTGCCGCTTTGAACACCGAGGAGGCGTCGAAACCTATTGTGAAGTCGCCGCCCGACACTTGGCCCCCGATGGGGTATTCGTTATGGTTGCGGCCACACCGCAGGCGGAACGAGTTCGTCAGGCCGCTCAGATTCTGAACCTAACTTGGATTCAACAGCTGGACGTGTTGCCCAAGGAGGGTAAAGATTCATTGATTTCACTGTTCGCTATGAGCAACGGAGGCGCCCAACTAAGTGAGAATCGGTTCACAGCCCCCGTGCTGTTGGTGCGCGATCAAAAGTTACAATGGAGCCCTGCGTTTCAAGAAGTGCGAACGGCGATGGGAATGCCCACGTCGTGGCCAAACGTCGATCGGGACATCACAAGATGAACACGGCTGCATACAAGTCCGCTTCGGCGCTATTGCTTCTGCAGTTTTCTTCGGCCGGATGCGCCCATTCTTGGACGCAACAAAACGATCGGCCCACTTGTTTGGTGCTTTCCGCTGGAGGGCCAGCGGGATTGGCACATATTGGCGCCATTGAAGCGATACAAGCCCGCCATCTGCCAATCAACTGCATAGCGGGCACCAGCATGGGTGCCCTTGTGGGCGGGCTCTACGTTAGTGCGCCAAGCGAACCGTTGCGCCAACGCTACCAGAGGCTGGTAGCGGCTTATCGGGAACAATCGGAATGGGACACTGGCCGAAACGCAATGATCGGAGGCATCGTGGGTGCTGCGATCGCCGCCCTTGTGACGGGAGGAGCCGCTGCGGTTCCACTGGCATTGGGAGCCGGCGCCGGTGCTGCTGCTGGAATGAAAGCCACAGCTCCCGTCGCGCTGGAACGATTCGGTGCCGTGCTTTCTCAGTTTCACGAAGGCAAACAAATCGAAAATCTCACCATCCCCTTTGCCACGTTCTTTCAAAAAAGACAGGGCAACGGATTGACACTTGTGACTGTACGTCAAGGCGATCTTGCCCAAGCAATCACGCGCAGCATAGCCAACCCGTTCATATTTCCTGATTTCGATCCAGTCCAGGCGGGCTATGTGGATCCGGGCGCCGATCGTATGGTGGGCGTACCTGTACAAGATGCCTGTAGGCTGTTTCCCAAAGCGCGATTGTTGGCCGTTAACGTGAGTGGGCACCCCATTGTCTACAGCAAGGAAATGACTTGCCCATTATTGGAAGTCCGCGTGGACGTTGATCCCGTAAACGCAAACGCGATGACGGGCGACAATGGTGAGTTTGAGCGCGTCGTCGCGGCAGGTTACCAAGCGGTATTGCGCACTTTGGATTCGGCCCAACGTCGATAAAGAGAATCGAAGGCGCCTTGATTCTTCGCGGCCGTCGCCGGACGCCAAGTTTGCGCTACACTGCGCCCGCTCCTATGACCGCCCGCAGATTCCTCAAACAGCGTAGATGTTTCAACCTTGCCGCAGCGTTGGCCATTGGAAGCGTTTCGTGGACGTCTCCTTGCGATGTTAGGGCCGCTGAGGAAAGCGTGGCACCTGCAGAGACACCTGATGCAAAGGAAACAGCTTTGGGTGCTTTCTTGCTGCAAGCGGGCGAAGCTGCGCTACAGAAGAAGAACGTGAAAGTGGCACGCAAGGATTTGATCAAAGCCCGCAAACTCCTGCACGCAGAAAAGAACGTGCAACTTGAAGTGCGCGCTTTGAACTTACTTTCTCAGCTTGAAGCTGCGGCCACGAACAGAAGGTTGTCAGCGAGCTACGCGGCACAGGCCAAGGCGTTGGAAGAAGAGATGGGTGGCGGCGCCACTGCAGCACACGAGTACCAGTCAGACTCAGACGAAGCAACGGCAGTCGACGGCACTATGAAACCGGATCCCGCAGAGCCAACCGATGCGGGCCCTGCAGATGCACTTGGAAACCGAGGTGCTACGTCGACAGCACACACCTTGGGTAGTAGCGACGCCCTGCCGAAAGCCGCTGCGAATCCCGATGCGCTTGGCGATGCCCTTATCGCTGTGGTTGAGGTTTCGTCCAATGTGGACGCAGCTGTCACCACAGACCTCGTTCCTGCAGTAGCAGAAGCACTGGTACAGGAAGAGGCGAACGGCCCAAACATTCCAACGGCGATTGCTATTATGCTGGGGGCATGGACAGTGGTGTCATCGCTGCTGATTCTGCGCAGAAAACGGCGAGGCTGACGACGTCGGTTG
>Ga0105046_10014049_pt1 | contig 12369 bp, 10 predicted proteins | sample MAT03_FD_78385 | JGI IMG/M metagenome (GOLD analysis project Ga0105046, IMG submission 78385) | Freshwater microbial communities from Lake Fryxell liftoff mats and glacier meltwater in Antarctica - MAT-03 (megahit assembly) | ecosystem: Environmental > Aquatic > Freshwater > Ice > Liftoff...
TCCCGCCTGGCGTTGTTGTTCGTCGTTGCCATAGCTACGGCTATGTCGCCTCCTCTCGCCTAGCCAGACAGAAAAATCCATCATTTCCATTTTGTTCCTCTATTTCTGAGTCGCAGTACTAGCTATGCCCGCTGGCCAGAGCTGGATCACGCTCTTTTGTTTGGTGTAGAAGCGTAGAAGCGCACGCCCTCTTCGCCGTAAGCGTGCATGTCACCGAACAGACTGCGCTTCCAGCCGCCGAATCCGTGCCAGGCCATCGGCACCGGGATCGGCACGTTGCTCGCGCAACCCGCTACAAGGTTTCACGTGCGTCGAAATCGAGTTCGACCTTTGCACCGTTCGGGTCGTGGCAAAACAGCTGCCAGGTGCCGGCACCGGCCTGCTGGCGCAGGTCGTAGGGGATGCCGCGTTGATCGAAGCGGGTCTTCATGGCTTTGAGGTTCTGCGCGCTGAACGCCATGTGGTCGATGACGCCGGCGGGCTGCGGCGGCGCGGGCCGGCCGAAGTAAAGGTGCAGCACCGCCTGCGGTCCACCCGCATAAAGCCAGGCACCGGGAAACCCCAGATCGGGTCGATGCCCGCGCACCAGGCCGAGCAAGCCGGTGTAGAAGTCGAGCGTTTTCTGCTCATCGCCCGCAATTACGGTGAAATGATTCATTCCGCTGATCATCGAGATCTCCTCAAACAACAAGAATCAAGGCGCCTGCTGTTTTGCGCGACTCCAGCCGCTCGTGCGCGCCAGCGGCGGCTTCAAGCGAATGACGCTCGATCGGCGGCGGCTTCAGGGTGCCGTTTCCGAGTGCATCCCACAACCGCCTGGCACGCTCGGCTAGCGCGGCCCTGGTGCTCACGTAGTCGAACACCACCGGGCGCGAGAATGTGGCCGACTTCTGCACCAGCAGGTCGGCCGAAATGGCCTGCAGGCCACCGGTGGCCTGGCCCAGGCTGATCCAGTGGCCGCAGCGCGCCAGCGAAGCAAAGTTTTCCTCGCGCGCGGCGTCGCCCAGTCCATCGATGATCACGTCGGCGCCGCCCAGGCGTTGCACCGCGTCGGCAAACCGGTAATCACTGCCGACCAGCGTGTGCTCGCAACCGAATTGGCGCGCGAGCCGTGCCTTGTCTTCGGACGACACGGTGCCGATGACCGTAGCGCCCAGCTTGCTGGCCAGCGAGCAGACCATCAGCCCCACGCCGCCGGCCGCGGCATGCACCAGCACGCGGGTGCCGGCGCGCACCCTGCCCAGGTCGTTAGCCAACAGGTCGGCGGTGATGCCCTTGAGCAGGGTGGCAGCAGCCACATCATCATCGACCGCCGCCGGCAGACGCTGCACCCAGTCGGCCGGCACGGTGCGCACGCTGCAATACGCACCCGGCACCGGGCCCAGATAGGCCACGCGGTCGCCAGCACGCAGATCGTGTACACCCTCACCCACGTCAAGCACAGAGCCAGCCGCCTCCATGCCGGGGACGCCGGGCAGCGGCAGCAAACCTGGCATCCAGCCCCGGCGCAGATAGACGTCGAAGAAATTCACGCCGATGGTTCTCTGACGGATACGTACCTCGCCCGCGCCGGGCGCTGCTGCTTCGCCGTCAGCACCCTGCAGGACGTCGGGCCCACCGTAGCGGTGCAATACCGCGCACCTGGAGGGCACGGGCGAGGCCGCCGGCATGCGCCTTGCCATACTTTCTTTCGCGCTTTGGTTGGCGTTCCGCCCCGTTGCCAGATCGGCGCCCTCGCGCAGATGGCGCTGAAGATTCTCGAATCCGGTCTCATACACGCCCTGGGCAACCATGTCGTGCAATTCCCGCTCCATGCCCGACGGGGTGCCGAACGTCGATTCCCAATGCCAGAAAGTACGGTTGCCGTCGGTCACGGACTTGAGGGTGATGGTCGATACGTAGCGCTGCAACGGAACGCTGGCCTCGACGATGCAATAGGTGCTCTGGTGAGTTAAATCCGATAGTGTCAGCAGCTGTTCGCGAATGGTGTTGCCGTCTTTCAGCGTGAAGCTGCGAATACAGCCCACCTGGTCGCTGCGCTCGCCGCGCTCTATGTGGCTCTGCACCACCATCTCATGCCAGGCGTCGTGGCTGTTGAAGTCGCGCAGCACCGCCCAAACCCGCTCGATTGGCGCGTTGATGACAGTTGAGCGAACGACTTTCTGTAGCATGGTGTTAGGGTTTCGACTTGAGCTTGCTGCCGTCGAAACTCGTGACACGCGGTGCCATCAGTCTGTCCCGCGTCGCGCAGGCGTCCGATCCCCTGTACGGCTGGCTCAAGAGGTCCGCTTCATCGGATCCGCAGCCATGGCCGTCCCTCATGCAATCAATACGGTGACTAGGTAAATCGGAAGTCTGTTGTTCATGATTTGCTCGTGTAGTTGATGAAAACGGTGAAAACGGAGCTTGAGCCGGCTCCCTGACTGGCATGGTCCTAGCGGTGGCCGACATGCCTCTTCAGTGCATCGAACCCGGCCTGAAACACGCCCTGGCCGATCAACTCAGTCAATTCGCGCTCGCGTTCTTCGTCGCAGTCGAACTCTGCGCTCCATTCCGCAAAGCATCGCATGCCGTCGGTGACCGGGGTGAGCTTGAGCGTTGCCAGATAGTTCTCCACGCCCATTGGGCTTTCGACGATCTCGTAAGTGCAGCTGTAGTCGTAGTCGGAAAGCGCGAGTAACCGTTCGCGCAACATGCCGCCGTCTTTGGTGTGGAAATGGCGGATGCATCCGACCCGGTCGCTGGGCTGGCTGTTTTCAATGCGGCTGTCGGCGATGGCCGGATGCCACGATGGCAGGCCGTTGAAGTCGCGGATGCGGGACCACACGGCGTCGGCTGGAGCGTCGATCACGCTGGAAACATAGATGCGAATCATTGCACCCTACTCTTTGTTGCGCGTCTTGGCCGGCACAGCGGAAGCCTCCGGCGGGTTCGGCCCAACCCCCGCAGTGATGCCGGATGTCAGCTTCTGGATGTCACCCGATTCGAGGCCGATCTCGCGCAGGAGCTGGTCGACGATGGGCGCCTGCGCCCGAAAGCGCAAGGCGGAATTGACGATGCCGTCCGCAAATCCGCCATTACCGCCATCGCTGCCATTGCCGCGGCCCGATCCGCCCAAGCCATCGACCTGCAGGATCTTGATGCCATCGATGCGCTCCATCGGCTTGACTGCCTCCCGGATGATGGCTTCGGCCTTGTCCACGATGCGCAGCCGCAAGGCCGACACGCGCGCCTCCGGCGAGAGCATGTTGTGCGCTTCATTCATCATGCGCATGGCGTCCGCCTCGACTTCCGCCCTCACCCGCAAGGCCAGAGCGCGAATCTTGTCGGCGTCGGCATCGGCCTCGGCCTGCGCGCGTATTGCCTCGCCGCGATGCGCGCTTGCGTCCCTTTCCGCTGTGGCGGCCGACGTGAGACGCAACGCCTCGTGCTCGGCTGCCTGCGCAGCCGAAATCAGATCGATCGCCTTCTTGCGCTCGGCCATCTCCACTTCCCGCGCGGTGAAAACCTTCTCTTCGGCGGAAACGGCCAGGGCGCGCGCCAGTTCCGCATCGGCCTGGGCCTCGCTTTGCGCCTTGCTCTCGCGTGCAATCGCAATCGCGCGCTGCTGATCGGCCAGCTCCAGCGACTTGCGCCGCTCGATTTCAGCCGACTGAATGGCGTGCTCCTTGCCGATGCGCTCCTGCTCAATGCTCTGCTCGGACCGGATCCTTGCTGCATCGATGGCTTGTCGCGCGGTGATCTGCGCGCCTTCAGCGTCCTGCTCGCGCTGCGCTTTCTCGGTCGCCACCTCGGCGCGCTGACGTGCACGCGCGATTTCGACCTCGCGCTGCTGGCTCAACCTCGCGTACTCGCTCTCGCGGTCTATTTCAAGGGACAACTTTTCAGCCTCCAGGTTCTTGTTGCGGATGGCAATCAACGTGTCCTGCTCGACGTCGTTGCGCTGCTTCTTGCGGTGTTCGATCTGCTCGGTCAGGCGCGTCAGGCCTTCGGCGTCGAAAGCGTTGCTGGGGTTGAAGTACTCCATGCCGGTCTGGTCCAACTGCGTCAGCGACGCCGCTTCCAACTCCAGCCCGTTTTTGGTCAAGTCGCCAGCCACCGCCTCGCGCACGCGCTTGACGTAGCTGCCGCGTTTTTCGTGCAGCTCTTCCATGGTCATCTCGGCTGCCGCCGTGCGCAGAGCGTCGACGAACTTGCCTTCGACCAGTTCCTTCAACTGCGCTGGCTCCATGGTGCGCAGGCCCAGGGTCTGGGCTGCTGCGGCTACTGAATCGGGATCGGCTGCCACCCGCACATAGAACTCGGCAATCACGTCCACGCGCATGCGGTCCTTGGTGATCAGCGCCTTGTCGCGGCCGCGGCTGACCTCCAGCCGCAGCGTGTTCATGTTCACCGGGATCACGTCGTGCACGATGGGCAGCACGAAGGCGCCGCCGTCCAGCACCACCTTCTGCCCGCCCAGCCCGGTGCGCACGAAGGCGCGCTCTTTGGAGCTTCGAAGGTAGAGCCAGTACAGCAGCCAAACGCTGATCGCGATGATGATCGCAACGACGATCAGGCCAAGGATAAAACTACCGAATTCAGCGCCAGTCATAGTGGGTCTCCAAGAGTCTCGTTATCGCGTGATGCTCACGAAACGTCGCGTCGTTTCGGTCAGTGCCACTTCGGTGGGTAGCCGCTCCATCGAGCTGGCGCCGTAGAAGCCGTTGCAGGTGGGGCAGTGCTTCAAGATGTACTGCGCGTCGTCGGGCGTGGCGATGGGGCCGCCGTGGCACAGAACAATCACGTCGGGGTTGACGGCGCGCGCAGCAGCCGCCCAGGCATTGATGGGCGCCACGCAGTCGCTCAGCTGCAACGCCGTGTCAGCGCCAATGCTGCCGCCTGTGGTCAGGCCCAGATGACACACCACAATGTCGGCGCCGGCCGCAGCCATGTCGCGCGCGTTCTGTTCGCTGAAGACGTAGGGCGTGGTCAGCAGATCCATCGCGTGCGCGCTACGGATCAGGTCCACCTCCAGCGCGTAACTCATGCCGGTTTCTTCCAGGTTGGCGCGGAAGCTGCCGTCGATCAAACCGACGGTGGGGAAGTTCTGGATGCCGCTGAAGCCGAGGTCGACCAGCCGGTGCAGGAAGTGGTCGGTGATCATGAACGGGTCGGTGCCGTTGACGCCAGCCAGCACGGGCGTGTGCTTGACCACCGGCAGCACCTCGGTGGCCATCTCGCAGACGATCTCATTGGCGTTGCCGTAAGCCAGCAGGCCCGCGAGAGAGCCACGCCCGGCCATGCGGTAGCGGCCGGAGTTGTAGATGACGATGAGGTCGATTCCACCAGCCTCTTCGCACTTGGCCGACAGTCCCGTGCCAGCACCGCCGCCGATGAGCGGGCGGCCGGCAGCGATCTTGGCGCGGAAGCGCTCGAGCAGGGTCTGGCGGGGGATGCGGGCCATGGTGATCTGTGTCCGGGTTCTCAGGCTCGCCGCGCGCCGGCGGCAGCTGCAGGCTGCACGTCGTGCCACGCAGCCACCAATGCGTCGGCAAAGGCTTCGTCGTTGATGTGGTGTGGCAACCGGATCAGCCGCCGCTGGGGGCTGGCGCGGAAGTGCTGCTCCAGCGTGCTGAAGAGCATCCTGTCGGCGTCGGGGTCGTGGAAAGGCTGGCCGGGTTTGTCGATGGCCGACACGCCGCCCTCAGGGATGAGAAAGCGCACGGGCCCCTGCATGGCGTTGAGCTTTGCAGCCAGGAATTCGCCGATGGCACGGTTCTCATCCACCGTCGTGCGCATCAGCGTCACAGTCGGGTTATGGCGGTAGAGCTTGCGGGCGCGAAAGCGTTCGGGCACGCTGTCCCAGCCGCCGAAGTTCACCATGTCCAGCGCGCCGCAGCTGCCAACATAGGGCAAGGCGTGGCGGGCAAATACGTCCAGCCGCGTGGGCCCGGCGCTGAGCACGCCGCCGCCGATTTCGTCGGCAACCTCGGTGGTGCTGACGTCGATCACGCCGGCGAGCAGATGGGACTCGACCAGCTTTTCCATACCCTGACCACCCACGCCAGTGGCGTGGAAGATCAGACAGTCGAACTCCTCCTGCAGACGTTTGGCCACCGCCTGCACGCAGGGCGTGGTGACACCGAACATGGTCAGGCCCAGTGCCGGCTTGGTGATGGCACTGGTAGCCGGCGGGTGCATCACCATGCCAGCCAGCGCATGCGCGGCGTTGGCCAGCACCTTTTCGCTGATGCGGTTGATTCCCTGCACGTCTGTGACGCTGTACATCATGCAGATGTCGCTTGGCCCCACATAGGGCCGCGTGTCGCCGCTGGCCATGGTGGAGACCATGACTTTGGGCACACCAATGGGCAAGGCACGCATGCCGGGTGTGGCCAGCGAGGTCCCGCCAGAGCCGCCAGCGGAGATGATGCCGCCCATGTCGCGCCGTGTGCGCACGAAGTGCTCGAAGGCCAGCGCCATGCCGGTGACGGCGCTGCCGCGGTCACCGCTGAACACGGCCGCTTCGCCAGCCGGATGGTGGCGCGCGACTTCACGCGGGTGCACGCTGGCCGGAGATGGCTTGCCGCTGGTGGACAGGTCCACTGTCACCACGCGCAGACCGAGCCGTTCCAGGCACTGGCGCAGAAAGAACAGCTCGCGCGCCTTGGTGTCGAAGGTGCCGGCCACATACGCGGCGCGGCCGCTGGTGGCGGCGACCGGGAACGCCAGCACCTGGCCCGCCAGCGGCACCGCGATGGCAACCGCTGCGGCCGGTGAAACCGGTGAAACAGCGTCGCGTGCGATGTCCGCAGCCGGCGCCGCAGTACCGCCGGCATTCCAGCGGTTGTAGCCGCGCACCGTGCGCGGCGCCAGGTCGTCCATCGACGGTGCGCCGTCGCCATGCGCGCGCTGCACGGTGTAGACCTGCACCGGTTGCGCCTCCAGCAACAGCGAAGGCCCGGGTCTGGCGTCTTCCTCGGGTTCGTCGTGATGCCCCCCGCTTTTCACACCCAGTAGCTGCTCCTGCATCTCGCGGTTGGCGGCGAGCTGCGCAGCCGGCATCAGGTGCGCGATGCGGCCATTGACCATGACGCCAATGGTGTCGGCCACCTCCAGCGCCACACCGAGGTTCTGCTCGATGAGCAGAATGGCGAGATCCCCATCGGCGGCCAGCATGCGCAGCGACTGCGCGACATGCTCCACGATCACCGGTGCCAGGCCTTCGGTGGGCTCGTCCATCACCAGCAGGCGCGGCTCCAGCAGCAGCGCGCGGCCGATGGCCAGCATCTGCTGCTCGCCGCCAGACAACTGCCCGCCGCCGTTGCCTTTGCGCTCTGCCAGGCGCGGGAACATGGTGTATACGCGCTCGATATCGCGCTTCTTGCGCGCCACCAGCTTCAGTGTTTCTTCCACCGAAAGTGAGGGCCACACGCGCCGCCCTTGCGGCACGTAGGCGATGCCGCGCTGCGTGATCTGGTTGGGGCTCAGGCCCAGGATCTCTTCGCCGGCCAACTTGATGCTGCCACCCGCCGGCACCAGGCCGGTGATGGCGTTGCACAGCGTGGTCTTGCCCATGCCGTTGCGGCCGACGATACCCAGGACGCCGTGCGCGAGCTGCAAGCTCACGCCCTGCAGCGCGTGGGCTCGGCCGTAGTAGACGTCCAGGCCTTCGATGACCAACATCGGCGCCTTGGACTTTGCGACCGGTTCATTGGCGCGGTTCCACCAGGCCATCAGTGCTTGCCTCCCATGTAGATGGCCTGCACCTGGGCGTCGTTCTCGATCTCGTCGGGGGTGCCGTGTTTGAGCACGCGCCCGTTGTGCATCACCGTCACGCGCTCGACTACGCGCAGTGCGATGTCCAGGTCGTGTTCGATGATGACGAAGCTCATGTGCGCCGGCATGCCACGCAGCAAGGCCACCAACTCTCGGCGTTCGACCGGCGATAGGCCAGCGGCCGGTTCGTCAAACAAAATCAGGCGCGGCGCGCCGGCCAGCGCCATGCCGATTTCCAACTGCCGCTGCTGGCCGTGCGCCAAATTGCCCACCAGCTCATGCGCAAGGTGGTCCAGGCGCACGCGGTGCAAGATGTCGTCGGTGGCCAATTGCGAGGCATGTGCGGCCGGCGCGCGCCTGAAGCTGAAACGCGCGCTGCCCACGCCGCGCACGGCCAGGAACAGGTTGTCGCGCACGCTCAATTCTTTGAACAGCAGAGACGATTGATAAGTGCGTCGCAGCCCCTTGCGAATGCGTTCATAGGGCTGTAGCGCGGTGATGTCTTCGCCGAAAAACAGTATCCTTCCCGCCGTGGGTGGAAAGTCCCCGGTGATGGCGTTGAATAGTGTTGTTTTGCCGGCCCCGTTCGAGCCGAGGACGGCGTACTTCTGCCCTGCAACCACGCTCAGCGACACATCGTCCACGGCGCGCAAGGCACCGAAGGCGCGAGTCACGCCTTCAAGCACCAGCGCGTCGCTGCTCATCAGCGGCCGGTTGGCCGCAGGCGTAACAGCACGCAAGGTCGGCGCGCGCCGTGGAGTCAAATTGCCGATCGAGGCCATAGTTCCTGTCAAGTTATTGCGCGGATCCGGCTCTGCCGGTCCGCAGCAACGCGACCCCTCGGGGGGCAGCGACCAGAGAGAGCGTGGGGGCTCAAGGGCATACGGGTGTGTCGCGCGTGCCCATCTGGAAGTCCTCTTTTTTCATGCCAAGCGTCTGATCGACGTTGTCGACCTTGCGCAAGACCTTGGTGGACAGGTTGCCTTGTGCGTCCTTGACCACCTCGGTCACGAAGGTGGTGCCGATGGCCTGGCGGTTGCCGTCCAGCCGCACATCGCCGGTGGGCGTCTTCAGCACCATCTTGGACAAGGTCTCGCGGTACTTGGCCTGGCCGCCGCTCAAGTCGCCGTTGACCGCAGCCAGCCCGTCCAGCGCGGCTTTCATGTTGGTGTAGTACGCAAAAGCGAACAGGCTGGGGCTGGGGAAGCCGCCGGCAGACACCGGGTAGGCCTTGCGGTAGTCGGCCACGAAGGCGCGCCAGTCGGCACCTTCAAAGTTGTCGGCGACCGGACCTGCGGAGATGGTGCCGACCAAGGAATCGCGGCGCTTGCCCTTATAGTTCAGTACGTCCTGGCTGACGGTGATGCTACCGCCCATCATCGGCAGGTCGCCGCCAGCGTTTTCGTATTGGGTGAGGAAGTTCACCGCGTCGGCACCGCCCAGGATGACCAGCAACGAGTCCACGTCCTTGGGGATGCGCGCAATCACGGAAGAGTAGTCCTTGGCACCCAGCGGCACCCAAGCTTTCAACGGCACCTTGCCGCCCAGCCGGCAGTATTCGGCCATGAAGCCCTGAACCTGGCTGTACGGGAATGCGTAGTCCTCGGCAATGATCATCGTACGCTTGAAGCCCTTGTCCATGGCCGCCTTGCCCAGGCCCACCATCCACTGCGCACCGTCGGTGTTGAAGCGGAAAAAGTTGGGGCTGGTGTTGACCAGGGTGGTGGCTTGCGCGCCCGAACTGCCGTTAATGAAGGTGACTTGCGGCTGCGTCTTGGAATAGTCCTTGACGGCGATACCTTCACCACCCGACAAGGGGCCGACCATGATCTCGACCTTGTCTTGTTCGACCAGCTTGCGTGCGGCATTGACAGCCACGTCGGGTTGCGCGTTGGAGCTGGCCTTGATCAGCTCGATCTTGCGACCGGCGACCACGCCGCCGCGCTGGTTCAGCGCCAGTTCAGCACCGCGCATGCCGTCGGCACCGCCGGCCGCAAACGGGCCTTCCAGCGTGGCCAAGAGGCCAATCTTCAGCGGCGCGCCCTGGGCAAAAGCAGCACCACTCACGGCAGCCACCACGGCGGCTGCACACATCGTACGGATCCAGTTTCTCTTGTTCAGTTTCACGTTTATCTCCTCTGGGTGGTTGAAGTCAAGACCTGGCTGGGGCCGAAGTGCATGCGCAACTTCGCCCACAGGCCGAGCAGGCCGTCGGGGGAAAACAGAACGATGGCGAGGAACACACCGCCGATGACGAGGTTGAAGCGTTCGCGGTCGATCAGGTCGATGGCGAAGGTCTGCAACAGGATGAAGACGATGGCACCCAGGAAGGCACCGATGGGGTGCTTCATGCCGCCGAGCACGGCAATGACCAACACGTTGATCAGCCAACCGGTGCCCACCGAACCCGGGCTGATGAGGCCGTTGTACCAAACCAGCAGTACGCCGCCGACACCCGCCAACAGCCCCGACACCGCATAGGCCAGTACCCGCGTGGCGGTGACGTTGAAGCCCAGTGAGTTCATGCGCCGGGCGTTGTCACGCGTGCCTTGCAGGGCGATCCCGAACGGCGTTCTCACCAGCCACTGGATGGCGAAGTAGCCGGCCAAGGCCCAAAACAGGCACAGGAAATAGAACGGCATCGGACTGCGCCAGCTGATACCCCAAACGGTCGGCGGGTAGACCTTCTGAAAACCCTGGAAACCGTTGAATACGCTGTAATTCTGCAGCACCAGATAATAAAACGCCACGCCAATGGCCAGCGTGATCATGATGGTGTAGATGCCGTCGGTACGCACCGACAGCCAGCCGACCAGCGTGCTGCAGACCACCGCGATCAGCAGCGCCAGCGGCACGACGAGGCCCCAATGCCAGCCCAGACTGCTGGCCGTGCCACTGGCACCCAGCACGGCCACGGCATAGCCGGCAATGCCGGCCACCGTCATCTGCGCCAGCGAGACGATGCCGCCGTAGCCGGCCAGGAAGCTCAGGGACAGTGCGATCAGGCCAAGGATCAGCGACTGCGCCGCTACCTGGTAGGTGACAAAGGGCGAGGCCACGAACGGGACCAGCAGCAGCAGGGCGAGCACGAAGACATGACGCGGCGAAACCGTGCGCCACAGCGCCTTGAGCCAGCGCGGCGCGCTGCTGTCGGCGTAGGGGTCGGGCGCGGGCTTGGCCGGTTGTGTCGCTGCGCGCGGCAGCGGCCGCGTGGGCCCGGTCGTCGGGCCGGTGTTCATGGCGCGGCGCCACTTGGCTGCGTTCATGCCGGCCGCCCCATGATGCCGCGCGGCCGGAACGCCAGCACAACGATCAGGATGACAAAGGTGAACACCACACTGTAGGTCGGTGCATAGGCCAGGCCGTAGGTTTCGGCTAGGCCCAGGATGGCGGCACCGATGGCAGCGCCCGTCACGCTGCCCATGCCACCGACGATGACAACAATGAGTGAAGCCAGCAGCAGCCGGGTATCCTCGCCCGGCACCATTGACAGTTCGACCGCGCCGATCACGCCGCCCAGCCCGGCCAGGCCGGCGCCGAGCGCGAAGGTGACCGCGAACACCAGGTTCACGTTGACGCCGGCTGCGGCCAGCATGGCGCGGTCATCGACCCCGGCGCGGATCATGCTGCCAACCAGGGTGCGGTTGAGCAGCCACCACAGGAACAAGCCGATGGCGATGCCAAATCCGAGCAGGCTCAGGCGATAGGCCGAATAGGCCTTGATCAGAGGGATGTCGCGGATCGGGCCTTGCAGGAACGAAGGCGCCTCCATCTGGTGCACCTGCCCGGTGAAGACCATCAGCAGCAGATCGGCGATGACGATCGACAGGCCGATGGTGACCATCGTCTGGCGCAACTCCTGGCCCTGCATGCGGCGCAGGATCAACACCTGAATGAGCAAGCCGGCGATCGCTGCGGCCAGGAAGCCGGCGGCCAGCGCGATGATCCACCAGCCGGTTTCGCGTGCGACGACGTAACCGACATAACCGCCCAGCAGGTACAGCGAGCCATGCGCCAGGTTGACGTTGCGCATCAGACCGAAGACCAGCGTGAAACCGCTGGCGACGATGAAGTACAGCGATGCCAGCGTCAGGCTGTTGAGCAGGGTCACCAGGTACAGGCGCGTGTTGTCCGCCAGCGCCCAGACCGAGAACACCGCGATCGGGCCGCCCACCAGCAGCCAGGTCGCGAAGCGTTCGTTGCGTGTCATCTGGCCTATCCCCAAGCCGCCGACCCGGCCGCCTCGCCGAAGCCGGCGCGCAGCGGCGGCGGCTTCGCAAACACGCCGTCCTTCATTACCGCCAGGATGCGCTTCGGGTCGCGCAGGATGGACAAGTTGGCCAGCGGGTCGCCATCGACCAGCAGCAGGTCGGCGAGCCAGCCTTCCTTGACGGCACCCACCTCATGCCCGCGCAGCATGATCTGCCCGCCGTAGACGGTGGTGGCGTGGATGGCTTCCATGGGCGTGAAGCCCAGGTACTTGACGAAGAACTCGAGATCGCGCGCGTTCTGGAAGTGCGGGTTGAAGGCAAAGCCGTAGTCGCCGCCAGGCAGCACGCGGATGCCGCGCTTGTGCATCTTGCTCAGCGACTCCAGCGCGGCCTCCCA
>Ga0105046_10014052_pt1 | contig 12366 bp, 9 predicted proteins | sample MAT03_FD_78385 | JGI IMG/M metagenome (GOLD analysis project Ga0105046, IMG submission 78385) | Freshwater microbial communities from Lake Fryxell liftoff mats and glacier meltwater in Antarctica - MAT-03 (megahit assembly) | ecosystem: Environmental > Aquatic > Freshwater > Ice > Liftoff...
GCGATTTGCTCCGGGAAAATGGCGTAGCGCAGCGCGTGATCTTTCACGCCATTGACCGCCAGCGTCTTGTGGCGCAGGAAGGAATGCGTGCTGCCGCGCACCGGACGGCCGAGGTACTCCGTCTGCTCATCCTTGATCCTGTGCAGATAGTAGCCCATCAGCGTCGCGTGGTTTGCCCAGCCGACGTCCGGTTTGGCGGTAAGATTGTCGCGGTGGAGAAAACCCTGCCATACGCCCGCGGCGTCGCGGCGTTGCAGACTGATCAATTCGCCGCCCTCGCGGGCCACGGCGATTTGGATGCCGTCTTTTTCGTTTGTGAGGAAATCGAGTGTTTTGCCATCCCGACATTCCGCGCTATAGATGCACTGGCTCATATGTAACCAATGAAAACGTCCGGACCCTCGCACTCAACGAAAAACAGTCTTGCCTCGCGCATGGCGCGGTTGGGCATGCTCGACTCCGAGTTGCAGGAAAGTTTCGCGCGCAGCAGCGGCCCGGGCGGCCAGCACGTTAATAAAGTCTCGACCGCCGTCTGCCTGCGGTGGCGGGCTTACGAGGTGACGGTCCAGGATTCGCGCTCGCAATCGATGAACCGTCAGATCGCCCGCGAACGGCTTTGCACCGCAGTGGAGGAAACGCTTCACGCCGCGCGACTGGCCAAACAGCAGGCGCGGGAAAAAGAGCGTCGCGCCAATGCGCCGAGACCGAAAGGCGTGAAGAAACGCATCCTGGAATCCAAACGCCGCCGTTCCGCGACGAAACAAATGCGGCAACGCCCGAGCGAATAAGGAGCGAGTTTGAACCGCAGATTCACGCGGATCAGCGCGGATGAGCCACGGCCGGGCGACTTGTTTTGTTCTTCGTCAATCTTTCGATGACAACTTCCGGGCGTTTCTCGGGGGCAACGGGTGGCGGTTCCGAGGTCCACCTCGTGGACGTTTTCGTAATCGACGAAGACGTATTGGGGACGGCTTTTTTTCAATGCATCTACTGTATTCATTAAGGCTTTTTGCTCCGCATGGATTTTGAGGTGGAGGTGGATGTGGTCGTTGACGATGTGGGGGCCTAGGAAGCGAAAGAGTTTGCCAGAGCCGTATTGGCTGCCGTGGGCGGTGCGGTCGAGGCTGAGGACGCCCTGGCCGGTGAGGTGTTGTCCGTCGTCGCGCGTGGCGATGAGGACGGGGAATTCCGGCGGTTGTCTGATGCCGCGGAGGATGCAAGTGCCGCGCAGGATGTGGTTGGGGGTGCCTTCGGTGCAGGGGTCGATCCGCTCGGCGGCGGTGGCTACGAATTCGGCGGTGGGATGTTGTGCGGTGTCGAAGAAATCCGTGTTGCGCAGGTGCGCAATCAGCATGGCGTTCATCGCGGAATCGGCGATGTCTTCGCAGGCGATGCTCGTCATATCGATGGTGAAACGTGCGCTGGTGAGTCGGCTTTTTTCGATCCGGATTTCGTCATCCGCAAGGCGCACGATGCCGTGGTGATCATTGAAAAGGTTGCGTCCGGCCCAGCGGATGACGCTTTCCTTTGTGTCCACGGCGTAGGTTCCCGTGCAGACGGGCGGTTGCGGGAGTTGGCCGGTGCCTTCGAGCGGGAGTCCGGCGGATTGCCATGCGGCGAGGCCAGCGTCGAAGGTTTCGACGTGCGTGAACCCAAGGGCGCGGAGTGTTTCTGCTACGGTGACGGCGTCGAGCGAACCTTCGACTGCGCCATAAACGACGAGCAGCGCGTCGGGGTCGAGGATTGGAAGCAATCGTCGCGTGATCCCTGTTGCGGAAAATCAAAAATGACCAGCGGATTTTATCACGCAATCGTAACAATCTGAAAATTGAATTTTTATCGCGAATTTTGCGATTCTCCGCCGCCAACCAAACTCTATGAGAAAATTATCCATCACACTCGCAATCGCTGCATTCGCCTCTGGCGCACATGCGCAAATGACCCTCTTGAGCAATTTTGCCGCAAACCAAGCGGGCGGATTTAGCGCAGGCGAAATCGTCTCGTTCGACAAAAACACGGATCGTCTGTATGTCACAAGCTCTGGCAGCAACGTCTATGGTATCAACGTTTTTGATATTTCCAATCCATCCACTCCCTCGCAGTTTGGATCGCGTATTGATTTCAGCACGACGTTTGGTCTTGCGTCAGATATGCTTTCGCTCACGAGCGTGGCGATTGACCCGCTCAGTCGCTTCGGTGTCGCGACACTCGTGCCGACAGCCAATACTACAACGCTCGGTCGTATCGGCTATTTCAGCCTGATAACGGGTTCCATTTTCGGCACAGCAGCAGTCGGTTACCACCCTGATAGCGTCACGTTTTCAGCCGATGGCTCGAAAATCGTGGTCAGCAACGAAGCGGAGTTTAATCCTGCCAGCGGGACCAATGCGAACGGCTCCATTTCGATCATCGACGTCAGCGGGATCAATGGCGGCAACCTCGGCACGTTGCCTTCCGCAGGCGTTACGACGAAAGACTTCGGTGCGGGCAACCTTGATACCGGTGTTTCCATCGCCTCGCTGCGCAACAGCAACCTGGCCGCATTGGGCCTCACGGGCTCGTTTAATCAGACCGTCCCCGTTTTCAACACTGCGGCACCGGAAGCCATGGAGCCTGAGTACGCGACCATTAGCGGCAACAAGGTCTTTGTTTCGCTTCAAGACAATAACGCCATCGCTGAATACGATCTCACCAGCAATCTATGGACGAAGGTGACCAATCTCGGCTCCATTGTTCAGACCATCGACGCTACCGATACTGGGAGCTCGATTAATATCACCAAGAACGTGCGTGGCCTTTTCATGCCTGACACGATTGGCTCCTATGTCGTGGGCGGAACTACTTATGTCATCACCGCCAACGAAGGTGATGCGCGCGGGGATGATCGCGACGTATCTCGCTTCGGTGATATCAGCGGAAATGACAGCTTGAATCCTCTCATCGATACTGACGCACCATCCAATTTCCTCCTCACTGGTTCAGGCGAGCGTGCAAATTCCGAATTGGGCAGATTGAACATTTCCCGCATCGATGGCGATACCGATGCCGATGGCAAGATCGATGATCCGACCATGATCGGCACACGCAGTTTCTCCGTGTGGGCCAGCGGCACAGGCGGGCTTACGCGAGTTTATGATTCGGGCTCTTTTTTTGAAACCTACATCGCGACCAATGATGCTTCTGGCTGGGTTGACAGTCGCAGCGATGACAAAGGACCAGAGCCAGAAGGACTCACCCTCGGCACGATTGCCGGCAAGGAATACCTCTTCATTTCGATGGAGCGCACGAACAGCATCTTCATGTTCGATGTCAGCATTCCCACTGCACCGGTTTTCTTTGATTACATCCGAATCAGTTCGGGAAGCATCCCGCAGCGTCCGGAAGGCATGACGTTCATCAGCGCTGCGGACAGCCCGACGGGCGTCTCGCTACTGGTGGTGGGTTTTGAAGGTGATGGCAACTCGGCCACCAATGAGCGTGTGGCTATTTTCTCGGTTGTCCCGGAGCCGACGACGGGCCTGCTGCTCGTGCTGGGGGGCGCAGCTTGCCTCCTTAGACGCCGCCGCGCTTAGTTTTACGCTGAACAATTAACAAAAAAGCGCCACCTTCGCGGGTGGCGCTTTTTTTATGCTCCGCGCGCAGTCTCCCCCACACAGCAAAAACGGACCATCGATTGGGCGAATTTAGGTCGGGTGGGCGTCTCACCTGGACCCTTGTGTACCGGTGCGGCAGCGACGCCAATCGACACTCGGAGTGTCCCGCGGGACGCGAAACACGGCGGGCAGGATGCCAACCCTACCCGTGAATGCCTGCGCTCTGAGGGGCGGGACTCTTATTCGAAGACATTGCGGGGTGCGGAGGACTTGTGCTTAACCGGTAACATTTTAGCCCGCTCAAGCTGTTACAGGAACGTCACAATAAAATTTTTGCCTATTTGATCAGCGCAACGAAGGTGGGTCCGTGCAGCCGCCAACAATGGCGTCCCTCCCTGCACATACGACAGCCAAACTTACTAAAATAGGGAAAATACCAATCATGAAAAAAACACAACTTCTCGCTCTCTCTGCCGCTTTGTGCATAGCTCTTACAGGCAGTGTGCAAGCGCAGATATCACATACTGGCACAGCAGATACCACTGCTTGGAACGCAAGCCGCTGGAATAACACCGCCGACGTTGCTCCTTACACATCAGCTTATACGGCGAATAACGCTGTACTGTTCTCATCTGGCACTTACAACTTTGCTGGGATGGGTGCCGTAATCAACGTAGGTAACGTGACCCTAAATGCTAATGTCTATGTGAACTTTGCCTCTGCTGCGAGCACTTATGCTACAGGCGGACTTGTTCGGACTATTACTACAGGATCAGGTGCTCTTTTGGATTTCCAGACACAAACTATTTCGACCGCGGCTGGAACAGGCCTCATTAAAAATGGCGATGGTGTTCTTGCGCTTGGGGGAGGTGCTTACAATGGCGGCTTCACTTTGAATGCAGGAACAGTGATTGCTCGTGCAGTTGATGCCTTCGGCGCTAATGCTTCCAATGTCCTGACTCTGAATGGCGGAACTGTGGCTTCGGACGCGACCCGCTCATTTGCCAACACGAAGCATGGTGGCGGCATTGTGATTGGTGGTAATATACAGTTTGGTGAACTTGCGACTGTTCTGTCGATTGCCAGCAGCTCTGCGAATCTTTCTTTTGCTAATAACGTTTCGCTCGGAAATGCTACTAGGACTTTGACACAGGGTAATAACGGGACAAATACATTCAGCGGAATTATTGCAAATACCAGCGGCGGGATAACATTTGCTGCCAATGTTGCAACGGATGGTCGCTTCGAACTTACCAATACAGCAAACACATTTACTGGCGACATCAACATCACAGGAGGTGAAGTTCGCTTTACAGCAGACGCCAGCCTTGGAAATGCAGCGAACGACATCATTATTGATGGCGGTCGTTTTGCTACTGGAAGTGGTGCGACGTATACACTCGGAGGAGGACGTCAGATTTCGATTGGCGATGGCGTGGGCACTTCAATCAGCACCCCAGGTGCCGGAACGCTTACTTACAATGGTGTTCTCGCTGATAAAACCAGCGAAGTCGGTTCATGGGCTAAACAAGGCGGCGGCACGCTGGAACTCGGTGGGGCCAACACCTACACAGGTAGCACATCCGTGAATAACGGTATTCTCAGGCTCACGACCGGCAACAATCGCCTGCCCACTGGCACGGTGTTTAGTCTCGGCCAGGCAGCAAGCGCCAACGTGGGAACGCTGGACCTCAATGGGTTTAATCAGGAAGTCGCTGGTCTCTCATCCACAGCAGGAACCAACGCCACCGCAAATCGCAACACTGTGACATCTATCGCGGCGGCCACGCTGACGGTGAACACCACCGGTACTTACACCTACAGTGCAGGCACGGCGGCGAATTCCGGCAACATCAGCGGAGCAATCTCCTTCGTTAAATCCGGCGCGGGCACCCAGATTCTCGGCGGCAGCAATGCTTACACCGGCACCACAACCATCGAGGCCGGACGCCTCTTGATCGGCGGTCAGCTTACCGCCACGGCATTCACCCAGGTGAGCAGCGGTGGTGCAATTGGCGGCAACGGCACGATCGCCAGCAGCCTCGATTTCGCTTCGGGCGCCAAGTTTGTGTTCAGCCTCACCGACACGCTCAAAGTGAACGGCTCGAGCGTGAGTTTCGGCGGGTTTAGCATTGCGGACCTTTTGGGCCTCAACAATGCGGTCGCCAACGGCACCTACAGCCTGATCGGCGGCTCGGCGGTCACCAGCCTAACGAACGTCTCCAACGTGGGTCTCATAAATGCCGCAAGCATTGGTGGTGATAAAACCGCCTACTTCCAGGGTGCCGGACTACAGGTGGTGGTGGTTCCCGAACCCAGCACGGCACTAAGCATCGTCATCGGTGCGGGTGCTCTGCTTGGGCTTCGCCGCAAACGCCGCAACGCGTAAGCAGCACACCGGAGCATTTCTCCATTAAGGGCGGCAGGTTATCCTGCCGCCCTTTTGCTTTTTCTAAACCGGGCGCAAATGAGCCTGCACGAAGGCATGGGTTCGTTGTTTCGTGAAGGCGCGTTGGGGCTTCAAATGTGGTGGGGATTTCGTATGGTTCGCGGCGATGAAACTTACCGATACGCATGCGCATCTTGATTATCCGGATTTTGCTGAAGAACTACCCGCTGCGCTGGATCGGGCTGCGGCGGCGGGAGTGCATCGCGTCGTGGCCATCGGGACGGATGCGGAGAGCAGTCGGCGTGCGATGGTTCTGGCGGAGAAATATCCGATGCTGTGGTTTGTGCCGGGGATTCATCCGACGAGCGTAATGGAGGCGGTGGATGCTGATCTGGCGGTGATCCGCGAGTTGGCGGGGCATCCGCGGGCGGTGGCGATTGGCGAGACGGGGTTGGATTATTTTCATGCGCCGTTTAAGACGGAGGAATCGACGCGCGCGGTGCAGGCGCGGTGGTTTCGTTCGCAACTGGAACTTGCGGTGGAACTGGGGCACAACGTGGTGATTCACCAGCGGTCTTCGTGGGATGATACCGTGGCTCAACTCGCGCCGTTTCGCGGGAAACTGCGCGCGGTGTTCCATTGTTTCGGCGGCAGCCACGGGCAGGCCATGGAACTGATCGCAGCCGGGCACTTGGTGTCGATCACGGGCATCGTGACTTTTAAGAACGCGGCGGTGTTGCAGGATGCTGTGGCGCGGATTCCGGCGGATGGTTTCATGGTGGAAACGGATTGTCCGTATCTCGCGCCGGTGCCGTTTCGCGGGCAACCTTGCGAACCGGCGTATGTGAAAATGACAGCGGAAAAAATCGCGGAGCTGCGCGGGGAATCGCTGGAAGTGGTTGCGGCAAGTACCGAGGCGACGGCGAACGCGTTTTACCGATTTTAGTAAAAGGATAGCCGCAAAAAGGCGCAAGAGGCGCAAAAATCGGGGTTGGCGAGCAGCACGTGCACGAACCAGAGCAAGAGCAAGTGAAAGAGTAAGAACTGCAAGAACAGCTCGCTACCCTGGATGAAATCCTTTTGCGCTTTTTGCGCCTCTTTGCGGCCAATGCCTCAGGCTTTTTAGAGCTTGGAGCGCAGAAACTCGTGGATGTCGGTCTGGTCGAGGAAGCCGGTGATGGCTTCGCTGCCGGGGCCGGTAGCGGCGGCGATGACATCGGTGGCGATGGGCACGGCGGCTTCGCTCTGGAACGCGGCGGGTTCGTTTTCTTTTGTGGACGGACCGCTGGCCCATGTGAGCGATGGATTGCCAAACGCGTTTTTGCCGGTGAGGGCGAGTCCGTGATCCTGGCGAAGCGGGTAGCCGTTGAGCGCGAGGCCGCCGATGCCGGTGCGTGCGGTGGCGACGATGAGCGTTTTGTCGCCTGCGTAGGCGGCGGCGGTGCGGATGGCGCGGTCGAGTTCGATGGTTTCGGAGAGGACTTTTTCGCCTTCGTTGACGGAGGCGGCGCGGGTGATGAGGCCGGCATCGATGATCAGGACGTAGCCGCGTGTGTTGAATTGCAGGAACTGGATGGCGCGCCGGACGAGATCGGAGAGCGTGGGCTGGGCGAGGGCTTCCGATTCGCTGGCGTAGGGCATTTCGGCATCGGCGAAGAGGCCGTAGAAACCGCCGATGCCGAGCGGGATGGCGCTTTCGAGTTCCTTTTCGGTGCGCACGATGCGGTCGCCGCGTTCTTTGAGTTCGAGGAGGAGATCGCGTCCGTCCTTGCGTTTTCCGTTTTTGCCCTCCGGCAAAAAAAGATGTGCGCCTCCGCCAAGGGCGACGTCGGGTTTGGTTTTATCCACGAGCTGCGCGATGAGGTTGTCGGCGTCCTTGGCGTCGGCGGCCTGGGCGATGAAGGGGGCCATGCCCGGATCGGCGAGCGTGGCATTGGTGACGACGCCGATGCTGCGTCCTGCGGCGCGGGCTTTGGCGAGCAGGGATTCCAGCGGTTCGTCGCGCGGGCTGCGGGCGACGACGCCGTTGTTGGTGCGGCGTCCGGTGGCGAGCGCGGTGGCGGCGGCGGCGGAATCTGGCACGGCGTAATCATTGGCCGAGGCGCGCACGACGGCGGTGTGCTTGAGTTTTTCCTCGAGGCTCAACTTTTCGTCGGCTCCGCCGGAGTAAAGGCGTGCTGCGGCGAGTTGCTGTCCGGTGAGCGTATCGCCGAGGATGAGAATGATGCCGAACGGTTTTTGCACGACCCAACGGTTGAAATAGAGCACGCCGATCGCGAGGAACGCGAAGAGGCAGGCGAGGGCGAGAAGTTGGTTGCGGAGCTTCATCGGGCGGCGGTTAAAAATGCGCGGAAAGAGCGGGTCATGTCACTTTGTATTTCCGAAGGCTCAGCGCGGCCACGCCTGACGCAGCATCCAGAGGGTGACTTCGGCCACGGTTTCGATGCTATCCGGGCTGAGTTTATCCATAGTGTCCTCGGCGGTGTGCCATGGCGGGTAATCGAAATCGATAAAATTGATGGTCGGGATGCCCGAGAGGTTGAGCGGGACGTGATCGTCGAGAATCGGGTTGGGGAAAAAGGAAAAATATTTGCGTGTACCGAGGGCATCGGCTCCGGCAAAGGCGCTGCGGGAGAGATGGGGTGGTGAGTCGGACGGAAAGGTGATGGTGAGATTTTTGTCGCCGATCATGTCCCAGAGGATGCCGAACTTGAATTGTTTCGCGCGCTTCGCGGTGCGCAGATCGCGGGCGTAATGGCGCGAGCCGTAGAGCCCGTCGGTTTCGGTGAAATCCACAAACGCCTCTTCACCGTCGAAAAAGACGAGTTCACATTTCCATGCGAGGTTGGGATCCTTGGCGAGCACGCGCGCCATTTCCACAAGTGCACCGGTGCTGGAGCCGCTGTCATTGGCTCCTACGAAATCGAAAGTGGCGAACTTTTTGGTGTCGTAATGCGAGGCAATGATGACGCATTGATTTTTCTCACCGACGCCCCGGTACCGCGCTATGAGGTTGGTGAATTCCACCGGACCGTGCGGGGTGGTGTCGGTGAACGTCTGGCGGATCGTGTCCCATCCGGATTTGCTGAGTTGTTCGATGATGTAGCTGCGGGCCTTTTCGATGCCCTCGGTCGCGGGCAGGCGTGGCCCGAGTTCCACGAGCTTTTGTGTGTGGTGAAAGGCGTTGGCTCCGGAGAACTGCTTCCAGATTTCAGCCGGACGCTCCGCCGCGCCCATCGACGGGTTCCACTCCTTTTTTTTCCGTTTGCAGGCGGGCAGGGAGAAAATCAACGACGCGGCAAGGAGCAGAATAAAAAAGCGATGGAGCATGGTTCAAATATTCGATACGGGCGCAAAAATAGTCAGGATTCAGGCAACCGCCAGCTAGACAATGGCGTAAACATCATTGAATCATTCCATGTGGACAACGAAGAAATGTACGAATTAGCCAGCTTGTATGCGGCAGGAGCAATGGAAACTGAGGCCTCTGCCGAACTGGAGAAGATCGCAAATTCCCAACCGGAGTTGCTTCATCTTATGGGGAACATGCAAGAAATCGCCGCCAGACTCGCCGTTGCGCTGAGTGATCAGGGTTTTGGAACGGGAGTTGTTCCCGTTCGTAAGAAGGCCATTTTTTCCGAGATCGAAACTCGGATGCCGAGTGTGGTGACGAGGACGCTGGGGCTTTCGGTTGAGGATGCGGCGAAAGAGCCGATCGTGGTGACGCGCAGCGACAATACGGTGCAGTGGGTGAGCGCGGCTTTTAGTGAAATGTGCGGGCACGCGCTGGAAGATTTGCGCGGTCGTAAACTGGCTCCGATTCTGCAGGGCAAAGAAACCGATCCGAAGGCTGTGGATGCAATGCGCCAAGCGATTCGGCGTTTGGAGCCGGTGACTCAGGATCTTGTGAATTACCACAAGGACGGTTCGTCCTACCGCGTTTCGGTTCACATCGAGCCAGTGCTGGATGCGGGTGGGAAACCGTTGTGCTTTATTGCGCGCGAGAAGTTGTTGAGCTAGGTGGGCGGATGGGACGCGTGGGATCCATTTTGTCACAGGATCGCCACAAAATCGCGGTTGCACTTATCGCAACACGGCGTTAAACATCTTCTATCACGGCGTTATACCATCACGTCTGTTCTCCTAATCGGTCCGGCATGCTCGCTGTTTTCCGTAAGGACGATTCGCCTCTGACGTCCGGGATGTTTTTTCCCCGGCATTTTCCGCTCGGAAAACAGGTTTCCCTAACATCATTATGAACCACTACGACAGCACCCAGGACGCTCCCGCATTCACCGACAGCCTATTTACTTTGGAAGCAACGAACGAAACACCCAAACCGCCGAAAGTACGCAAAAAAGCGCGCTCAACCCAGAAATCCGGATCCACGGGGGGAACCAAAAACTTTGTGCTGGATACGAACGTGCTTTTGCATGATCCGTCGTGCCTCGGACGGTTTCAGGACAACCGGGTGTTCATCCCGGTCGATGTGCTTTCGGAACTCGATAAGTTTAAGAACGAGCCATCAGAGCGCGGGGCCAATGCCCGCGCGGTGCATCGTACGTTGACGAAATGTTTTGCGAACAGCCACGCGGCGGTGCTTGAAGGCGTGGAACTGGACGGCGGCGGACGCATCCAGTTGTCGGTGGATGATCTCGGAAAGAGCACGCCCGCTCTGGACCGTTTTAAACGCACATTTCCCGACATGGACCGGATGGACCACCGGATTCTTGCGAGCGCGGTGCTGCTGGCGGAGCGCACGGCTGGATTGACGATTCTTGTTACGAAAGATCTCAACATGCACCTCAAGGCGCTTGCGGTGGGGTTGGAATGTGAGGATTACCTCAACGACAAAGTTGAGGCGCGCGACGTGGAGAGCTACGAGTTGCGGACGATCGATGTGAATGCGCACGAACTGCAACGGTTTTCGAGTTCGCATGTGCTGGAGTTCGGCGGATCGCACAGCACGAATCTTAGCCTGAACGAGTATGTGCTGCTGCGTGACTCCAACGGCAAGACGATGCCGGGACGTTTTCATGCCGACAAAAAGCTGCACCGATTGCAGATCCCGGAGGCCCTTCATATGCCGCGCGGCGTGGCTTTGCGCCCGGCGAATCTTGGTCAGCAATGCTTCATCGATGCGCTGCTGGATCCGTCCATTTCGCTGGTGACCTGCTACGGACAGGCGGGCACGGGCAAGACGCTTGTCGCGGTGGCGGCGGGGTTGCACTCGGTGTTTACCAAACAATTCAACGGGATGACGGTAAGCCGTCCGGTCGTTGCGATGGGCGAGACGCTCGGATTTTTGCCGGGCACGCTTGATGAAAAAATGAAGCCGTGGTTGCAGCCGATCTACGACGCGCTCGAAGTGCTGATGCCGTCGGTGAATGTGCAGGCGCAGAGCAACGGTTCGGAGCACAAGCACGGGAAGAAAAAGAAGGAAGCGCCGCAGCAGCAGCAGCGGCGGCCAAATTTTCCGCAGGCCCCGGGGTCGGCAATTCGGAAACCTTACGAAGTGCTGATGGATCAGGGGATCGTGGAGATTGAGGCGCTTTGTTACATTCGCGGGCGTTCGATTCCGCGGCGGTTTTTCATTTTGGACGAAGCCCAGCAGCTTACGCCGCTGGAAGCAAAGACCGTGGTGACGCGCATGTCGCGCGGAGCGAAACTCGTGCTCGTGGGCGATCCGGCGCAGATCGACAATCCGTATGTGGACAGCCGTTCCAACGGACTGGTGTACACGCGGAACCGGCTAAAAGGCGAAGCGATTGCGGCGCACGTGAGCCTCAGTAAAGGCGAGCGCAGTCCGTTGGCGGAGGCCGGTGCGCGGTTGATGTAGTTTTACTGCGAAGGACGCGAAGCGGGGGGCTCCTGCGTTTTCTACGGTGCGAACAACCGGATGAACTTCGACGTGCCGCTGCCCATGGGGACGATGGCTGTGCGGAGTTCGATGGTGTTGCTGCTGCTGGTGAGCACGTCGCTGACTGGCGTCCAGGTGACGAAGTCGGTGGACTGCTGAACTTCGACGCGTGTTCCGCCTGCGGTGAGGTCGCGCTGGAATTGCACCACGATGTTGGTTCCGCTGAGGACTGCGGTGGGGCCGAGGTTCGCGTCGTAACGATCGGGCCGTGCGCCGATGCCGTATTCGATGCGGTGCGGGAGGAGATCGTTGTCGTTGTCGGAAGCTGGTGCGGGTGAGGTGTTGCGCAGGTAGGCGGCGGTCCAAATGGTGAAGCTTTGGGTGTTGCTTAGGAGGAAACCGTTGGTCTGGATGGTGCCGCTGTTGAGGATGGTTCCTGCGATGGTGGTGTTGGCGAGAAGGGTCCACGTTTTCCCGGGGGGAATGGTGAACACGCCGTTCGTGCTGCCTACGAGCAAGTTGTA
>Ga0105046_10014053_pt1 | contig 12364 bp, 14 predicted proteins | sample MAT03_FD_78385 | JGI IMG/M metagenome (GOLD analysis project Ga0105046, IMG submission 78385) | Freshwater microbial communities from Lake Fryxell liftoff mats and glacier meltwater in Antarctica - MAT-03 (megahit assembly) | ecosystem: Environmental > Aquatic > Freshwater > Ice > Liftoff...
AGCGTGATTGGATTGGAGCGGCGCCTGGAGGCAATGTCTCGGCTTGCCGAGGGCCGCCCGCTCGATCCAGTCCAGCGTCAATCGTTGGCCGGGCTGCTCACCCGTGGCAACGCGTTCAAGGCAATGGGCAGGCGCCAAGGGCCGCAGGCGTCGACCGCTGCCTCGCTGATGAAGTTGGGGATCACCGAGATGATGTTCGATGCCTCGATGTTGCGCGGTGACATCGTCGGCGCCGACGCGATGCTCGACGGGCCGGACTCGTACGGAATGCTCGCGGCACCCGGTGGGCGGATCGCCGGTGGCACGAGTCAGGTTCAACGCAACATCATCGGGGAACGCTTGCTGGGCCTCCCTCGCGAACCTCGCAGCGAACAGCGCAGCGAACAGCGCGTGAGCGGGGCATGATGAGCGCCATGCAGGTGATCGTTGCAGGCAACGACAAGAGATAGGGGAGTCGACGATGAGTTTCGACGAAGTCAACCGGAGTACGAACGAGTCACCACCGGCCACTGCAGCGGGCGGCCGCTCTGGTCCGAGTCCCGCCCTGATCGGCTTCGGTGTGGTGCTGCTGCTCGGCATCATCTTCTTCCTCCAGAACGGCAATAGCACCGAGATCGACTTCCTGTTCTTCGAGAACAACACCACGGTCCGCTTCTCGATCATCATCGCCATCGTGATCGGCATCCTGCTCGACCGGCTGTTCAGCATCTGGTGGCGACGCCGCAAGCGCAACAACGCCTAGCTCGCGCTCCGGAGGACTCGTGGAGTTAGATGTTCCAGTGACCGTCTCCGACAACATCGCCGTCTCCGACAACATCGCCGTCTACGACGACATCGCCGTCTACGACCTGGGGGGCAGTGGCCCGACCGCGTTCTACGCGCACGCCACCGGCTTTCACGCCCACTGCTGGACCTCGATCACGTCGTTGCTCCCGAACGTGCACAATGTGGCCTACGACGCACGTGGGCACGGTGACACGCCGGTCGGAGAAGCATGGGCGACCGCCGATGTCGTCGACTGGACCGTGTACGGCAGCGATGCCGCCACGGTTGCCACAGCCCTGCAGGGTGACGGGCCGGTGCTCGGCATCGGCCACAGCATGGGTGGCGCAGCGCTGTTGATGGCGGCCCTGCAGACGCCGGAGCGGTTCCGGGGCCTTGTCGTCTACGAGCCGATCGCAATGCCGGCCGACGTCGTCCCGACCGGCGGACAGACCAACCTTCTCGCGATGGGAGCCCGCAAACGACGCAACATGTTCCCCTCGTTCGAGGATGCGATCGCCAACTACAGCGCCAAGCCACCGATGAACGTGTTCACGCCGGAGACGATGGACACCTACGTCCGCCACGGTTTCGCCGATGGCGACGACGGACAGGTCCACCTCAAGTGCCGGCCCGAACACGAGGCCCGCACCTACGAGGCGGGCGGCAACCATGGCACCTGGGATCGGCTGGGCGAGGTGACCGTTCCAGTGTGGGTCCTCTGCGGCTCACCGCAGCCAATGCAGCCGTCCGCACGTACCGAGGAATTGGCGAGCCGGATCCCGGGGGCGCGCTACATCCAACTCGATCACCTCGGACACTTCGGCCCGATGCAGTCCCCTGCCGAGATCGCCTCGATCATCGCCGAGGCGTCGGCAGCGTTCGACTGATCAGGCGTAGTCGACGAGTGTCAGCGCGACACCCGCGACGATGCCGGCGGTGCCGAGCGCGACCCCGACGATCGGCATCGCGGGGAATCGGAATCGTTCCGGATCGAGTCGGATCGAACGACGACCGGTCACGCCGAGCGCGAACGCGAGCAGCGCGATGATCGGAACCGAGACGAACACAAGCTGGATCAGACCAACGACGCCGACGACGCACCCAGCAAGCCCGAACCGGTCGAGTCGGCCGGCGACGAGGCCCGAGGTGGCTCGACCACTCGCCGGGCGATAGCCGGGCGGGGTCAACTCCCCGTTGTCGAGCGTGCGCCAGTCAGGGGGCATCACGACATCGGCCGGCACACCGGCGGGTACACCCGGCAACCGCCGCGGCGGTGATCCGGCCGATTCGGTTGTGACCGGCCACGGTACGTCGTCGGGCGGCTGGTCTCCCCCTGGCGGTACGACATCGCTCACCCACCCAGCGTGCCACAGCGGTGGCACGGCCGAGAATTATCTCATCGATGAGATATCGTCGCTGCCGTGACGACGGAAGATCTCAGCACGATCGGTTCGATGATTCGAGACACCCGCAAACAGCGTGGATGGTCGCAGTCACAGTTGGCGACAGCGCTCGATACCAGCCAGAGCGCAATCAACCGGATCGAACAGGGCCGGCAAAACATGAGCCTGGAGATGATCGGCAAGATCGCCGATGCGCTCGGAAGTCGATTGGTCACCATTGGACCGGCCGGTCCAATCAACCTCCGTGTCGTCGGAGGGCGTCAACTGTCGGGCTCGATCGACGTGAAGACGAGCAAGAACGCAGGCGTTGCGCTGTTGTGCGCAAGTCTGCTCACCAAGGGCACCACCACTCTGCGCAAGGTCGCCAGGATCGAAGAGGTCACCCGCATTCTGGAGGTGTTGACGAGCCTCGGGGTCCGCCACCGCTGGCTGCACAACGGCACCGACCTGGAGATCGTGCCTCCTGAACGACTGGAGCTGTCCCAGATCGACGCGGCTGCGGCGCAGCGGACGCGCAGCATCATCATGCTGCTCGCGCCCTTGATGCACGACCACGACAGGTTCCAACTGCCTCACCCGGGCGGTTGCGACCTGGGTACCCGCACCGTCGAGCCCCACATGGTGGCGCTCCGTCCGTTCGGCATGACCGTCGCAACCACCGCCGATGTGTACGACGTCGTCGTCGATCGCGATGCCTCCAAACACCGATCGATCGTGCTCACCGAACGAGGCGACACCGTGACCGAGAACGCGCTGATGGCTGCCGCCCGGCAACCCGGAACCACGGTGATCCGCAATGCGAGCCCCAACTACATGGTGCAGGATCTGTGCTTCTATCTGGGCGAACTGGGCGTTGTCGTCGACGGAATCGGTACCACGACGCTCACCGTGCATGGCGTCGAGAACATCAGATGTGATGTCGACTATTCACCGTCGGAGGACCCGATCGAGGCGATGAGTCTGCTCACGGCCGCGATCGTGACCAACTCGACGGTCACCATTCGGCGAGCGCCGATCGAGTTCCTCGAGATCGAACTGGCCCTCCTGCGCGAAATGGGTCTGCGCGTCGATGTCAGCGACGAATACGTCGCTGCCAACGGCCGGACTCGACTGGTCGACATCACCACCCACCCGTCGTCGCTGCGGGCCTCGGTCGACAAGATCCATCCCATGCCGTTCCCCGGGCTCAACATCGACAACCTGCCGTTCTTCGCCGTGATCGCTGCGACGGCGACCGGATCGACGATGGTGCACGACTGGGTGTACGAGAACCGGGCGATCTACCTCACCGACCTCGCCAAACTCGGCGCCGACGTGCGGCTGCTCGACCCCCACCGGCTCGATGTCACGGGACCGACCCGGTGGCGGGCCGCCGAGCTGATGTGTCCGCCCGCGCTGCGACCAGCGGTGGTGATCCTGCTCGCGATGCTTGCCACACCTGGCACCTCGATCCTGCGCAACATCTCCGTCATCAGCCGCGGCTATGAAGATCTCGCCGAACGGCTGAACTCACTCGGCGCTCGGATCGAGACGTTCCGGGACGGCTGAATCCGGCGCAACGCCCGCACCCATGTCTCGCGGTATCGGCAACTCTGTCGTACCCCCCGTTTACGATGGTCGCATGTTCCTGGTTCCCACCAGCCTCTCACCCAGCCGGGTCGAATCGTTCCTGTCGTGCCCGCTGGCGTTCCGGTTCGCCAGCATCGAAAAACTGCCCGAGCCGCCCAGCGTGCACACGACTCGTGGCTCGCTCGTCCACCGTGCGCTCGAGCTGCTCTTCATGCGTGCAGCAGCAGGTCGCACAATCGAGACGGCGATCGTCGCCCTCGGCGAAGCGATCGAGGAGTACCGAACCGATCCCGACTTCGTCGATCTCCATCTCACCGACACCGAGGCCGAGGTGTTTTTCGACGAGTGCCTGCAACTCGTGCACGGCTACTTCCGGATGGAAGACCCGCAGGCCATTCGCGAGATCGGCCTCGAACTGCGCCTCGAAGCCCCGGTCGGTGACCTCACGCTGCGCGGCATCATCGACCGCCTGGAGCTCGACGCCGATGGTGAACTGGTTGTCACCGACTACAAGACCGGTCGCGCGCCGGGTGCCAACTGGGAGCAGAAGAGTCTCTCCGGGGTGCACTTCTACTCGTTCCTGTGCGAGGCGCTGTTCGGCCGGCGGCCGGCCAAGATCCGGTTGATGTATCTCAAGACCGGTGAGACCATCGAGGCCACACCATCGGCGCAGTCCGTTCGGTTCGTCACCACCCGCACGCAGGCGGTGTTGAAGGCGGTCGAGAAAGCATGCACGACCGGGTCGTTCCAGGCTCGGCCGTCCAGTCTCTGCAACAGCTGCGCGTTCAAGCAGTGGTGTCCGGCGTTCGGCGGCACCCCAGATCTCGCTGCGGTCGAGGCACCGCGCTCGTTCGGTCCGGCCGTCGCTGCATGAATTCGCCGCTCGCCTCCCCTCAGGTTGCAGCGTTCGATGATTGGGTCGACCAGCGCCTCGAAGCATGGCGGGGCCACCCACTGGCCGACTTCGTGTTCACCAATGCCAGCCATCTCGGCGACTTCAGTGTGATCTGGCACATCATCGGTGCCGCTCGCGGTCTCACCAGCGACGAGCGCGCCGAACAGGCCTTCGTGCTGTCGGCAATCCTCGGCGTCGAGAGCCTGGTGGTCAACCAGGGCGTCAAGCGGCTGTTCCGCCGTGACCGCCCGACCGAGACCGGCGACGCCCGTTTCCAGGTGCGCAAGCCGTCGACGAGCAGCTTTCCCAGTGGCCACGCCTCATCGGCATTCGTCGCCGCCACCATGCTGACCGCGTGGGGCGGCAGGCGCACGGCCCCGATCTGGTTCGGTCTGGCATCCATCGTCGGCATCAGCCGGGCCTACGTGCGTATCCATCACGCGAGCGACATCATCGGTGGGGCGGTGGCCGGGCTGGGGCTCGGGGCCATCGCGCGGAGCACCCTTCGGCGGATCGGATCCGGTCTGGCGTAACCTCGGCCTCATGGCCATCTCCGCATCGTCTGCTCCGTCGTTCGACACCAAGGTCTTCGATCCAAAGATGTCCGACGCCGAGGGTCTGATGTGGAGGATGGAAAAGGATCCATACCTGTCGTCGACGTTCGGCAACGTCACCATCCTCGACCGTCAGCCCGATTTCGAGCGGCTCGTCCGCCGGATGGAACTCGCCACATGGATGGTGCCGCGGCTGCGCCAGCGGGTGCACTCCGCGCCGGCCAACCTCACTGCTCCCACCTGGGTCACCGACAGCAACTTCGACATTCGCTACCACGTCCGCCACGTCGCGCTACCCAAGCCGGGCACGATGCGGCAACTGCTCGACCTGGCCGGCCTGATCACCAACGACGCGTTCGATCGCACCCGTCCGTTGTGGCAGTTCGTCATCGTCGACGGACTGCGCGGCGGAAAGTCTGCGCTCATCGAAAAGCTGCACCACACGATCGCCGACGGCGAGGGCATGGTGCAGCTCAGCCTCGCGTTCCTCGACTTCGACCCCGACGCAGCGGATCCGCCGTCGCTCGCGGCAGTGCCGGATCTCGACGACGAGACGCCCGCCATCCGATCCGGCTCCAACAGCGACATGTTGCGTGACATCGTGTCGAGCAGCCTGCGGATGCCACTCGGCATGCTTCGCCAGATGAAGGGTCTGATCGCCGATCCAGCCCAGATCCCATCTGCGGGCACCGCTGCTGCCGACACCGTACGCGGTGTGATCAGCCAACTCAGCGACGTCGAACAAGCGCGATCGCCGTTGTGGACCAAACGGTCGCTGCAGCGCCGGATCGAGACATTGCGAGCTCCCTACGCCGAGACCCGAGCGGTTGCGAAGAAGCTCGGCGGCAAGCTCAACACGGCGTTCCTCACGGTCGCGGCCGAGGGTGCCAGCCGCTATCACATCCAGCTCGGCGCACCGGTGGAGCTGTTGCGATCCTCGATGGCTATCAGCACCCGCAGCGAGGCATCCGGGGCCAATGCCTTCTCACTCGTGCGGCTGCTGATTCCGACGGGCGAGATGCCGATCGCCGATCGCTTCGAGGCAGTCCAGTTGGCGACATCGACGGCACGTTCAGGGTCGAGTGCTGCCTCGCTCGACACACTCGCCGCCGTGGCCTCCACACTGCCGACCTCGCTCGTGACACGACTGGCCCGGACCCAGGCTCAGACGGTGGATTTCGCGACGAGCAACGTCAAGGGCTCACCGATCCCGATGTACCTCGCCGGGGCCAAGATGTTGGAGAACTATCCGGTGGGCCCACTCGGCGGGGTTGCGTTCAACCTGACGATGCTCAGCTACCTCGGAAGCCTCGACATGGGGATCAATATCGACACCGCTGCAGTCGATCAGCCCGAGCGGCTTGCTGCGTGCCTCAACAGTTCGTTCAAGGACTTCCTGGCGCTCTGAGACGAGCGCAAACAGCTCAGGCCGTGACGACGGGGGCTGGATGCGTGAGCAGCGAGCGCACGTCCAGGAGCAGGTCGGCGACTTCGCCCGACGACACCAGTTCGCGGCGGAGCATTTCGGCCAGCGCCTTGTCGATGACTGCCAAGGCTTCGGTGATCACTGCCTCGTTCGTGTCGGTCATCGACTGCTCCTTCTGATTGGCTTCAGCGGGGGTGCTCTGATTGCTCACTATCGTCACCGTAACCCGGCTCCGACTGCTGTGAGTGCATAGTAACGGTGAACAGTTCGTTTCCGGATCGCGCCCCGCTCAAACCCGGCGAGCGGCCACCTGTCACCTACCATCGCGGCTATGGATCTCTCCGGCAAGCACACCGTCATCACGGGAGCGGCGAACGGCATCGGTCGTGGGCTCGCCCGCCGCTTCCACCAAGCGGGCGCGAACGTGGTCGTCGCCGATCTCGACGGTGCCGGGGCGGAAGTGGTTGCGGCCGAACTGAACGAGTTGCGCGCCGGGTCGGCACTCGGGGTCAGCGCCGACGTCGGCAGCGAGCAGGGCAACATCGATCTGATCCGCTCCGCCGAGGCTGCATTCGGCGTCGTCGACCTGTTTTTCGCCAATGCAGGTGTGGGGCTCGGCACCGATCTCGAAACCCCCGAAGCGCAGTGGGAACTGGCCTTCAACGTCAACGTGCATGCTCATCGATGGGCCGCCAAGCACCTGTTGCCGGCCTGGCTCGACCGCGGCGAGGGCTACTTCTGCTCCACCGCGTCGGCAGCCGGACTGTTGTCACAGATCGGCTCGGCCCCGTACAGCCTCACCAAACACGCAGCCGTCGCGTTCGCCGAGTGGATGAGCCTCACCTACGGCGATCGCGGACTTCGCGTCAGCTGTCTGTGCCCGCAGGGCGTCAACACCAACATGCTCACCCAGGGCGATGTGCCGGGCGCAGGCCTGTCAAGCAGCGTGGTGCGGTCGGCAGGCAAGGTGCTCGAGCCGAGCGACGTGGCCGAGGTTGCGCTGGCCGTGATCGAGGCAGAGACGTTCCTGATCGCGCCGCACCCGGAGGTGCTCACCTACTGGGGTCGCAAGGTGGGCGACTACGACCGCTGGCTCGGTGGCATGCGCAAACTTCAGGCGAGGATGGCCGGCGCGTAGAGTTTCCGGTGTGGCGGATGCGGTGATCCTCGAACGGATCGGTTTGGCGGCGGGCGAACCTGTCCGATTCCGCCGTGGCGACTCGGGCCGCTGGATCACCGGCAGAATCTCCGGCGTCAACATCGACGGCAGCATCGTGCTTCACGACGTGCCGATCGGCGCGTCCCGATGCGTCCGGCCCGACCGACTCGAAGTCCGCCGGCCCGGCTCGCGAGGGCGGCTCACGTGGCAGAACGTTCGAGTGGTCGCCATCACCTGGGAGCAACTGACGCTCTGGTAGCAGCCACCCGACGGCCTGATCGTAAAGTCGGCCGCCATGGGAGTACGACTCGATCCGTCCGACGAGTACATGCACGAACTGGGCCCCGAGTCCAATTTCAACGAGAGCATGTACATCAACTGCTTCGACCCGGTGAACCAGGTCGGTGGCTGGTTCCGCATCGGCAATCGCGCCAACGAGGGCTACGCAGAGATGACGGTGTGCCTGTACCTGCCCGAAGGCAACGGGCAGCCCAAGCGGGTTGGCTTCATCTACAAGCGGCCCAAGATCGACAACAACGATCGCTTCGATGCCGGCGGCCTGACGTGGACGATGGTGACACCGTTCGAAGAACTGCAGATCGACTACACCGGCAAGGTCGTGTTGCTCGACGAGCCGTTGCAGATGGCGAACCCGAAAGAAGCGTTCACCAACAACCCCTACGCCGAGTGCGAGGTGCACATCACCTTCACCGGGATGGGCAAGCCGAGCATGTTCGGTGGAGAGCCCGACGAGCCACACGAGACGCCGGGCGAGGAGTTCGCCAAGGGTCACTACGAGCAACTGATCGCGGCCACCGGATCGATTCGGGTCGGCGATCAGGAATGGCAGATCACGGGGAACGGCCTACGCGACCATTCGTGGGGTCCTCGCTTCTGGCAGGCGCCGTGGTACTACCGCTGGCTCACTGCCAACTTCGGCAGCGACCTCGGGTTCATGGCCAGTCGCGTCGCCAAGAAGGACGGCTCCGGTACGCGTGGTGGATTCGTGTGGGAGAACGGCCAGATGCACTACTGCGATCAGGTCGAGCTGAGCACCGAGTTCGCCGGCGAGAGCAGCTATCACGACAAGATCACCGGCCTCCTGCGTTCGTCGAAGAGCGATCGTGAGTGGAAGTTCACCGGCGAGGTGATGGACCTGATCCCGCTCCGCAACCGGCGCCAGGACCCTGACGGCAACTGGCTCGTCACCCGGATCAGCGAGGGTATGACCCGCTGGACGATGGAGCGCACCGGGCAGCAGGACGCCGTCGGCTACGGCCTCAGCGAGTACCTCGACCAGATCATCGACGATCAACCGGTCGGCATCGCCGAGTAGTTCACCCAGCCAGGAACTCGATGATCTCCGGGAACGCCGTGCGGTCCTGATAGAAGCAGGCATGCCCACCCTCGTACAGGCGCAGCTCCGAATTCGGGATCTGCGAAGCAATCGCTTCCCCGTTCGAGGGCGGGGCGATGCCGTCGTAGCGACCGGACGCGACCAGCGTCGGGCAGGTGATGTTCGCCAGCCGGTCGTACACGTCGAGATGGCTGCGCGCTTCCAGCTGCAATGCCTCGCCGCGCAGCACATCGGCCGGCTTGTCGTCCGCACTCCGGGCTGACATCGCCTCGACCAGCATCCGGTCATTCGGATGCGACTCGAGCCACGCCTCGTCGAACCGGGTGTCGAGCAGGGGCAAACGCAGCGCCAACCGTTCGTCAGGATCCATGTCGACCAGGGTGTGCAACGGGTACGACGATCCGCCGGCCCCGCCCGGTGACGTGACGACGAGCGCGAGCCGTTCGATCCGCTGCGGGAACGTGACCGCCAACTCCTGCGCCACCATCCCGCCGAAGCTGATGCCGATCACGCCGTAGCTGGCCCAGCCGATGCTCTCGGCCAGCGCGGCAGCATCTGCGGCGTACCCGGCCATCGTGTACGGGCCGTCGGGCACAGATGTCTGGCCCAACCCGCGTTGGTCGTTGGCGAGCAGATCGAACTGCGAACGCAGCGTCGCGAGCAGCGGCGCCGACGTTGCGAGCGTCGCTCCGGATCCGTTGAGGAACAGCAGCCGCGGGCCGGTCCCTTCACGCTCGTAGTAGACATCGATTCCGTTGAGATGAGCTGTCGGCACGTCCGGCACACTACGGCCGGAGGGGCAGATGACATCGAGCGGACGAGCGCAACGAGTGCAACCCGGCCCTGGCCAGGAGAGCGTGTGGGACTATCCCCGCCCGCCCGCGGTGACGCCGACCAGCGACCGGATCCGAGTGGTCCACGCGGGATCGACGATCGCCGACACGACTCACGCGTTACGCGTGCTCGAGACGAGTCAGCCGCCTGCGTTCTACATCCCGAGATCCGATGTCGCCGCCGACCACCTCGTGCCCGGAAGCGGGCAGTCGTGGTGTGAATGGAAAGGTCCGGCGACCTACTGGTCGGTCGTGGCCGGTGACGCCGTGGTGTCGAACGCGGCGTGGAGCTACGAGGACCCGACGGAACGGTTCGCAGCCATCCGCGGCCACGTTGCGTTCTACGCTCGCCTGCTCGACGAATGCTGGGTCGGCGACGAACGTGTCGTCGCCAACCCGGGCTCGTTCTACGGCGGTTGGATCACGTCGCAGGTGGCCGGCCCGTTCAAGGGTGACCCCGGCACGCAGTACTGGTGAGCTGAACTGGTGAGTTGAACCGGTGACGGGCTCAGGTGCACAGCTCGCTCTGGAAGTCCTGCTGACCTCGACCCGGCTGACACTGTTGCGTCACGGTGCCGGACACGAAACGCAGCAGCCCATCCTGACCGAGTTCGGTCTGCACCTGCAGTTGCTGCGCCAGGACCGAGTCGTCGAGGAATCCCGACGTCGTGATCGTGAGCATCAGCGTCACCTCGTCGAACGTGATCTGGACCTGCTCGTTCGGGCCGACGAAGGGCTGGAGTTGTAGACCGAGCAGCGACGCCGCACCCGCCCACCGAGGCTGGTTGAGGGCGATGTAGTCGTTGAGCCCGGGTGCCGAAAGGGTCCACGTCGAGAAATCGGTTGCCGTCTTACCCGGCCAGCCGGCCGTGCCGATCGCTTCCAGCGGATACCGCATGAAGCGGTCACCCTCGTCGATCACGACGGTGCCGCTGGGTTCGAGCAACAGCGACGCGAACACGTACTCGTCGTCGAGGACGAACACGTCGGCGTTGTCGATGTCGATCTCGGGCCAATCGGTGCCGAAGCGCACGACTGCCCGGAAGCCAATGTCAAGTTGGACGAAATCGGCGGCCAAGGCGCCACCATCGGTTGTCGCCGTGACCTGGGGGAAGTCGCGTGGGTTCTGGAACACCGTCGGCAGCGCGAACGAGCGCCCGTTCCCGTCGCCATCGGTCCTCGTCAATGAACTGCCGGCGTCGCCGAGTGTCAGCCGAAAGACCGGCGCGCCGGACCGGATCGCCACGCCGGCGCGGTCGACAAAGGGATAGACCGTCGCTTCCGGGTCCGGACGTGGAACAGCGGATCCGCAACATCCAACGACGGCCAGTCCTTCGGCAGTGGGTACCAGCGCACTGTCGCCCGAGCCGTCCAGTCCGGTATATCGCTGGATGATCACGCCTGCCCGATCGCCGGTCAGCGGTATCGCGATCAGGTCGTTGCTCGGGTCGTCGTTGCCAGGCGTGTCGACGGCGAAGTAGGCAACGTCGTCCGGACCAATGTGGATCAGGTTGGGGATCGAGGTCGCCAGGGGCTCGGCCAGAGCAACACTGAACTGCAACTGTGCACCGGCCGGGTCGTGCATGTTCAGCGTCTCATCGACGGGTTCGTAGGCAACGAGGCGTCCGTCTTCGGCGTGGCGGAGCTGCGTGCACGGCTCCGGATCGACGCACCGTCGCGGAATCGCAAGCGGTTCGCCGGCAGCAGGCGGCGCAACCGTGGTCGATGGCTCGGTGGATCCCACCGTCGACGGCGTCTCGGGCTCGATCGTGGTCGAGGCGTCGGTTGCGGGCGTCGTCGTCAGCGCCGACGATTCAGTCGGTGGCACGGTCGTCGGGCCTGGGGCAGGGGTCGACGGTGTCGACGTCGGCGTCGTCGTCGGCACGATCGTGTCCTGATTGTCGTTGCGGACGATGACCACGGCGATCACCACCGCGGCCGCTGCGGTCAGCGCTGCGATGGCAGCCCACCCGATGCGGCGGCGACGAGCCGACTCGATCGGGGTGACGACAACGGACCGACCGCCGCCAGGATCGCCCGTGGCGATGCGCGATCTCACGATGCCAAGCGCAGTCGCCGCTTCTGTCGCCGACACCGATCGATCGTGTTCTTTGAACGCTGCGGTTGCGATCGTGCGCAGGTCTTGGTCGATCTGGTCAGGGTGATCCGTCAGGTCGCTCATGACCCCTCCTCGTTCTCGATCGTGCCGCGGGTCGCACCGAGACGGCGTCGTACATTCGCTCGAGCCTTGGTCAGTGCTGACTTGACGGTGCCGTTGGAAATCTTCAGCTCGTCAGCGATCGCGGCAACCGTCTGATCCTGCGCGTAGTAGAGCGTTGCGATCAGGCGCTGTTGCGGTGTCAGCAGTTCGACCAGTTCCGACCACTGCGTCGATGCAACGGC
>Ga0105046_10014054_pt1 | contig 12364 bp, 11 predicted proteins | sample MAT03_FD_78385 | JGI IMG/M metagenome (GOLD analysis project Ga0105046, IMG submission 78385) | Freshwater microbial communities from Lake Fryxell liftoff mats and glacier meltwater in Antarctica - MAT-03 (megahit assembly) | ecosystem: Environmental > Aquatic > Freshwater > Ice > Liftoff...
AACGCCGACAAGCACGTCGCTGGCCGTGTTTTTTTGGAAAGGGGCAGATGGTTCCATAGTACCTGAGAAGCAGACGAACAAAGCCGGAACACCGGTAGCGGAGTTTGTGGAGGAAAGGGGACCACCCGAGGGCGTGTTGTGCGGTTTTGCACTCATATCGGACCCAGCGCCGAGCTTATGAGTCACTTTGCGAAATGCATGGCAACGGTATGTGCGGATGGCAACATCCCGACCGTCACTTCACAAGGAAGGAGGCGTATGCGGTAGTTCCGCACGTACGGATCTGTGCGGGGGGCGGCCAGCAATGGCCGTTCCTACCGCGTTAGTCTTTGATTGGTAGGTTGCGTACTTGGGGCATCCGCGTGGACGTAGTGTCGATTCCACCGGGGGTCGCTTCGCGGGGGTCAGACCCCTTTTCAAACAGAGCCCTATGAGTTGGGGCGCCGATCTTTTCGAGTGAACTCGTACAACGCGATCGCACCGGCAACGGCAACATTCAAGGAATCGATCCCTGCGGCCATGGGGATACTCGTGCGAATCGTGCATGCCTGTTGAATGGAAATCGGAAGCCCTTCGCCCTCGTTCCCCATCACAATCATTTTTGGTTGCGACCCGCATTTTACGTGTTCAATCGGCACGCTATCGGGTGCCAACGTTGTCGCGATCGTTTGCCAACGACGATCGGTTTGGTTCGCGAGAAACCACTGGAGTGGTTGGTGAAGGTCAAAGAATCGCATTTTCAGAGCCGCTCCCATACTGACTCGCAAGACACGCCTGCAAAGCGGATCCGCCGTCCGTCGGTTCAGTACGACGTTGAAGATCCCTAGTGCGGCAGCAGTACGAAGCAGGCTACCCAGGTTTTCGATATCATTGATTGAAATCGCCGCGAGCGTAGTTATACCGGGGGTGCAGACTTCATCGAGCGTTTCGATCGATGAGAATTTAAGTCGATGTCCACAGGCGAGCAGGCCGCGATGAAAGTTAAAACCGGCGACGTCGCGAATCACTGACCGGTTGACCAAGTAAACCGGTGTTGTCTCATCAATGAGACCTTCGAGATCACCTACGCGAATGGATTCCGCTAAAACGCTCTGAACGTTGTATTTGCTGACAATCAACCGCTGGACGACAAGAATTCCCTCGGCAATGAACAGTGGACCTCGCTTGCCGACGTCTTCGTGGCGAAGATCGCGATACGGGTCGAGTCGTTCATCGGTAGGGTCGTCGATAGGAATTACGTTCATGGCAAGATCCTTAAACGAAAAAAGCGGTGAGGTCAGGCGCCCAAGCCTTACCCCACCGCTCGTTCATTCAGCGAAGGATTAACAGAAATGATTGGCGAACCAAATCCCCACTCGATTCGCCATTTCTGCAGTTCCGGACCATGCGTGGGGGAAACCACCCTGTTTCCCCGCGCCGGTAGAGTGGTTATCGGACGGCGGTAGCCAAAAACGAGCGTATAAGTCACAACCGGCATAACGCGATTCTCAGGAACGTGTCGGTAGGTCCGATAAGATGGAGCTTAACGATTGAGATGACAGTCCGAAAGTTATTGCTGATTATCGCCGACGACGGGACGGCCCGTATTCTTCGGTATACAATAGGGGCTGTTTAAATCCGTCTCGATCATTACCGCCCGCCACTCCGGAGTTGCTTGATTTATGGTATCCCCAATCTCACGTCGTTGGTTTCTCGGCTCCGCTTCGCTGGCGACCGCCGCACTCGCTTTGCCACGATTTTCATTCGCTGCTGCGGAGGATGCTTCGCCCTTCAAGATATCTCTTGCCGAATGGTCGCTTCACAAAACGATCTTCAACGAAAAGACGATCACCAATCTCGATTTCGCTCAAGTTGCCAAAGATGAGTTCGGTATTGATGCGATTGAGTATGTGAATCAGATGTTCAAGGATAAGGCGACTGACACCTCATACCTTACCGATCTCAAAAAACGAGCGGACGACAATGGAGTCAAGAGCCTGTTGATCATGGTTGATGGTGAAGGCAATCTCGGTGACCCGAAAGACGAAGGTCGCGCGAAAACGGTTACTAATCACAAAAAATGGGTCGATGCCGCAAAGTTCCTCGGTTGTCATTCGATCCGCGTTAATGCAGGTAGCAGTGGCACCTACGAGGAGCAGCAGAAGCTTGCTGCCGATGGTCTGCGCATGCTAAGCGAGTACGCCGCTACCGCTGGCATGAATGTTATCGTTGAAAACCACGGTGGGCTAAGCAGTGATGGAGCCTGGCTAGCAGGTGTGATGAAATTGGTTGACTTAGATAACTGCGGAACGCTTCCTGACTTCGGAAACTTTTACATCGAACGCGGCGCAAACCCGAAGATGTACGACCGCTATCAAGGCGTCGAGGAACTGATGCCGTTTGCCAAAGCGGTCAGCGCAAAGACGTATGATTTTGACGAAGAAGGGAACGAAACAACCATCGATTACGTCAAGATGATGGACATCGTGCTCGCTCACGGTTACCACGGCTACGTCGGCATCGAGTACGAAGGCAGCAAGTTGTCAGAGTACGAAGGTATTCGTAAGAGCAAAGCGTTGTTGGAAAACGTCATTGCTCAGCTTGCCTCGCCTGCTGGCGCGTCAAAGTAACGTTTTTCTCATCGACAAAGATCGCCTGATTCAATGTGAACCGGCGATTATGACCTATTTGTGAAGCAGTCGTTTTCCGTCTGCTTTGGTTATCCGTCCCAAGATGTCTTGCAAAATGACTTGCTCTAGCGACGTGTCTCGCCCCAGAGGAATCCAGCCAAGTGTTCTCGGCAAATCGTCGATTCCATCATCGGTTCGTACGATGGACACATCTCGTCGAGGTGAAGACGCCCCTTCGCTCGCGCCTTGACTACTGTCGGTCTCTTCCAACTCTTTGTGAACGATGACTTCCATTTCGTAACCTGTGCCCTCCGGTCGAACCGTCACGATCGCTCGACGACGAATTGACTGAAACGTGCTCTGCAAGCGTTCAAACCCCGCTGTGCTATCTTTTCGCCAAGGTTCGCTGTACGACGCAGCTGCTCGATAGGAAGTTTCTAGTCGGCCATCAAGGATGATTTCGCCACGGTTTTGGACCGGCTGCTCCGTCTTGACGCGAAAGTAGTCGTCAACAACATCAACAACCTGTAGCCAGACAAAATTGTCTTCCGCCGGTGGCAACGAAATCGGGTTGGCGACAAAACGGGATGGCGTATTCGTGGAAAAACGATAAATCAGCGAACTGCAACCGCCGGCCAGTAACAAAAACATCACTGCGACCAAAAATCGCAACGAAGTTGCCAAATCGTTCGCGCGCACGGGTTGCGATCGAAAGACGAACGGAGTTTGTCGAATTTGATTTGGTTTCAACAAAAAAGAAACTCGTGTAATGGGGTGTCTCATCGGACACTGGTTCATCGCAAATTTGCCCAACATTCCGCAAGTTCGATCACAGAACGCCAAGGTGAAACTTGCGATTGAGGCGGGAAAACTGCGATTGCCGATGCGACCCGATTTTGCGACAGTGCCTTTTGTTCATGATTCCCCCCTAGCCACGGAGGCGCTGCTGTGTCGATTTTTCAACGTCTTTTGTTCGTTGCCGTTGCTCCTTTCGTCGCAGCTACCATTGTTGCACCCGCCAATGCAGCCGATGCATCCAAGGTGCTGCTTCGATACAAGTTCAAACCAGCAGAAACCGTGCGTTATGAAGTCACTCACGTCGCCAAGACCAAGACTCGCTTACGCGGTGCGGAGGAACTATCAAACGTTCACACCGTCAGCGAAAAGATGTGGAAATTTGCGGACGCGACGACTTCCGACAAGATGTCATTCGAGCACTCCGTCACCAAGGTCGAATTGACCCAGCAAACCGGCGACAAACCAGAACTGCGTTGGTCTAGTGACTCAGGAGACGAACCGCTGGCAGAGTTTACTCGAGTCGCCGAGCAGATTGGCATTCCGCTATCGACAGTAGCCATCGATTCACTTGGAAAAGAGATTGAACGGAAAACTCATGCTGGTACCGAATCGCAGCTCGGCATGGGCGGCTTAACCCTTTCGCTGCCCGAAGAGCCGATCGCTGTCGGTGGAAATTGGATCGTTCCACGCGAGGTCAAGGTCCGACTTGAGAATGGCGAAACCAAGGCGATGAAAGTACGAGAATTATACACTCTGGAAAAAGTTGAAACCGGAGTCGCAACACTAACCATTCGAAGCGAAGTCTTGACCCCCATCGAAGACGAGACGATCAAGGCACAATTGGTGCAGCAGTTGAGCAATGGCTCGCTCCGCTTTGATATTGACGGCGGACGCGTCATCAGCAAGCAGCTCGATTGGGACGAAACGGTGGTCGGCTTTCAAGGTCCCAACAGCTTGATGGAATATCGAGCGAGACTTACCGAAACGCTCGTTCAAGGCCCTGTTCGAACGGCTCGAAAGTAGGCTTTTTTGTAGGGTTTTGGGGTCAGGAGTCAATAGTGCGAAGCACCCGAAGGGCCGTTCCGGCAATTGGCTCCTGACCCCATAACCCTACGCGACTGGCTCAACCTTCGCTGTTTTGAGGTGGCGAGACAAAGGTAAACTCTTGCCACTTGACCGCTTTGTCCATCGGCTCGATTCGAATGACAAGGTTTCCGTTTTGATAGAGCCGCACGGTCCCCGTTGATTGGCTTACCACGACGGCGAGTGCTTTGGTACGCCGCGAGATGGCAGCCGCTGCCCAGTGGCGTGAGCCAAGCCCCTTGCTCATCGTCAAGTCTTCGTGCGTCACTTCCAACATCTGTCGGCTGCGCTCAATGATACCGTCTCCGTTGACAACAAACGCACCGTCAAGCTGCGCGATCTCTTTCGCGTCTTCCTGAACCTTGGGATCAAGCAGATTGCGAAACTTTTTGTTGTAACCACGAAAAGGATCAGTTCCACTGTCCGTGCTATGTTCAAGAACGTGCTTGGTGTCGCCCACAACGAACATCGTTCCGACAGCCTTGCCTTCTCGACCTTCGCGTCCAATTTGCACCGACAAGTCGACAATCGCCTTCACCGTCTTCAGCGGGACGCTACTTTCAAGACTCTGCAAGTCGCGAGACGTCAGGCGTCGCATCCGCTCATCGAGCTGCAGGTGACTGATCGAATCCAATCGGCCCTGTTGAAACCCACCATAAACGGCCACAACATCGCCGTTGGGCCGAATCATTTCGTCAGCAGCCGCTTCCAAAAGCGCATGCTGCAATCGTTCGAGCAGAGGAGCCTTTTCCTTGTTCAACGGCAGAGGCACTAGCCCCGCTTCGGCTGCCCCTTCAAGATCCGAATGCGAATCGGCTGCAACAATAACGGGCTTGGCGGTTCCGGCAGTCAGTTCGGCGATACGTTTCCAGTCATGAGCGCCATCAAGAAGCAAAAGCATCGCATCGATGCTTTGATCGTCCATCAACTGCCGCGCGGCACGGATGATACTTACGCTGCTTTTGTTTAACCGCTGCTGTGCCATAACCAAACTTTATGATTACAGAATCCATCGAGGCACCAAAAATAAGTTCCCCGGAAGGTACGCCCGTGTTTTACGGCAACCTGAGCAAATTGCAATTCGGCTCAAGCGTTTTTGAGAAATTTCAATAACTTATCGATGACCGGGAAGTCATTCCGCTTTGCCGAGACCGACCAATTCAAGCAGACGAAGCGCGTTGGTCGTTGGCGACACACCTTGTCGCATAATGTAGTCAAAAGTCATCGTATCGATGCCATCGGTCGTTCGGGTGATCGTTTCGCGAAAGTGAACCGTGTGGGCGATCGACTTCAATTGGGGATCGTCGGCCAGCTCAAGATCATGCGTGGTGATGGCGCCAATTGCCTTGCAGCCAATCAGATGCCTCAGCACATGGGAAACCGCAATCTGTCGTTCTCGACTGTTGGTGCCCTGCAAGATTTCGTCGAGAAGAAAAAGGAGCTTGGTCGATGAGCCCGCGTTCCCTTTTGCGACGTTCACGATTAATTCGGCATGCTGAACGACCCTGGCGAGAGAATGTAGCTCTGCCATATAAAACGAAACGCCCTCGTCGAGATTGTCACGGACGCGAATGCTGGTCGCCAGTTCGATCGACGGCAGCTTGAACATCGTTGCGCAGGCTGGTGCACCAGCGCCTGCAAGAAGAACATTCAATCCGACGCTTCGAAGCATTGTACTTTTTCCGGACATGTTTGACCCGGTAACTAAAAGCAACGTTCCAGAAGGACCGATTGCGATATCGTTGCAAACACGAACACCATCCTTCAAAAGCGGATGCCCCAGCTGTGTTGCTTCCAGCGTCGCGTCATCATTCGCATCGATCCATTGAGGTCGAGCCCATGTGCGATTCTCGGCGGCAAGCGCCGCGATCGAACCGACAGCTTCGAGCTCGCCGAGAGAATCGAACCAGCCATTGGCATGATCGCGATAACGATCTTGCCATTGCTCCAAACGGCGGAGCACGTGAACTTCCCATAAACCGACCATTTGAAGAATCAGGTAAATGGGAAACAGCAACGCGACTTGCTTGATCGAGGTCGCTGTCGCGATCCAACCCAGTCCTCGCATCGCATCCGAAGCGTTATGAGTCGATGATACCAGGTATTCTTTCGCGCGGACTAGAATCGGCGAGGATGACGGCAGATCGCTTGCGATACCAAAGAGATCTCGATACCCGTCGACGTCCCCTCTGCCAGCGATCGCCGAAGCAAATATCTGATGGACGTCGCCCAACAGAAACGTTGAGATAAACGCGTTGACGCCAATAATACAAATCAGAGCGATCTGCATCATGCGTAAGTTTGCGGGATCGCTGACAAACAACAAGCCGATGGCCAACGCAACAATCAATAGGGGCGACAGATATGACCAAACGGCGATTCCACGATGGCGCATCAACCAGGACGGTTGCTTGATCCAGTGAAGAAAGCGATCGGGGTCAGCGGTTCCCTGCGCGGCGCGTCGAGCCAGTTTGTACAACCGCTCTCGCAGGTCAGGAAGTCCCGCAAGCGTTTCCGCTGCGGCGGCTCGTTCTGTTGCTCGACTCGCAATCGCAGGCCCAACGAGCCAATTCGCCAACGTCCTTAGTCCAGGTCCCGTGGATGCCATCGAAACGAGTTGAAACAGCGAGCCTTTTCCAAAAACATCCAAATCGTTGGAGATCGAGCCGGGAGTTGTAGCCCGCTCCGGCGCATCGTTTAGTAATTCCTCGCTTGGCTTCCAAATCGGCAATCGATCCCAATTCCGTTCGCAGCGAGCGATCAATCGACGAAGGACGCTGCGTGTGTTCCGTAAATCTTCGATTTCGTCTTTCAGACGCTGATGCAGTGTCACTGCGATCAAGAACACAAAAAATATCAACCCGGAACCTGGCATGAGCCAGCTAAGTTCGTCGGTAAAACCCAGAGCAAGAATCGCTAACAACAGGACAAACAATGTGACGCGAACGAGGTTCCATCGTTGGTCACCCAACCTGAGTCGGTCACGTCTAGTTTCGACGTCACGAAGTGACGCTTCATAGCGAAGAATAGTTTCGTTCATACCGATCAGATCAGGCTGCGTCCGCGGCAATTCGAGGTTTAATGACCGAGGGACCACGTCCGCTATCAACGACCTTTAAAGCCACACGATCTTCAAGGTTGGGTCGAAAAATAGTCAAAAGAAAGAGCGGGAGGAACCAAGCCATGTATAACCCGCCACCGTGAGCATGCCAAAATTGAGCTCCTACCATCATTGCTGCCGAACAACCGATCAAAGTACCGAGGTTCTTTTGAGCCGGCCAAATCGAAAGAAAGCCACTGAGGATTAGAAATGCAACAAGAATTGGCAACCGATACATCGGCTCCCACCCCAAGCCCCAAATACCACTCAGGTCCTTCATGGGCGGCATCATTAAGCCAAACATTCTTACGAGCATCTGACCCAGCGATTCACTTGCACCAACAACCCCGTCGACCACTTCGGCGTCAGCCAAGGCGCGATTAAGAACAAGAAAACCAACCATAATTGCAAGAGAAGTTAACGCCCCAGCACCGAACCTTTTCGCACCACGCTGCCAATAAAAGCTGAGCCACAATGGCAACAGGAACAACGGATAGTAAACCAAACCACCAGCCGCTCCCAAGAACATGCCTGCAAGGTACGGACGGCGATAGCTGAAGATGGCCCAGATCAACAACAGAGCCGGCATCGCGTGGTCGACTCGCCCAGTTGTTTGTGCCGTGTAGGGAAGCAGCAAATACAACATCGCGCATCCCACACCAACGCGAAAATTATTAAAATGACGATAACCGATCCCGATCATGCCCATCACAATTCCTAGGTGCGCCGTAATGGCAAGGATTCGAGCGAGGTTCACATAAACCGGAGCAAGTTCTGCGTTCGACGTCGGAGCTGCACCAAGGATCGCATCTTCTACTGGACGTGTCGGAATTGCAGGCAACATTCTCATCAACGAGTAGCCAGGGCCAAGCTGTGGTCCTTGCTCGATTTGAATGCGAGGTGTGCTGGTGATGACATTGGCCATCATGAAAATGAACAACCAAATTCCCAGAAAAAGCATCCCTCCGGCCGTTAGGTTAGGCTCGAGCAAGGGACGCCGAACCATCATCGGGTCAAAAATCAAACGAAACAAAATCAGAAATTGGATACTGAACAACCAGACAAATCCAAAGCGTTCAACTTCAACCGATGACATCAAAGCTTCGCGGTCAACTTCTTCCGCGGCTGTCATTAAAGCGTCCGGAGCAAGATCATTTTTGACTCGATCCGATGCACTGACGGTCGCAGCATGTTCGAACTCGATCAATCGCCGCTTGCGTCCTTCATGGACCATCAACAGGCCCGGCGCGAGAAGAATCAGCAACGCGAGATCAACGTTTCGGAGGCTCCAGAAACGATGAAAGACGAAGAACAGACCGATTGTCAAAAATGACGAAAGGTAAACCCAGGTGGCTGGGTCGGGGCGTTTGTACTGGAGCAGAATCTCGCTCATCAAAAAGCCGCCGAGTCAAAAACATCCCGTCAATAAAGCCACAGCGGAAACCGCCGCTTCGGCCTCTCTAAAATACGGTGAAACCGCATTCTTTACTAGGCTATCAAACGTATCCTCCGGCGGGATGCACTCGTCTGCGGATCTAGGCAGCAGCCGTCTTGATGGGAGCGAGCTCGTCCTTGATCACCCCACGTTCGTCGAACGTGTTCAGAATCGGTACATCCAACGTCGCCGATGCGGGCCGGACACCAAGAATTCGGTACCCAAGACGCAAAACCGGGACCGAACGCAGGTTGATTCCGAACAACAGCGCCAACGCCGTTAACCTGCCCAATGACGAGATACCAAACAAAACGTAATATCCGTTTACATTGGAATCATAAGACTTCAATATCCAAGCACCGACCAAAGCCCCAGCGCACCACGCGGTGGTGTTCGCCAAGTTGTAATAGGTCAGCAAGCGCGTTCTCTGCTTCGCCGGAATCGCCTCAAAAAACATCAAGAAAAATCCAAGTTCATACGCGGCCCAAAGCGTTCCACTCAGGACTTGCACAAAGACAAGCCAAACATAATTCTGCGAAACAATCCAAAGTGACGACAGCGGAACGATACCGACCCCACCGATCCAGAGCAGCATTTTCGCACCGCCCCGATGTGCAACCGTCACCCACCAACTCATTGCCGTCACCTTCGCCAAAAACGCGATCGACAGCATCGCGACAAATTCCGCGTAGGAGTAATTCAGCTCCTCCAACATGTACGACGCGAAAAATGGGCCGGAAATCTGCACCACTCCCTGAACCACGGCGAGGTAAGCGAGCAACTGGAAACCCGAGACATTGAAGTTTGATAGCGCGTCGGCCTTTTTCGATTTTGAAGATTTCGCTTGGCTCAGTCGCGAAGGCCGATCAGGCGTTTGATGCCGGGCAAGCCAATAGGTCGACAAGAGGCGAAACAACCCGGCAGTCGCGAACAAAAAGACGAACCCAAGCATCACGTGATTCTTCGACTCGGCATACTGCAACAGCGCTCCGCCTCCCACCAATCCGATTAAAGTCGTCAACTGAGAAACTCGCGAACGTTTCGCAAAATACCGAGGGCGAACTTTCCCTGGTACGATCGCTTCGATCCATGTGTTCCAAGCAGGCCCACTCGCAAGTCCGCCTGCCCAATACAAAGACGCAATCAAGAGCAGAGTTGTGAGTGAAACGGTTCCTGTGATCGCAGCATAAACCAAGGGCACGAACGCAAGGCTCTGTAACCCGGCACAAAGCACAACCCAACGCTTTTCCGAACCGATCCAATTCATCGCTCGCAGCGAGATCAATTGCAAAATCCCGCCAGCCAACAGCGGAACGCTAGACACCAACCCAGCGGAAATTTCGCCCAGCCCCACGGCAAGCGCAAACGCCGCGAAGTAAGTTTCTCCGGCACCCACCATGACGCCAAAAGCAGCTCCATCAGCGGTGCTAGCTCGCAGATTTGCCCGAGTCTGCGCTCGACCTTCAAAATCTGCTTTGCTCGGCAACCCATCCCCACTCGTTAAGACGGAAGAACGACCGCCGTGAGCTGGCAAAGCAGAAAGTGATTCTTCAAGCGGCATGGAAACGGCAGTCGTTATCTTGATGGTCGTCGGTCGAGCGTTGGCTAGCATACGGTCCGTCGTTTGCTGGTCGTTTTAGAAAGGCAGTTTTATCTTGGCTTCAAACAACTGACCAAGCGAGGTCAAAAAAGGTTCAGCGAATATCGCCGTCCTAGACAACGAAGCCACTCTCTATTCATAAACTACAACTACGGCCCAACGCAATTCCACCCGAAAGCGTTCCACAGCCGCAAGTTTAGAACGGGGCAAGATGCGCCCTAAGCGTCGTACCAAACCAAGTACAAGAAAGCGACGCTGACGGGGCTCGAACCCGCAACCTCTGGATCGACAGTCCAGTGCTCTAACCAATTGAGCTACAACGCCGTTAGGCTCAAGATGAAAGACCCAGGATCAGTTGATCCACTCGCTTTCCGCTTGGCGTTGGCGGATTATATCTCGGTCAGTCATGTCTTCAACCCCGGTTACCTCCCTTCAGCGACAACTTTACCAACTCGGTCATCCGTGGGGCGGATGATTTCGATAATGCGGGATAAATCGAAATTCCGGACTGCGTTACCTCATCCATCGATCGATTCGCATTTCTTTTTCCGACAAAACATCTTGCGAAGCGTTCGTAACCTAGGTTTTTCGAACGCTTCCCGTTCCATTCATGAGGCATGTTCATCATGGCGACGATCATCGCATTCTCAATTAGCCAATGGTTCTCCGATTCGCTCGGCGAGCTCGTTCGGTACTTCGATCATCTCAACAGCACTGAATGGGCGATCATTAGTGCTTCGACCGTCGTTTTCGGCTTCATGTGCCTCAGGGGCGACTCGATCCGCAGGTAGGACGGAGCACGAAATAGCAGACAGGTGTCAAGTCGCGTTTATTCGACGCTCGTTTATTCGACGCCCGTAATGAGTTTCGCTGGCAAATGGGAAACTGAGTTTAGCCAGTCCAAACGCCAACGCCTTCCGTCGAAATCTACCTTGGTGATACCGGTGTTACGTAGCGGCCCGAAGCTTCGAGCGTCCGCGATTCCCTCCAGCATGTCCAAAAGCAACTGCCGCTTAAAGTCCGCGTGAATGATCGCGACGACATGTTTGCCGCTGCTGCCGAACGTCGAAACCAATCGTTGAATCACCGTTTTCGACCGAGTGACGGCATCCTCATCCGACTCACGCCTGCGCCCCCACCATCCGGAATCGCGAATCGACTCATCGATTGTCGCCTTAGGAAGCAATTCGCGAATCTTCGTAACCCCCAGCCCAGGGCCCCCTTCTCGGGCATCATCACCGAATCCTCGATAACAGCCGCCTCGTTCAAAAACGTTGTGCCAAACCGAGACAGGCATTGGATTCATTCCAGCGACCGCCTGCGTGGTTTGGATTGTTCTCAGGAATGGACTGGTGATCAGAAAGTCAGCGCTGAGCGTTTTCGTCCACTCCGCCAGATGCCCGGCCTGCATTTTGCCGATGGTCGTTATCGACGGATCCTCGACTCGGAGGTGGCCTGGACGCGCGTTATTCTCGCTTTCCGCGTGGCGAATCAGATAAAGCTGCATTAAAAGTAGTTATTTAACGGGAGACGATTGCGAATCATCGACTTCTCAACGATGCCGATAAGCAATTAACGCAAAAACCTGTTTTGTGGGATTGCCGAAACTGTTGTACAATAATGGCCGCCTGATCGGAAACAGACCTCGTCGATTGGGTTCCCGCCCACGATCTCCCACCTTCCTACAAGTATCGCAATGTGCGTCGTCCGTCACCGTCTCTTCTTTTCGGTGAATCGTC
>Ga0105046_10014058_pt1 | contig 12361 bp, 10 predicted proteins | sample MAT03_FD_78385 | JGI IMG/M metagenome (GOLD analysis project Ga0105046, IMG submission 78385) | Freshwater microbial communities from Lake Fryxell liftoff mats and glacier meltwater in Antarctica - MAT-03 (megahit assembly) | ecosystem: Environmental > Aquatic > Freshwater > Ice > Liftoff...
GACGACGCCAAAACAGCCGGACATGGCGGCATGGATTTTTTTGTTTTCCACCATTTCGTGGAAAGTGCCAAACGCAACCAGGCTCCTCAGATGGACGTTTATGATGCCGCTACCTGGCTAGCCATCACGCCCCTCAGCGAAGCTTCCATTGCTACAGGAAGTGCGCCCCAGGCTTTCCCCGATTTTACCCGCGGCCGCTGGACGGAGCGAAAGCCCGATTTCGCCTTTACCGATCAGTATTAGGGTCTCAAGTTTCGCTGGATGATAAAATGGCTGGTATTTTTTCAACAAACGCTTCACCTGAAAACAACATTATGGAAAAATACTACAAAAACGGTAACATCACAGTGGTTTGGAAACCAGATTGGTGCATTCATTCAGCACTGTGTTTCAAAGGATTACTTCAGGTATTTGATCTGCGCTCCCGCCCTTGGATCAACATGGAAGGCGCTGCTACAGAGGCCATCATTGCACAGGTTGAAAAATGTCCTTAGTGCATCGTTTGGTGAATGGCGTATAGTTTGGCGAGACCTATATTTTGCTCAATTGGGTATGAGGAGGGCGAAATGCGGGACATTTTAACCGACGAATAACGACATTGAGCGAAAACAGGTCCGCCAAACGGTATGTCATTCACTGGGCGCGGCAGTAGGGTGCGCTCAGCTTTTACCGCAACGCTGAAAACGTATCCCAGCCTGAAAATATTGATGTGGAAACCATCGTAGAGGCGGTACCCAATGGTCTGCTCGTGGTGTACGTCAACATCCGGGTGAAAAATACCGATGGAACAGAAACCATCAAGCACAAAGTGACCGCCTTTTGCCGCTGCGGTAGCTCACAAAATAAGCCGTATTGTGATGGGACGCACCGGAAAACCGGGTTTGAAGGGTGAACAGGCAGCAGGCAAAAAAATACCCAATCGTTTGATTTACAAACAAATGGGTATTTTTTTTCAAGGATTTTTTCAAATTATTCCCCTTACGAGGCCTTAGGCAGAGGAGCCCTGCCTGCTAAAAGCTTATTTCGGCATCAGCACCGAGTCGATCACGTGGATCACACCGTTTGACTGGTACACATCGTAGGTTGTGATGTTGGCGGTGTTGCCTTTTTCGTCTTTCACCATGATGTTGTGCGGACCGTTCATCATGAAGGTAAGTGCGCCACCCGAAACGGTTTTCAGTGAGGCATTACCTTTTTTGATTTTGGAAGCGAGTGCATCGAAATCGAGTTTGCCAGGTACAACGTGGTAGGTAAGTATCGATGTGAGCGTGGCTTTGTTTTCGGATTTGAGCAGGGTTTCCACCGTGCCTTCCGGAAGATTTTCGAAAGCGTCGTTGACCGGAGCGAACACCGTGAACGGGCCTGCGCTTTGCAGGGTTTCCACGAGGCCGGCAGCTTTAACTGCGGCTACCAACGTGGTGTGCGCTTTTGATTTGGACGCGTTTTCAACGATGTTTTTCATCGGATACATGGTTTCGCCACCTACCGAGACGGTGTTCTTTTGGTTTTGAGCGAAAGTAACCGTGGAGCTAAGGGCGATGGCCAGCGCGAGGGTGGCCGTTTTTTGAAAGAAGTTCATGCTTATGTTTGGTGTGTTGTGAAAAATGTATTTTGAAATCAACACAACCATGTACGAGGAGAGGTGCCGGTTTGGTTTTCTCAGAATCAATTATTTTTTTTCTTTTTGTTTTGGCTGTGGAGTTCGTCCACCAACAATGCTTCGTGCAAAACCTCAAGCAGGGTATCTTCCGGTATGTCGGAAAGGCGTCGGAACACCACACCCGATACCTGTTTGCGGCCACGCGCATCGAGCAGTCCTTGCTCGTTGGACAGTTCGGAGCCGTACGTGAAGCTGAGTTCAACGCTGCCGTCTTTGGCTGGCGCGAGGTAACAAATCCAGGTGTTTCGGTAATAAAACGGTATGTTGTAGGTCAAGCGCCCTTCAACGCCTGGCAATGAGGTGATGATTGCGTGCAGGCGTTGGAGCAGGGCGTAGGTAGCGCCCTGGTAGTTTTCGAAAAAATCGTCCATGGTCATAACCTGGATTTTAGGATTGGGGGGATTGAGATTTTAGGTCCCATGCTTCGCTGGGATGGCAAAAGGGGCTTTGGGAAGATTGGATTATAAGGGAATGTACCGCAAGGATTGGGAGCAACCCCATTAAAATCCAATCCAATCTTCCCAAATCCCCTTTTGTCATCCCAGCGAAGCGTGGGACCTAAAAATCCCAATCTCAAAATCCCTAAAATCCAGGTCAATATTGCCCCGTTGAAAGCATCACCAGCGTACAACCTTCCAAAGTTTCAATACCCTGGGCTTCAGCAAGGGCTTCGAGTTCGGGATTTTCGGTACCTGGATTAAAAATGATGCGTTTCGGATGGATGCTAAGTATGTAATCGTAGTAAGGTTTTTGTCTCTCAGGATTGAGGTACAACGTCACCGTATGTACATCCTCGAGGGGTAGCAGTTCATGGCGGATGGGAATGCCAGCGATGTCGCCTTTACGGATGCCGACAAGCTCGACAGGGTGGCCGTAATGCTGCAGGCGAAGGGTTGCTAGGTAAGCGAACCGCGAAGGGTTCGGAGTTGCTCCCAGTACAAGTGTTTTTTTCACGTCTGAATTGGTTGTCATTTGGTAATATTAAACAGGTAAGATGTTCAAAAAGTTACATTGCAGACGTATTCGTCATAAAAAAAACGGCTTTTTCGTGTTATTTTTGCGCCGCTTCGGTGAACAATTACGGCTGGAGCACAGCGCAGCATGATTTTGACCGATAAAAAAATACTGGAAGCCCTCGAAACCGGGGAGATTGTGATCGAACCTTTTCGCCGAGATTGTTTGGGCACCAACTCATACGACGTTCACCTGGGCCGTTATTTGGCGGTGTACTCCAACCGCATCCTCGATGCCAAAAAGCACAACCAGGTGAAACATTTTGAGATTTCTGAAGAAGGGATTGTGTTGCAGCCGGGCACTTTGTACCTGGGCGTAACCGAGGAATACACCGAGACCCACAGTGCTGTGCCCTTTTTGGAAGGAAAAAGCAGCGTAGGGCGTTTGGGCATCGATATCCATGCCACGGCGGGCAAAGGTGATGTCGGTTTTTCAAACACCTGGACATTGGAGATTTCCTGTGTACAGCCGGTCCGCATATATGCCGGTATGCCTATTGGGCAACTCATTTACTTTCTGATCGACGGCGACATTGAAAATTATTACAACAAGAAGCAAAACGCAAAATACAATGAGCGCACAGTTAAACCTGTGGAAAGTATGATGTGGAAGAACTTCTAACCTTTTTTTAAGCTGTAGGGGAAGCAAGTGTTTTAACTTTGATGCCTCCCCTGATACTCTCAATCCACTTGCTTTATGCTACGCAAATTTAATTTTCTGATACCTGCATTGTTACTGCTTTTGCTTCAACCTTCCTGCAAGCAATACAACACCGACTATGCAGCCCAGGCCAACAACCCTGAATTCATGCACGCAGGAGTTCGCCGCATTACCGACATCATCCGATACGACATATTCGCGCCGCCCATCGCTGCGCGCATTTATACGTATTCTGTCGTAGCCGGTTACGAAGCCATGCGCCCGGGTTTTCCGGAATACCAAACCCTTGCGGGGCAGCTCAATGGGCTCAAACCTGTGCCAGCCCCGGAAGTCGGAAAAGAACTTTGCTTCCCGCTGGCGGGTGTACAAGCCATGCTTATCGTGAGCAAAACACTCGTGTTTTCAGAAGGCAACATCGATGACTTGAAAGAAGACATTCTCGAAAAGTTCAAAGCCATGAACATGCCGCCTGAGGTGTACGATCGTTCCATGGCCTATGGTGAGCAGGTTGCCAAACACATTCTCGCCTGGTCGAAAACCGACAACTACGCACAAACCCGAAGCGCGCCAAAATTTACCATTGATACCAAAGAACCCTCGCGCTGGAGACCAACGCCACCAATGTACGGCGATGCGTTGGAGCCCCACTGGAACCTCACCCGTACCTGGGTTATTGATTCTGCCAGCCAAATCAAGTCAGATCCACCGATAACCTTCAGCCGTGAAAAAGGCAGCGACTTTTACAAACAAGCCCTCGAAGTTCACGATATTGTAAAAAACCTGACGCCTGAGCAGACAGCTACCGCATGGTATTGGGACGACAATCCGTTCGCCATGGAAGTAAGCGGCCACCTGGCTATCGGGAAGAAAAAAATCAGTCCGGGTGGACACTGGATGACCATTGCGGGATATGTGTGTCGTAAAGCGGGCAGCGATATGATGGAATCGTCGGAAACCTACGTGCGTACGGCTTGTGCCCTTTCAGATGCGTTCATTGTTTGCTGGGATGTAAAATTCCAGACCAACCTTATCAGGCCGGAATCGTACATCAATGAACTGATCGATCCGGAATGGACACCACTGATTCAGACGCCTCCATTCCCCGAGCATACAAGCGGACACAGCACCGTTTCCGCCGCCGCAGCCACAGTACTGACCAACTTGTACGGCCCCAATTTCGCCTTTATTGATAGTACGGAGGTGGAGTTTGGTTTGCCGCCACGCAGTTTCAATTCTTTTGAAGAAGCAGCGGACCAAGTTGCAATGAGCCGTTTGTACGGCGGCATCCACTACCGCCGAGGCAATGAAGCCGGAACAAAATGCGGTAAAGTCATCGGCGACTTGGTGGTGCGGGAGTTGAAAACACGCGAATCCAAAGGTGCTGTGGGAGACAAGTAATTTTTTTAATGCCGCATTTAGTGTATGAAGGTTGTCAGACAGGCGACGTAAAGGCGATCAAACAGTATTTTTTAACAAAAATACCGTTTTGAACGCCTTTACTTTCATAAAAAATAAGTATGTTTGTACCGCATAAGTCATCATCTCGCTTTTTTACTCCCTTTTACTCCCTCCTATTTGTGAGACCGCTGTATCTCTCCGAGCCAGCGTTCCGATATCCATCGGATTAATCCTTCATTGTTAAAATTTACACGTTTCTCTAAAGAATGCTTTGTTTCCCATGGAACAAACGATGACACATCTCAACCACCGAATGAACAAAGCCGCCTCCTTTGCGTGCTTGTTTGCACTGTTTTTAATACCCGCGCTCGTGCAGGCGCAAGTTTCTGTCACAGTCACCGGTACCAATGTTGCCTGCTTTGGCGGTAACAACGGCACCGCAACGGCTATAGGCTCAGGTGGCTGGGCGCCTTACACCTATTTATGGAGTAATGGCGCTACCTCAGCAACCATCACCGGACTAACCGCCGGAACCTACTCCGTAACGGCTACCGACATTGATCTGGGCTTTGCAGTAGGATCAATCACCATTTCCCAGCCACCTCAATTGGGTGTGCAGGTTTTTGGCGAAAGTCAGATTTGTGATATCGCGCCCGACGGCAAAGCCACGGCAGTGCCCTTCGGCGGTGTTCCGCCATACGGCTACCTGTGGAGCAACGGCGGAACCTCGGCCCAAATCACCGGGTTGGCAGCCGGTACTTACACCGTTACCATTACCGATGCCAACAACTGTACCACATCAGGTTCAGCTTCAGTATTTTTCTGGGATGAAGGACTGTGGCTTATGGACAGCTCCATCAATGTATCCTGCTGGGGCGGCAACGACGGTTACACCTATATTGGTGTTATGTCGGGTACGCCACCCTACACGTATGTATGGAACACCGGTGCAACAACAGTCGACATTTCTGGATTGACGGTAGGCACTTACAGCGTCACCGTTACCGATGCCAACGGCTGTGTAGGATTGTGGTCCGTCATCATCACCCAACCCGACCCGGTAGTACTCAACATCACTTCAACCGATGGGGTATGCGGCATGAACGGCACTGCAACGGTCACCGTCGCAAGTGGTGGCACACCTCCCTTTACCATTCTTTGGAACACAGGTGCAACAACCAATACCATCACCGGGCCTCCGGGAACGTACACGGTTACCGTCACTGACGCCAACGATTGCGTTTATGTCGGTTACGCCACCATTTTAGCAACACCCAACCCGCTGGTTTTAACCGGAACAGTACTCGGCAACGCCGCATGTACCGTTGGCGGTAGCGCCGTGGTAACGGTCACAGGCGGATCGGGCAACTATTCCTATACCTGGGGTAACGGCCAAACCACCGCAACCGCAACCAACCTCAGTGCAGGCAACCACACCGTAACGGTGATTGACCTCACATCAGGTTGTATGGCCACCGCAACCGTCAACATTCCGACAGCACCAGTGCTTGCCGCTGATGTGGTTGTCAACAGCAACGCCAATTGCCTTCTAGGCGGCAGTGCTACCGTGACCATCTCGGGCGGTACTCCACCGTACATTATTGGCTGGAGCAATGGCCAAACTACTGCAACTGCAACCAACCTCAACGCTGGTCCGCAAAACGTGACCGTCACCGATGCAGGTGGTTGTATTGTCATTAAGACCGTAATCATTCTTCAGGCGCAAGGCCCCGATGTAACAGCTGTTGTGAACAGCAACGCCAGTTGCACCGCTAACAACGGCAACGCCACGGCAACCGCAACCGGAGGCACTCCGCCTTATGTCTATTTGTGGGACAATGGTGAAACCACCGCAACGGCCAACAGCCTTAGCGCAGGTGTACACACCGTAACCGTAACGGATACAGGTGGCTGCTCGGGAACTGCCATGGTCACCATCATACAGGCCAGTGCACCAACAGCTTCTGCCGCTGTGACAGCCCAACTTACCTGCATTACCCTCGGTAGCGCCTCGGTAACACCCAGCGGCGGCACCCCACCTTTCACTTATTTGTGGTCTGGCGGGCAAACCACCCAAAGCATCAACGGTCTGACGGCAGGCACTTACTCGGTAACCGTTACCGATGCCAACTTTTGCACCGCAACCGCCACCGTAACGCTGGCAGCGCCCATTCCACCCAATGTCGTCGTTACAGGCGTTATCAACGCCATTTGTGACGAACCCGGATCTGCTACCGCCATGGCTACAGGTGGAGCCGGAGGTTACATTTACAATTGGAGTAACGGTGAAACCACCGCTACCGCCATCAACTTGCCTGGTGGCACTTACACCGTAACGGTAACCGACGCAGGCGGGTGTACCGCCGTAGCTACAGTAACCATTCAGGCAACCAACGATGGCAGCAAAATTGGTGATTATGTTTGGTACGACAACGACCAGGATGGCTTCCAGCACCCGCTCGAAACCGCAGGCGTTCCAAACATTACGGTAATGCTCATCAAACCCGGCCCCGACAATATTTTCGGAACCGCCGATGACATCACCTCCCAAACCGACGTTACGAATGCCGCGGGCAAATACGAATTCGATTGCGTTACACCCGGCACCTACATCCTCATGTTCGGCGGCATTCCCGCTGGTTATGAGTTCACCGGTAAAAACCAGGTAAACAACGACTGCAAAGACAGCGATGTGAATGGTGCAGGCAAAACGGATCCCTTCGTCGTTTCAAGCGGCCAGGGCGATAATTTCTGCTACGACGCCGGTATCCACATCATTTGTGAAAACGTAACTTACCCGGGCAACATCTGTTGCGCCCAAACCATTTGCGAAGGTGATGTTCCAGCAGCTTTGTACGAATCCGTGCCTCCCATCGGAGGTAGCGGTCCGCTTCAATACCTCTGGATGCAACTTGTTCAAATGGGCCCAGGCGCCCCGACGTGGGTAGGTATCCCAGGCGCCACCCAAATTGGATACCAGCCAGGTGCGTTGTACGAAACTTCGTACTTCATGCGCTGCGTACGCCGCCAAGGTTGCGAAAACTTCCTGGAATCCAACATTGTGACCATCACGGTGCTTCCCGCTGGCTCGCCCGGTTGCGAATCTTTCATCATGGACTTGGTAGTAGCCAGCCGCCCAAACAACTCGGTACTCATTGAATGGACTTCCGATCCAGAAATGGCCCAGTACTTGTACACGGTTGAACATTCGAGCAACATGACCGATTGGGATCAGGTACGCGATTTGCCAGGTCTGCACAACACCACCGGCCCCAACAAATATGCAACGGTTGACTTAACCCCAACCAGTGGCTCAAACTACTACCGCATCCGCCGTACCAACCCCATGGGTACAGAAAGTCTGTCGGAAGCGCGTGAAGCGATCATTGAATTTACCGAAGCCGAATCGGTGGTGGTTTCACCCAACCCGGTGTCCAAAGTGCTTAACGTGCGCAACCTTATGCCTTACGATGAGGATGTAATGGTAACACTGAACGCAACCAACGGCGTGGTGATTCATACCCTCAACATTCCGAAAAATTCCCTGCAGGAATTTGAAATACCTGTAGAAAATCTGCCTTCCGGCATCTACATGGTACGTGTTCAGTACGCCAACGGCGATGTGCGCACCATCAAAGTCGCGAAGTTCTGATTTGTTTTTTTTGAGATTCAAATCGCCATCCCGGTTTGCCGGGGTGGCGATTTTTTTTGTTACGGATTTCAAAAAACGCGAAATCCGAACAACAAACCACCTATGATTGTCCTTTTGTTAGCCAAACCTGTCCAAAATGAACATTAAAATCCTGTTTGCACTTGTCGCCACTGTTTTGGTCAACAGTGCCTGCGCTTCATGGCAGCAAAACCGCTGGTTGAACGACCACAACAACAACCTGAAAAAAATTGCGGCAAGCAACCAGTCTCCCGAACAAAAAACCGATGCTCTTGTACAGGATTACATCCAGTTCATGAACGAAGGTCTACAGTTTACAGACCCTTCCAAAGGCGCCAAATACGTGAAAAAATACCACAACCAAAACAAGAAGTCCCTCGAACAAATCCTGCGCGAAACCAAACAATGGCAAGGTAAACTCACCACAACAGATAAAATAGCGCTTGGCATTCGTACGGCTCAAAAGCCTTACCTCAAGGATCTCATTGAACTGGGACCAAAATTCAAACGCAAGTACAAGCAAACCGCCTTCGTTGTGGAAATGACCGACAAAGTGCTGGGCATACCCAACATCCTAAAATAAGTTTTTTCTTTACCTTCGCTCGCAATCCATTTGCGATCGATCCCATGGCAAAACACAAAGTATCGAAACCTTTCCCCCAGGCTGTCAGAAAACCCAGCCCTGTTAAACAACCCTACGTACAAGAAAAAACTTCCGGGAATACTTATGCCTGGGTAGGTTTGCTGGCCGCTGCACTCGGCGCCATATTGTACTTAAATACCCTCGGGCACCAGTACACCCTCGACGATTTTTCGTCGATCAAGGACAACTGGGTGGTTAAAGGCGGTTTGAAAAACCTCGACCTGATCTTCACCAAGGAATACCGTTACGGATCGTGGAACAGCCCGGGATCCCTCTACCGTCCCCTGGCGCTCACGCTATTCACCATTGAGTGGCAACTTGCGCCCGAAAATCCATTGGTTGGCCACCTTTTCAACATCATTTTGTACGCGCTCGGTGGCTGGGTGTTGTGGATCACTTTGCGTCGGGTACTTTCAGGTTATTCGCCTTTGCTGCCTGCCCTTGCTGTTTTGCTGTTTATGGCCCATCCGGTGCACACCGAAGTGGTGGCCAACATCAAAAGTGCCGATGAAATCATGGCATTGCTTTTCAGCACCTTGAGTTTGTACAGCATTTGGCGTTACCTGGAAAACGATAAAAACGAATGGCTTGCAGCGGCATGCGGAGCATTTGCACTTGCCATGTTTTCCAAGGAAAGCGCGTTGATGTTTTGGTTTGTGATCGTGCTTTGTTTGTATTTTTTCTCCGGCAAATCCATGGAAACCATCGTGCGCATCGGCGGAATCCTCATCGCCCCCATTGTTGTGTTTTTGCTGGCGCGCCAAAACGCCCTGACTGCACAGCCAGGCAAGGAAATTTATTCCATTCTCGACAATTTTATTGTGGGCGCGCAGGATTCCCCCTCACGGTTGGCAACGGCGTTTTACATGTGCTGGCAATACTTGCAGGTACTTGTTTTCCCACATCCACTGGTGAGCGATATGGGTTATCCGCAGCTCAAACCCGTCACTTTTGCTCATTGGCAGGCCATACTTGGACTCCTGGTGTTCGCAGGTACATCGGTTTGGGCGTTGGCGAACTTGACCAAAAAGCATTTCCTGTCGTTTACAGTGTTGTTTTTTATGGCCACATTTGTTTTGGCCAGCAACGTATTTTTGCTCATCGGCACCTCGTATGGTGAACGCTTGTTGTACGTCCCCTCTCTGGCTTTTACGCTGGCATTGAGCTGGGGTATATTAAAAATGACCAAAATCGATGTGCGCGATTCAGCGCCACTGTCTTTGTTTACCGGAAATGCCACCACAGCGTGGACCATCGCAGGCATTCTGCTTGCTGCCTACAGTTTCAAAACCTTCACACGCAATGCTGCCTGGTACGACAGCGCGTCGCTGTACGCCGCCGACCTGAAAACGTCGCCCAACAGCGCCAAACTGAACTACCACAATGCCCTGGAAGTAACCAAAATGGGGTTGGATGAAAAATCTGGTGAAGCCACCAATCCTGCCCAGGTAGAAAAAGGTATTGAGGCCTACAACCGCACCATTGAATTGTACCCGCAGTACCACGACGCGTATGGCAGCCGCGGACTGGCTTATTTCCGGCTCAAACAATACGACAAAGCGTTTACGGACTACCAGCAATCGCTCAAACACAGACCCAACGACGCCAAGGTTTTGTCCAACATGGGATTCATCTATTTCCTGCGCAACAACCTTGATTCGGCCGAGGTGGTGTACCGCCGTTCCATCCAGTACGATCCGCGTTTTGTGGACGCCCGCCGCAACCTCGGCGCCGTTCTGGCCATGAAAAAGCAGTTCCCCGCTGCCATTGAACAATGGAAGGAAGCCCTGAAATACGACGCGGAAAACCCGACGCTGCATTTTTACATCGGCTCGGCATACAGAGATATGGGTAAACCCGAGGAGGCGAAACCGTGGCTGGAAAAAGCGACGGCATTGGGGCATAAATGAATGCGGACTTGTCCCGAGTAAGCGAGGGAACTGGAATGCGGACTTGTCCTGAGTAAGCGAGGGAACTGGAACTGAAATGCGTAATAAAAACATTGTGAGTATTAATTTACTACAGCCATGACCAAAAAATTAAGATTTTTTGCTTTGGTAACCTTGTTGTTGTTTGCACGAGGATGCGATTTTTACTCAACAGGTCTCTGGTTTTTTCAGCCCAACGGCATGAAAGGCGAAACCAATCCGCTAACAAAATATTTTGGTGTGGACTGGAATGGTTTAATCATCACCAATTTTACCGTTGTCGGGATCATTGTAGCTGCCTATTACTATCAAAGTTTCTGGTATAAACCCAGGCAGTTACCCATGGCATTCAACAACTTCAAGGAATTTGTCTCAGTCTTGTATTTTGGGGAAAAAGGTAAATTGCACAAGTTCTTTCATTTCAGTATCAGGGATTAAAAAGTGACTATTGGAAGGCTGCTGAAAATACGGCTACATGATCCTCCCCGACCTCCTCGCGCCCAACTTAAAGATTGTATTCTGCGGCAGCGCAGCAGGGACAAAATCTGCTGAAAGCAAGGCTTATTATACCAGTCCGGGCAACCGATTTTACCCCTAAAATCGTTTGTTTCAACGGCAAAGAAGCTGCCCGTAAGTATTTTGAACTGAAAAATACGGGGCAGTTGAACCTTGGGTTGCAGGACAAAACCATTGGGAATACAAGGGTATTTGTAGCGCCTTCAACTTCGGCGCTGGCCACGGCGCATTGGGATGAAAAAATATGGCTGGAACTTAGGACCATCATAAGCCTTTAATCTAAGGCGTTCAAGTAAACCATCCTATTCCGCATTTCAGTTCCCACGCTTACTCGGGACAAGTCCGCATTCCAAATACGCCCCCACCCTTTCCAACCACGCCGCATCCACCACAGCCGACAACTTAAGCAACTCGTCCACAGACCTGAACGGTCCATGCTGCTCCCGATAATTCACGATGAGCCGGGATTGTTTGGGTGAAAAATACGGGTGTGCTTTCAGGTCTTCCACGGTTGCTGTATTCAGGTCTATTTTTTGCAAAAAACCGCCGGAGATGCTAACGTACGGTTTGATTTGTTGGTAAATACTGTCCGGCATCGATTTAACTTCGGCCACCTGCGCCACTTTTACAAACCCGCCCAACCGTTCACGGTAAGCCACGATTTGTTGCGCCCGCCAAGCGCCGATGCCTGGCAAATTTTGCCAGTCTGAAAGGCTGGCGAGGTTGGCATCTATGACGGTGAGGGCTGCTTTGCCCGGCGCAGTAAAACTTCTTGTTGCAGGTTTGTTTTCCGGTACCACTGCTTCGATTTGAATGTAGGGTTCAAGTGTGGCGTATACTTTTTCAGGAAGCGTGTATATTTTTTTTAAGTC
>Ga0105046_10014060_pt1 | contig 12359 bp, 11 predicted proteins | sample MAT03_FD_78385 | JGI IMG/M metagenome (GOLD analysis project Ga0105046, IMG submission 78385) | Freshwater microbial communities from Lake Fryxell liftoff mats and glacier meltwater in Antarctica - MAT-03 (megahit assembly) | ecosystem: Environmental > Aquatic > Freshwater > Ice > Liftoff...
AACGACGCGCCCGTGGTGACGTGGACCGCCGCGCGTCCCCGCCGGCCACTGCAAGACGCGCGCAGCGCCGCTTCCCTTCCGGGGGCGCGTTTGAAGGCGAGACGCTGCGCGTGATTTCCTCGTGGCCGGCGGGGACGCGCGGCGCTCCGGCGGGCTACGAGAGCAGGCGGTACCAGTTGTCGCGGCGGCGGGGCTCGAAGCCGGCTTCGCGGATGAGGCGCTCGATTTGTTCCTTGTTCAGGCGGAAGGAGGTGCCGGCGCTGGAGACGACGTTTTCCTCCATCATCACGCTGCCGAAATCATTCGCGCCGTAACGCAGCGCGATCTGGCCGATGCGCGGGCCTTGCGTGACCCAGGAGCTTTGGACGTTGGGGATGTTGTCGAGGAAGATGCGGCTGAGGGCCTGCATGCGCAGGTATTCGCTGCTGCCGACGGGCTCGGCGCGGAGCTTTGTGTGCTCGGGCTGGAAGGTCCAGCAGATGAATGCGGTGAAGCCGCCCGTTTCGTCCTGCTGGTCGCGCAGCCGTTGCAGGTGCTCGATGCGATCCTCGACGGTCTCGACGTGGCCGAACATCATCGTGCAGCTCGAATTCAGCCCGAGTCCGTGCGCGACGCGCATCACTTCGAGCCATGCGTCGCTTTTGCATTTCAGCGGCGCGATGCGGTTGCGCACGCTGTCCACGAGGATCTCGCCGCCGCCGCCGGGGATGCTGCCGAGGCCGGCTTCCTTGAATTTCACGATGACTTCGCGCAGGGGCATTTTGAAGACTTCCGCGAAGTGCTGGAGCTCCGGCGGGCTGAACCCGTGGATGTTGATGTGCGGATATTTTTCCCGGATGTGCGAGAGCATCGAGAGGTAGTGGTCGATGCCGAGCTTCGGGTGATGGCCGCCTTGCAGGAGAATCTGCACGCCGCCGATGGCGGTGAGTTCGTCGAGCTTCTGGTCGAGCTGCTCGTGGGTGAGGACGTAGTGGTCGTCGTCTTTCTCCGTGCGGTAGAACGCGCAGAACTTGCAGTAAACGTTGCAGACGTTTGTGTAGTTGATGTTCCGATCGACGATGTAGGTGACGACCTTGGGATCGGCGGAGGTGTTGCGGCGGCGATGGGCGAGTTCGCCGAGTTCGTTGAGCGGGAGCTGGTAGAGTTCGAGGGCTTCGTCGTGCGTGATGCGTTCGCCGGCGAGGACTTTGTCGGCCACGGATGCTTCGAGGATGGCGGTGCTCATTGGCCGACGATACGCCGCAGCGCGCCGTGGCGTCCAGTGGAGTCCGTTTTGGCCAGCGGGATCGGCATTTCCGAGCCCCGCTTTGCGACGCTTGCCCCGAAGCGGATCGGACGGTAGCTTCGCGACATGAACGCAGCCGCAATCATCGCTGAGATCAAACATCTGGCGCCGGCCGAGCAGGAGCAGGTCGTGGAATTCGTCCAGAGCCTCGAAGCGCGACGGCCGTGGAGCGGTGATAAGCTGACGGAATACGAGAAGCAGATGGTGGCTGCCAAGGATCCCGAGGAAGCCCGGCGATTGAAGGAACAAATCGTCGAAGGCTTTTTTGGGGAGGAGCCGAATGCCTAAGGTCCGGCGGCGCAACGTGCCCCGCGCCCTCGTCGCGCACTTGGAAGACCGGGTGGGGGATCGGGAGATCCCGGTCGGGCAGCTTCAGTTGCTTTCCGAATGGCTCCAAGGCGAACCCGAAGTGTCCGCAGGGAAATGGTTCCAACGCTTTCCCGGAATGATTGCGTGCGGCGAGGGTGAATTTGTGAAGACCTTTCTTCGCATCGGCCAGGTTCCGGAGGGCGAGGAAATTCCGTAGATTGGAAAGCCGCGCACTCGCCTCGAACTTTTTATAACGGGTGGGCGGCGGCGGGGTTGACCCCGCGCTGTCGTGCCCGCCATTCTGAAAAAGATGATCCGTTTTGCCCTCCTCTCCGTCCTCGCGATCGCGCTGCCCGGCTGTGATCGTGCCCCGGAGCGGAAGGCGGGAGACGGACGGAAGACCTCGGTGCCGGTGACGGTGGCGCCTGCGAGGTCGGCGCAGTGGGAGAAGCGGCTGCTGCTCGTGGGCACGTTGCTTCCGGCGCAGGAGGCGCGGCTTTCGGCGGAAGTCGAGGGGCGGATCGAGAAGACGTATGTCGAGGTGGGCGACACCGTGAAGGCGGGGCAGGACCTCGCGCAGATCGATTCGGCGAGCTACCAAGGGATGGTGAATCTGCACACCGCGAACCTGAACAAGGCGGAGGTCCGCGCGGAGAATGAAACGACCAACTTGGTGCGCCTGGAAAAACTCCGGGCCAGTGGAGCGGTGTCGTCCACCGCTTACGACGAGGCGGTGGCATTGCAAAAGGCCGCGCTGGCGGAGGTCGCCGCGGCGAAGGCGCAACTGGGCGCTGCGAGCACGTCACTGAAACGCAGCGCGCTGAAGGCGCCGTTCGACGGGAGCATTTCTGCGAGGCTGGTGACGGAGGGGGATTTTGCGAGGGTCGGCACGGTCATGCTTCAGATCGTGGATGACAGTGCGTTGCGCTTCCGCGGGGAGATTCCGGAGCGCGATGCCGCGCGTGTGAAGACCGGCCAGCCGGTCCGCGTGCGCGTGGATGCCTGGCCGGAGAAGACCTTTGACGGGAAGCTCATGTGGGTGAATCCCGCGGTGAATCCCGAAACGCGGAGTGTCGGCATTGAGGCCCGGCTCGAGAATGGGGATCGCGCGCTGAAGGCGCACCTTTTCGCGCGCGGTGAGATCATCACGGATTCCGCGGCGGAGACGCTCGTGGTGCCGGCGGATGCGGTGGTGAGCTTCGTCGGCGTGGACAAGGTGTATGTGATGGCCGGTGGAAAGGCCGAGCCGCGCGAGGTGCAGCTCGGCGAGCGTCGTGGAGAAGAGCAATCAGTCCTCAACGGCCTGAAAGAAGGTGAGCCGGTGATCGTTGGCGGGGCGAGCAAGGTGCAGCCGGGCAGCGCGGTGAGCGTTCGGGAAAAATGAGCAAGCTGCCCCCAGTGGTCCCGGAAGGCGCGCAGTCCGGCGGCAGTCTTGCCGACCTGTGCATCCGGCGGCCTGTGTTCGCGACGGTGATCAATCTTTTCCTCATCGTCATCGGGTACATCAGCTATCGCGGGTTGGGCGTGGATCAGTATCCGAATGTGGACATCCCGAGCATCACGGTCACCGCCGCGCTGCCGGGTGCTTCGCCGGAGGAGATGGAGACGAGCGTGACGAAGCCGCTCGAGGAAATCGTGAACACGGTCGAGGGAATCGATGAGATGTCATCGAGGACCACCGAGGGGGCCTGCCGGATCAGCATTCAGTTTCTTTTTTCACGCTCAAAGGACGACGCTGCGCAGGATGTGCGCGACAAGGTGAACCAGGTTCTTTCGCGCCTGCCGCAGGGCGTGGAGCCGCCGATCATCGACAAGTTCGACACCGATGCGTCGCCGATCATGCAGGTCTGCTTGAGCGGCCCGCGAACGCTGAAGGAGCTGTCATTCATCGCCGAACGGCAGGTGAAGGAACGCCTGGAGACGGTGCCGGATGTGGGGGCGGTGACGGTCGTCGGCGGACGGCGGCGCGCGGTGCAGATTGCGTTGGATCTCGATCGGCTCCGGGCCTACGGGCTCACGGTCGCCGATGTGCGTTCGGCGCTCGCAGCGCAGAATGTCGAGACGCCGGGCGGACGGGTGGATCAGAGCAATCGCGAACTGACGCTGCGTACGTTGGGCCGGGTCGAGCATGTGTGGGAGTTTGCCGACCTCGACCTGGCGAGCCGTGGCGGTGTGCCGGTGAGATTGGGGGATATCGCAAAGGTGACGGACGGGACCGAGGAAGCGCGTTCGCTCACGCGACTGAACGGGGAGAACACCGTCTCGCTGCTCGTGCGCAAGCAGAGCGGCACGAACACCGTGGAGGTGATTCGCGGCATCAAGAAACGGCTGGAGGAACTGCGCGCCGAATTGCCGCCCGACGTTCGAATCGATGTCCTGCGGGACCAGTCGCGTTTCATCGAGCGGTCGCTGGATGAAGTGGGATTCCACCTCCTGCTGGGAGCGGTCCTCGTCGCGCTGACGGTGTTCCTTTTCCTGCACGACTGGCGCGGGACCCTCATCGCGTCGCTGGCGATTCCCGCGAGCATCATTGCGACGTTCACCTTGATGCGCCTGATGGGATACACGCTGAACAATTTCACGATGCTCGCGCTGGTGTTCGCCGTGGGCATCGTGGTGGACGATGCGATCGTGGTCATCGAGAACATTCACCGGATGATCGAGGAGCGCGATCTCGACAGCAAGTCGGCGGCGATTCTCGCGACGCGCGAGATCGCCCTCGCCGTGGTCGCGACCACGCTCTCGCTGGTGGTGATTTTGTTGCCGATCCCGTTCATGGAGGGCCGCACCGGCCGGTTCTTTGCGAGCTATGGCGTGACGGTGTCGTTCGCGATTCTCGTGTCGATGTTTGTGAGCTTCACGCTCACGCCGATGCTTGGTTCGCGGCTGCTGCACCGTACGGTGGATGAAAAGCTGCGGCTGAAGCGCGCGCAAGGCGGGGTGCTCATGCGCTGGCTGGCGGATCGATACGACTCGCTGCTCGGCTGGAGCCTGAATCACCGGTGGGTGGTGATGATGCTGGCGATGGGCGTGTTCGCCACACTGTGGCCGCTGAGCCGCATGGTGGGGTTCAATTTCATGCCGATCGACGACTCGAGCGAGATCGAGGTGACGTTTCAGACGCCCGAGGGCTCGACGCTCGAGCGGACCGCAAAGCTTGCGACGGAGATCGAGGAAAAGTTGAAGGCGATGCGCATCGACGGCCAGCCTGTGGTGCTCGATACGCTGGCGACCATCGGCGATACCAGCGGGCGCGCCGCGCGTGGCGAAGGCAGTGTGACGAGTGTCTCGATCTACTGTCGGCTGCCGGAACTCGGTGGGCGCATCGATCAATTCCGCGGGCTGAGCCGACGGTGGTCGCAGACGGAGGCGATCGCGCAAGCGCGCAAGGTACTGGCGGAATTTCCCGGCATGCGCACCAGTGTGCAAAGCCTCAGCCGGGTGAGCGGCGGCTCGCGCAACGCCGACCTGGAGGTGAGCGTCGCAGGCCCTGAACTGCGGACCTTGATCGGCCTGTCGGACAAATTTGTCGCCGCGCTCGCGGCTGACGGGCGCTTTGTGGACGTGGACACGTCGCTCTCCTACCGGAAGCCGGAACTCCAGGCGCGGATCGACCGCGACAAGGCCATCCAGTTCGGTGTGAGCGTCCGCGATGTGGCCACCACCTTGCGCACGGCGGTGGGTGGTGAGATCGTTTCCACCTGGAAGGAGGGCGACGAGCAGTACGACGTGTGGCTTCGCGCCGAGGCGGGCGATCGATCTTCGCAGGAGACGATCGAGCAGACCTCGGTCCGCGCGCAGGGTCCGGACGGTAAATCCCAGTTTCTGCCGCTGGCGAGTTTCGTCCGTTTCGTCGAGGCGCGCGGCCCCGGCCAGATCGAGCGTTACCAGCGGCAGCGAAAAGTCACCGTGCTGGCAAATCTCAACGGAGTCGCACTGAGCGACGGCATGGCGCGCGCCAAGGAAATCGCCGAGTCCCTCTCGCCGCCGCCGGGATACCAGATCGTCTTCACCGGCAGGGCCCGGAGCCTGGACGAAACACTCAACAGTTTCCTGAAGGCCTTCGGGCTGGCGCTCATTTTCATGTACCTGATCCTGGCGGCGCAGTTCGAGCATTTCATCCATCCTGTCTCGATCCTGCTCGCCACGCCGCTCTCGCTCCCGTTTGCGCTGTTGAGCATGATCCTCCTCGGGCAACCGCTCGATATCTACGCGATCTTCGGAGTCTTCATGCTCTTCGGCGTGGTGAAAAAGAACGGCATTCTCCAGGTCGATTACACCAACACGCTCCGGGCGACCGGCATGCCGCGCGACGAAGCCATCCGCCGCGCCAATCGCGTCCGCCTGCGGCCCATCCTCATGACCACCTTGCTCCTCGTGGCCTCGATGATTCCCATCGCCCTCGGCACCGGCCCGGGCAGCGCGAGTCGCGCCTCGATGGCGAAGGTGATCATTGGCGGGCAGATTCTCTGCCTCCTGCTCACGTTGCTGGTGACGCCGGTGAGCTACGCGATTTTCGACGACTGGGGCCGCGGCATCTTCTGGCGGAGGAAATCGCGGGATCCTGAAAAATAAAAAGGCCGGCCCCTTTCGGAGGCCGGCCTTTTTATGATTTTGGATCTGCTATTTCAGCGGACCCCTTACTTCTTCGGATTGCACTTCTCGCAGACTTTGCCTTCCGCAACGGCTTTGACGCAGCAGGGATGGGCGCAGGCTTCGCCTTTGCCTTTAGCCTTTTCGCAGCAGGTTTGCTTGGCTTCCGCAGCGTAGGAGGCGGTGGTGGTGACGAGGGCGAAGACGCCCGCGAGGAGGAGTTTGGTGATGTTCATAGGCCGAAACTCGTAGCTTCAGAGGGGAAGCGAGGCAATGACAATTTCGAGACAGTTTCGAGAGCTTCATGCGCATGTCCCGGCTAAAAAATGACGTGATTGGAGAGCGTGTCCGCTGGGGGATCGGCGGATTTTTGGATGGGGACAACGGGTGGTTGGGTGGCTCTTTCATCCCGTGAGCAGGGTTCGGCTTCGGGTGGGATCTGACCGCGCCATTTTCCACCCAGCGGGTGGCGGAAAATGTGAGTGAAGAGCAGTGCCCATCGTTGCTCGACGGTCCATTGCTCCGCTTTGGACATGAAGCGGTCCAAAGCGTTGCTCTCCTTGCCGCCGCGCACTTCGACGCCCAGGCAGAGCCGGGTGTTGGCCATGAAGTAGCTGTGATAGCCGTGGCTGGGGCGTCCCGGGCTGCGCGGGTTGTAGCCGATCTGCGCGCCTTGCTGGTGGCCGTAGTGGGGCTCGACGGTCATGCCTCGCACTCCTCGGCCCCCCGTTCAACACCCGGCCCCGTTTCCGGCGCGGCGCGGCAAAAAGCGATTATCTCGGATTCATACGGTCAGAATGCCAGGCGGGGCCGGTGGCGAGAATGGATGAAACCTCTACCAGACCCCTCACTTCCCGGCATTGGCCACACCGGGTCCGAATTCGAATTTCACCCAAATGGCAGCCAGTACGGGAGCAAGGTTTTCCGTTAAGCCTCACCGAAAATCTGCACCGCCTTTCCGATGGGATGCACATCCAAGATTGCGAGGAGTGGCGATCCTATCAGCGTGGACCGGCCAACTCCGCTCACCCAAGGCAAACCTCAACATCCAAGCGAACGCCAAATGAAAACACGCATCACCATACTCACCGCGGCGCTCTTCGCCGCTTTCGTCAGCGCCTCCCATGCCGGGCCGGCGAACCGGTCAGGAAGCTATCCGGGGCGCATCAACACGAAGGAGGCAGCAATGGAATGTTGTCTGCCGAACGAGAAGGTCGCGCTCGCTTGCAAAGACTGCAAAACCCTCACCGAGAAACCGGGAACGGACAAGAAGGGCATTCTCGGGTGGTTCAAAGCAGACTCGAAGCACGACTGTTTGGGCTGCCGGGGTACGGTGACTGTCAACGCAATCGGCGGCGGTAAAGGACCTGTGATCACCCAGTACAGGCATGTCTGCTCAAAGTGCGGTCCGGATTCCGCCTACACTTGCGCAACGCACAAAAAATGATTCGAAAGCAGGCAGCCAGATCGGAGACTGGCGGAGCCGCCAGCCAGGGCCGTGAGCGGCTCTGTCGGTCGGGTCAATGCTCGGTGAATCTGGAAACGTGATGACCGTCGATTTGAACACGCCCAAGGGCTGCATCTTCTCCGGTCATGCGGATGACGCGGAACTCCGGGCTACGGACGGCGTGATCACGGTCCAACTGGCAAAGCAGAGCTATCTCAACCTTACCGAGACGACGCAGATCACGTTGCGCGTCGGAACGGAGTTCAGCACCTATGTGCTGAAGAACGCCGCTGCGAGTCTGCGCGACGGACGGCTCACCGTTCTCGCCGAGGAGATTTGCAAAATCGAATCGGCAGAAGGGTGAACATGAAAGCGAATGCCAACATCGCCTTGTTCCTCACAGCGCGGTTCGCCCCGGCGGGAGACATGCGGGTGAGTTGTTTTGAGAGCGGCAGGTGTTCCGCGCATTGCTCATGTCGGGGGAAGACACTCCTGACCGGCAACCGCCACGGTGTTGTCAGATTTGCTCCCTGCGATCACCGCCACCTCGGAGGCGAGGAACAATTGGCAGTCCGCTTACAAAACGACCGGCGCGGGAATTCCACCATCGCAGCGATACCGCCAGTAACCAAATATGAACCGACCCGGCCAATGTGATTCGGTTCGTTGGAGAGCCATTACCGCCTTTGCAGGCTCGCTCTGCGTTTTATTCGGTGGCTGCGTGGGTGTCAGCACGCATGGCGAGCGGGCTTCACGGAACGACGTTCAAACCGTGCTCTCCAAGTATCGCCCCGACGGCGGCGGACCAAAGCTGCCGAGATTAGTCGATGGTGGATCTCCTGAGACCTTCCTCCGCTTCGCCATCTACAATCATCCGACGGTGGAGGCAGCCTATTACGGATGGCTGGCTGCGGTGGAGAAGATCACGCGCGAACGTTCGCTGCCTGATCCGAGGCTGACGTTCGAGGCGGACATCTCGAAGATGATCATGGCCGTGATGCCGGGCCTGATGATGGATTTCCCGGGGCCCGGCAAACTGAGTGCCGCCGCGGGCGTCGCCACGGCGGAGAGCGAGATGAAATATTTCCAGTTTGAGTCAGCCGTGCTGAAGGTCGCCTATGACTTCAAGAAGGCGTGGTATGATCTGCGTCTTCTGGATGAAAAAATCCGCGTGAATCGCGAGACGGTCACGCTGCTGGAGGATCTGGAAAAACTGGCGCACTCCCGCAATGAGGTGGGCAAGGGCAGCCTGCAGGACGTGTTGCGCACGCAGATCGAAAAGGAGCGACTGGTCACGGAGGTGGCCAATCTCCGTGATTCGCGGCAATGGTTCCTGACGCAGTTCAAGGCGTCGCTTGGCCTGGGTGCCAGGGATCGCACGCCTCCGCTGCCACGCCCTTTCAAACGATCCTCGTTGTCGTTGAGCAGCGGGGATATCCTGGACGTCGCGTTCGCGAAAAATCCAAGGTTGAAGGCTACGGAGGCCAATGTGCGGCGCGCGGAGGCGGCGCTGGTCGTGGCCCGGAAATCGCGCATCCCCGATTTTTCCCTGGGCGCGATGGCGGATGTCAAGGCATCGCCTGTGATGGTCAGGCCCCTGGGCGGAATGACGCTTCCCATCTGGCGCGACAAAATCGCCGCGCAGATCGCTGAAGGGCGCGCGATGGAGCGATCGGCAAAGGCGCGGCTCTCGGACGAGCAGTTGAACCTCGCAGTGGAGGTCGCGATGAAGAGCTACCTGTATCGGGAGAGCACAAGGCTGCTGGAGCTTTTGCAAACCAGCCTCGTGCAAAAAGCCGGACAATCGCTGGAAGTGGCGCGCTCCGGCTATTCGTCGGGTGCCACTGACTTCATCAATCTCATCGATGCGCAGCGCACGCAGTTGGACTTTCGTCTTGCGGAAGTCGAGGCCGCCATCAAGCGCGAGATCGCCCTCGCGGAGCTGTCTCTCATCGTGATGGGTGTGCCGCCCGCCGGCACACCGCTGCTGCAGAGAACGCGGAGGTAACCTCATGAAAAACATCCCGATCAAACTCACTTTGCTGGTCCTCCTGGCAGTCGGAATCGGCATCTGGGCGATCTCGCGCGTGATGAGCCCGGGTGATTCGGACAACGCAGCAGTGAGCCAAAGCGGCCAGGTGTGGACCTGCTCGATGCACCCGCAAGTGCGTCTGCCGAAGCCCGGCAAGTGCCCCATTTGCTCCATGCCGCTGATCCCTGCGAAAGGCGCGGCAACGGCAAAAGCCGCAGCGCCGAAAATCACCCACTACAGGTCCACTATGATGCCCGGCGAAGTCAGCGACACACCGCGCAAGGACAGCATGGGCATGGACATGGTGCCGGTGGAGGATTCGGGCGATTCGATGCTAACGCTCTCTGACCACGCACGGGCCATGGCGAGCGTGGAGACGGCACCCGTGGAGCGACGCAAGCTGACGTATGAAGTCCGTGCGGTCGGCAAGGTGCAATACAACGAGGCTGCGCTCGCGGTCATCAACAGCCGCGTGGAGGGCTACGTCGAAAGGCTCTATGTGGACTTCACCGGTGTGCAGGTCAGGAAGGGCGATCACTTGGTGGAGATTTACAGCCCTGATCTCGTCGTCGCGCAGAAGGAATTGCTGGTCGCGCTCGATGGCCCGGCTAACAACGCGCTCCTCGAAAGTTCGAAGCTCAAGCTGCTGCGCTGGGGGCTGACGAAGCAGCAAGTCGATGACCTCGTGCAGAACAAGAAAGTCAGCGAGCGCGTCACGCTGTTCTCTCCCATCAACGGCACCGTCACCGAGAAGATGGCCGTGCAAAACGTCATGGTGAAAGCCGGTGAGATGCTCTACAAGCTCGCCAATCTGGAGTCCGTCTGGGTTTATCTCGATATCTATGAATATGAACTCGGCTGGGTGCAGCCGGGCCAGACGGTCGAGATCAACGCGGAGGCTTATCCGGGGCATCCGTTCACCGGTCGCATCTGGTTCATCAATCCCGTGCTCACCGAAGAGAGCCGCACCGTGAAGGTGCTGGTGAACATCGCGAATGCGGATCAGAAACTGAAGCCCGGCATGTTCGTGAGCACGGTGATTCGCGTGCCGGTGCTGGCGAGCGGAAAGGCTGCGCCGACGGGGCTTGGTGGCCAGTTCACCTGCCTGATGCATCCGCAAGTCGTGCTGCCCAAGGAAGGCAATTGTCCCGTCTGCGCCATGAAGCTCACGGTCATCCCTGGCGACAACAAGAAGCCCACAGATGAGGAGTTGAACGTCCTCGCGCTGCCCGTCTCCGCCGTGCTCGACAGCGGTATGCGCAAGCTCGTCTATGTCGAGCATTCCAAGGGAGAGTTCATGCCGATGGAGGTCACGCTCGGACCACGAGCGGGTGACTATTATCCGGTGCTGGCAGGCTTGAAGGGCGGCGAACTGGTGGCCGTGCGCGGCAATTTCCTGCTCGACAGCCAGTTTCAAATTCAAGGTCTTCCCAGTCTGTTTTATGCCAAAGGCCAGGCTCCGGCGGGAGGCCATCAGCACGGTGGCGCGAGTGCCACGCCGCCTGCTTCACCCGCGGCCGCACCCGCGGCCGCACCCGCGCCTGCTGCTGGACACGAAGGCCACGCCGCTCCGAAACCAACCGAGCACAAACATTAGGCCATGGTTGATGCCGTCATTCGCTGGTGCTTGAAGAACGCCTTTCTCGTCATCATCGGCGTGGTGGCGCTGCTCGTGGGTGGCTACTACGCGATGATCAATATGCGGGTCGATGCCATCCCCGACATCGGCGAGAAGCAGGTCATCGTCTTCGCCGACTGGCCCGGACGGTCGCCGCAGGATGTCGATGACCAGGTCACGTATCCGCTCACGACCAGCCTGACCGGCACGCCCGGGGTGAAGACGATCCGCAGCATGTCCGGCTTCGGGTTCTCGATGGTCTTTGTCATCTTCAAAGACGACGTGGATTTCTATTGGGCGCGCTCGCGGGTGCTGGAGCGCATCAACGTTGCGCAGCAACGGTTGCCGCCCGGAGTCACGCCAGTGCTCGGCCCGGACGCGACCGCGATGGGACAAGTCTTTTGGTATACCGTCGAAGCGGAAGGCTTCGACCTCGCGGAACTGCGCTCGATCCAGGACTGGTATCTCCGTTACCAGCTCAACTCCGTCGATGGCGTCTCCGAAGTCGCCAGCGTCGGCGGCTTCGTAAAGCAGTATCAGATCGATGTCCACCCGGACAAATTGCGCGCCCATCGCGTCTCGCTCATGGACGTGACGACGGCCGTGCAGAAGGCGAACATCGATGTCGGCGCAAAGGTCATCGAGAAGAACGGCGTCGAGTTTTTCATCCGCGGCGTCGGCTTCATCAAGAGCGTCGAGGATCTCGAGAAGATCGTGATTCGGCAGGAAAAGGGGACGCCGATCCAGGTGAAGCATGTCGCCAGCGTCACACTCGGCCCGGACTTCCGCCGCGGTGCGCTCGACAAGGCGGGCGGCGAAGCCGTCGGCGGTGTGGTCACGATGCGATACGGCGAAAACCCGCTCAAGGTCGTCGAGCGGGTGAAAGAAACGATCAAGCAACTGGAGTTGGGCATGCCGCAGAAGACGCTCGCCGATGGCCGCGTCTCGAAAGTGAAGATCGTCCCCTTCTACGATCGCGCCGACATCGTCCACGAGACCATCGACACGCTGAAGAAAGCGCTGACGGAGGAGGCGCTGATGGCGAGCATCGTCGTGCTCATCTTCATGCTGCATT
>Ga0105046_10014062_pt1 | contig 12358 bp, 7 predicted proteins | sample MAT03_FD_78385 | JGI IMG/M metagenome (GOLD analysis project Ga0105046, IMG submission 78385) | Freshwater microbial communities from Lake Fryxell liftoff mats and glacier meltwater in Antarctica - MAT-03 (megahit assembly) | ecosystem: Environmental > Aquatic > Freshwater > Ice > Liftoff...
AATTAGTTTGTGCTAGAAGCACCTTAACTTTACAAGCTATACCAAATGGTGGATTGCCTCCCTATGTGAACTATTCTTGGACAGGACCAAATGGTTTCACTCAAACAGGGCCAAGTAATACCATAAGCATACTTAATGCATCATTGGTAAACGAGGGTATCTACACTGTTACCGTCACTGATTCGTTTGGCTGTACTGCTTCGGCTAGTATATTTGTCCAAGTGGTTAGTATTGGGGTGGCACTTGCTGTCTCACCTTCTTTTTTATGCGGCGGCGTAGGTAACAGTATCTTAACCGGTTCCATAGCATTAGGAACGCCTCCCTACACTGCTGAAATTTTTGCTAACAATATTCTGATCAATACTATTCCGGGCATTGCCGGAAATTCGTTTATGGATACGGTAATGCCCACGGTAACAACTGTTTATACCGCAGTGGTTACTGATGCTAATGGCTGTTCTTCAAACTCAAACCCGGTAACTGTTACCGTAAGTCAGGTTAATGTCTTGAGCATTACCAGCACTACCGTTAATTGCAATGGTACCGTGAGGATTGTGGGTATGAGTGATCCTGGTAATACCATCGGTATATTTAATGGATTAATACTAGTTGGTGGTCCTTCCATAGTTCCACAAAGTGGTATATTTTCGATTACGACCACAGCAGTGCCAGTTTCCGGCATGTATACATTTGACGTGGTGGCAACTAATCCTTTTGGTTGTAAAAAAACCGTTTCAACCGATCCTCAACAGGTGAATACTCGAGTAATAGTGACGGTTATGCCAACTTCTCAAACAGTTTGTCCGGGGTCAACTGCAACCTTAATGGCTTCGGCTACGGGTGTAACGGGCACCTATGTCTTTACCTGGACTGGACCTAATGGCTTTAGCGCAACAGGACCTACTGTTATGGTAACGACTGTCGGTCCAATAAATAGCGGTACCTATTTTGTTACGGCTACTGACGCCAACAACTGTCGGGGAGTTAGATCAGCGTCTATTCTGGTAACAGACGTAGTATTGTCTGCTATTGGAACTGTCTGTTTAGGTACTTCACCAGTTTTGACAATTACTATAGCAGATACAAATCCACCTTATACAGCAACAATTAATATTAATGGTTCTCCATTTATTACTATTTTTGACATTAATACCAATGTCTTTACTTACACGCCACCACCTATAAACGTAGCTACTACGTATACCGTGACTATAACAAACAGTGCTGTACCACTATGTACAGTTCTGTCAAATCCAGTAACCATAACGGCAAGTACGGTAAATCCACCAGTGATTACCTCTACTGTGTTGAATTGTGATGGGACCGTTACCATTATGGGTACCGCAGCGGTAAGTTCTACTATCACCATTTTGCGTGGCCCACTAAACGTAGCTGTTCCTGTCATTGTTGGACCTTCAGGTACCTTTACCATAACTACAGAAACGCTGGTTCCGGGAATGAATATTCTTTTGACCGTTAATGCGACAAATAGTATTGGCTGTTCTGGTTCGTCTGCAGTGGTGGTTACGATAAATGATCCATTGCTATTAACATTAGTTGCGCCTTCTCTATGTTCTGGGCAAACCCTCAGTATTACTTCCACAGTAATGGGGGGATTGGCACCATATACTTATGCTTGGACCGGGCCAGATGGGTTTATTTCTACAAGTCCAAATGTATCTATTCCAAATGCCACGCTTGTTAATGCAGGTTTATACACTCTAACTGTTACAGATTCAGCTACGCCTAATTGTACCGTAACGGAAAGTATATTTGCTCAAGTCACTAATGTCGCTGTTACTCTTTCTGCGGATCCTACATTTGTATGTGCTGGTAATCAGAGCACGCTTACCGCAACAGTAATAGGTGGTCTTGCGCCATACGTAATACAATTTTCAGGATTTCCTCCAAGAGCGCCATCAAATGCTTTGGTTTATACGCAAGAAGTTTTCCCAGCTATAGGAAATAATAATTTTACGGTAACGGTTACTGATGCAAATGGCTGTACGGCGATATCTGATGCGGTTGTTTTTGAGTTAGCTCCAGAAAATCCTCCAGTAATTACTTCAGTTACGGTGAATTGTATCGGTCAAGTGACTATAACCGGCACTGCCTCACCAGATAATACCATTACGGTATTAATAGATGGTATGAATGTTGCAGTACCAGTAATTGTAGATAGTATGGGTAATTTTACCGTTACGACAGAATCGTTAGTTCCAGGAAGTTATTCTATAACGGTAACTGCAACAAATGAATTTGGTTGTAAAACTTCAACAGTGCTTTTAGAATCGGCATCAGCCGGACCCTTGGTTGACGTTGTGGTACCTGATCCTCTTGTTGTAACGTTATCGGGACCATCAGTAGTATGTGCTGGGGGTACTCTAAATATAACTTCAACAGTAACGGGTGCAACCGGCAATTATATCTATCAATGGATGGGTCCTGATGGGTTTACAGCGACAACGCCAACTATTTCTATTCCAAACGTAACGCTTGCTAACGCCGGACAATATACCTTAGAGGTTACTTCCGGAGATTGTGTGGCTGAGACTAGTATTTTTGTTCAAGTCAACAGCATTGGTATTACCTTATTAGCAGATCCTTTCCCGATATGCTTAGGACAACCAAGTCTCTTAACCGCAACAATAGCAAGTGGTCTTCGGCCGTATACGGTTACCTTTACAGGATTACCGCCTGTTATAACAAGCGATACGGTTGTTACGCAAATGGTAACTCCAGTTGGAGATACTGTTTATACTGCTACCGTCGTGGATAGTAATGGTTGTACGGCTGTATCCAACCCAGTTACGTTCACCTTTGTGCCATTATCGGTGCCGATCATAAGCAGTGTGATAAATAATAGTTCTGGCCAAGTGACGATTACGGGAACGGCTACGCCTGGTACATTAATTAATGTATTGTTGGCTGGAATTCCTATAGCAATTCCAGTTTTCGTTCAACCTGATGGAACATTCATCATAACAACGAGTTGCTTAGGTAGAGGTAATTATAACTTTGAGATACAAGCTACAAATTCCGCATGTTGTACTGCTTCAGCTTTTGTGTCAACGTTTGTTGATTGTGCTCCAACTATAATCCGATTAACAAACCCGCTATGTTCAGGAAGCTGTAGTCCTGCACCGATAATAACTGGTACTACAAGTCCAAATACCGGTATTATTATATTTGCTAATGGTGTAGAAATTGGCCGTACAGCGAGTAATGCACGAGGTGATTTCACCTTTGTTCCTACACAACCTTTGGCAAATGGCACTTATACCTTTATAGCAACAACGATTCCAGGTGCTTGCAGCTGCCCAGCGGGCGATTCAAATCCGATAATAATAGTTATAGATGCAAGAATGAGAAATTGCTTGAGTTTAGCGATTAGAAATAAATTCTGTGCACCTTGTTTGAAAATTTAACAATAATTGCAATAAATGGGGGAGTGGCTTACGTTCCACTCCCCCATAAGAATTACTCGCAGATTGATAGGGACCACTCCTTTTTTTGACTTACTGTATTAAAGATGTCATAATAATATAAAAAAATTGATAAAAAAGAATATGTAATTATGAAAAAACTAATCTTAATTCTGTTGTTTTTAGCTCTATGCTCTGGGTCTAAATTTAGTACTTGTATGGCTATTAATACTAAAGATTCGAATGAATCTGTTGAAATCAGTACGTTAGAAAGTTTTCTGCCAGCTGAAATCATTTTGCATATACTTGATTGCTATTTGCTTGAGCAAAGTTTTTCTAGTGAAAATATTTTTGATTATTTCCTAAGCATACAAAAAAACATAAAAATAATTAGAGGTATAAATAAGCACTTTAAAGCATTTACTAAGGAATTAATCAAACGTGCTAAACGCATTGGAAAAGAGCGTTTTGTAAAAGAGGTAGGCGAATGTGATATGCCTTTTCTTGAAGCAAAACTGAGAGAGGTTTTTAAGAAAGCTCGAAATAATAAAAAATTGAATGAACCAGAAAAAATCAATGAAGATGAGTTAGCGTCAGAAGCTGCTGCATTGATTATAGTTGGGGCAGATCATAAGAATATAACCGTAGAATGCGATGGGCCAAGTTGGCATGGTATTAAGGTTCCGATTCTAGAATTTATAGCTCGAACTAATATGCTTGTAAAATTAATTCCTATACTTGTTATATATAAAGCGGCTGTTAATAATAAAGATGTAATTAACAATACACCTCTTTATTATGCGGTAAGTTATGGAAATAATGAGGCTGTGCAGGCGCTTTGTTCATGGGGTAGTGATATTGGTATAAAATACGATTTAGGCAATACTGTATTCCTCTTTCTTTTAGAGAGTTTAATTAATTCTCAGGAACAGATTGGGATGTGCGACAAATATATCAAGACAATGCATATACTTTTAAAGTATGGTGATATTACTCTTAAAGATCTTACTATCGAAAATGACAAAGGCAAAACTTTTTTAGAGCTTTTAGATGATTATGCTGGTGATGACATGCAACTTAAATTATTACGTTGTGTAGCAGAACTTCAGGGTGAACTTGATGATTTACATGAAACGGACCTCGAAAATCATAAATTTCTTCCCCTTATTTCAGAATTTGTTAAAAAATTTATGAAAAATTTACAGTGCTAAAAATCAACATTTAATTAACATGATGTAAATTTTGTGATACATATAAAGCTTATTATAAAGAATTTTTAATGAAGCCTTACAATAGAGCGCTGTGATATTTAATACTCTATTTCATTACTCAAAATATTTGATTTTATTCACCTTGCTTATTTTTAGCATGACTAGCAATGCTGTCAATTTTGATAAAGCGGGTGCCACAAAGCTTATCTTTGTTAATAGCAATGATGATATTTATGACATTGCTATAAGCTTCAATCTATTTGACTCAAGAACTTCGACTGCATTTTTAGAAACGTGCAATTTTGTCTTAAGTCCCAATCAGGAACTTGATTTTGATGTAGCATATTTCCAGAATAATTTCGACACTTCCCTAAAGGGAAAGATGATTAAAAATCACCCAATTGATGAAGATACTGAACTTCTTAAAAAAATATTTGGGTGTATCCGATTTGTTAAGATAATTTCTCGTTCGACAAGAGAAGAAGCAAAGTTATATATTTATGGATCAGAAGAGGGGAGTTTAAAAGTTTTTATCTTGGATTCATCTTTTGCCAATGACAATGCATTCGATTATTTTCATATTGATTTTAACACTGCACTTGATTCAAAAAGTAAATTTTATTATGATTGCATCAATAATATCGATAGAAATTATCCTCATGGATTTAGCTCAAAAACCTACAAATTAGCTCTTGATTTTAAGGTATCTCCCGCTGATTTTATACATCGAATGACCTATTTATACGAACTTTATTTTCCTTCCGAACTTAATTTAAGCAAGCTTTATAACATGCGTTTATTTGAACAGCATACTTCTACAATGAGAATCAATAAAAGCTTGTTTCAAGTTTGGGTAGGCGGTAAGCCACTGCCCGAAGAGTATAAAAGAAATCAAATTAAATGGCAAAATATCTTGACCGCTGGGTGGACATACAAACTTTATACAGACGAAGATGCCGCGAGGTTTGAGTTTAGCAGTCATGAATCTAAAAAAATCTATGATTCTTTGCCGAATCCGACTGCTCAGTCCGATTTGTTAAGAATGGAAATACTTAACAAGCATGGTGGCGTTTATGTTGATCTTGATACGGTACCATTTGAGCCTATTGATCAATTAGTATCGAATTTTGATTTTTTTGGCATACTGTTTGGTCCTAAGTGGGGAAGTTTATTTGTGGATAACTATTTTATTGGTTCAATCCAAGGTCATCCTATTATAAAGCAGGCTATAAAAAACATTATTTTACTTTTCTCCGATCGTTCAAGTTTAGATCATTTAGGGAGTTCAGATAAAATGTTTCCTAATGTTTTCACATCGATAATTCCTCTTACGCGGGCAGTTTATCAACATGCTGGCAGGGGTCAAACGAGGGATGTTGTTTTGCCAGTTACCTATTTTAATAACCACTCTACAACTATCTTTTCTTATGCGACACATTACCCCAAAAGACTGTGGAAAAAATAAATTGAATTTACCGTTTTTTTGGTTTATGTTTTAGCTTATTGTTTTTGAAAAATAACAAACTAAATTTATTTGCTCGTTTGAGTTCACAGAGGGTGTTTTATGCGTTTTGTATATTTTTATTCAGCGGCTGTTATGGTTTTGCTTTTTTCTTTATCATCTTTATGGTTCTATTATGGTGATATCGAAGCGGTGAATGCCCATGATTTTAAAAGTTTTGATAACTATGGTAGTGGCCTTGCAGATCAACTCGCGCCTCTTGAGAAAAGCCAGGCCATCGCTTCTAAAGAAGTTCAAGAAAAATTAGGTGATCCTAATTCTAATATAAATAAAGTACATTTTGCTGATGTTCTGGAACGTGATTTGAAAGACACGGTAGTTCAGGTTTTCTCTGAAGTTGTTGAATTTAATTGGCTTGAGCCTTATAAAAGTCCCAATCAACATGAATGTGCTGGTACAGGATTTTTTATTAATTCTAATTGGGAATTTTCTACTAATCATCATGTTGTTGACCAAGCTGCATCAATTACCATACAGTTTCCTACTTCTGGTAAACGTAGATATGAAGCAGAAGCTATAACGGTGAGTCCTGAAAGAGATCTTGCTTTATTACGAATTAAGCCCTCGGAAGTTGATAAGGTTAAGGAAGATCTAAAGATTAAGGCTACACGCTTTTTGCGTTTTGGCGACTCAGATCTTCTTAAAAAAGCTGAAAAAGTTATGACGCTTGGTTATCCCCTTGCTCAAAATGGCCTTAAGAGTACTACTGGTGTTATTAGTGGTCGTGAAAATATCGCGGGTCAATATTATATTCAAATTAGTGCTCCCATTAATCAGGGTAATTCTGGTGGACCATGTTTAAGCAAATCTGGTTGCGTGGTTGGTATAAACTCTGCTTCCATTCAAGGTGCTCAAAATGTTAATTATATTATTCCTATAAATGAAGTTGGACTATTCTTAGAACAAACAGCAATGATGCCAGATACAGGTAAAACAAAGCTTTGGTTAAAACCTTATTTAGGAGTTAAATTTCATGGTGCAGATGATAGCCTTACCGAATTCTTAGGCAATCCAAAACCGGGTGGCATTTATGTCGCGAAAATTACTCCTAATACCTTGCTTCATAAAGCCGGAATACGTATTGGCGACATGATTTATAGAATTAATAATCTTAGTATTGATGGTCATGGTGAAATGAACGTTCCTTGGAATAAAGAGGAAAAAGTATCGCTTGTGTCCTATTTAGCCCGTTTAAAAATTGGTCAAAAAATAGATATTGATTTTTATAGAAAAGGGGTAAAAAGGAGAGTTTCTTTTACCTTTAATCATTCTGATAGGCCTGCGATTTGCCAAAGGTATCCTGGTTATGAAAAAATTGATTATGAAGTGATTGGTGGTATGGTTGTTATGGATTTAACATTAAACCATTTAATGTTACTTGCCGGAGCTAATCCAGAATTAATCAAATATGCGGACTCTGATGAGCATTCTAATCCTGCGGTGGTTATAACGAAAGTATTATTAAATTCACCTGCATCAAGAAGTAAATGTATAATGCCCGGCACATTAATAGCCGAGCTTAATGGGGTCAAAATTAAAAATTTAGCTGATTTCCGTAAACAGGTACTTAATAGCGTAAATTATATGACTATAAAAACAACTCAAGGAGTTTTTTGCGCTATACCCGTGAGTAAAATTATTGACTCTGAGCTTGCTCTGTCTCAAACTTACTTTTACCCATTATCTCAAACTTTTTTAAGGTTGCAGGAACAGGCGTTATTAAAAGGTAAATCGGTCAAATAAGGAGTCTTATGTTATATAGTAGAAATATACATCTTAAAGCCAGCATAATTTCTTTGATAATGCTGTTTAATTCTTTTTTATTTTCTGCCGTTGAATGGCCGAGAATAGAGCAAGCAACTCAAAATACTGTCGTACAGGTATGGTCACAAGGTTCCAAACGAAGCTGGCGTGAGCCTTATAAAGCACCCATTCAGCACCAATCTGTTGGAACTGCCTTTTTTATTAATAGCCAAGGAGATTTGCTGACAAATTTTCATGTCGTTGATAATTCAAATTTTGTGTATATTCACATTCCATCTGGCGGAAGAAAGCCTTATGAAGCGAGAGTTAAAGGAGTGTGCCCCGAGCAGGATGTTGCTCTGCTAGAGCTAACTGAAGAAAGTCGTACTGAATTAAGGACGCTTCTTGGTTCTATTTCGTATTTGACATTGGGTGATTCGGACATGTTGGTTAAAGCTGAGCCAATTATGGCGTTAGGTTATCCGTTAGGATCACGCTATTCAAAGAGTACAATTGGAGAAATAGCCGGTTATGAATACATTCAAGGTTCCTCTTATATTCATATGACTGCACCTATTAATCCTGGAAATTCTGGCGGTCCGTTAATGAATCGTTTTGGTGAAGTCGTGGGTATTAATTCTGCCGGTATTACCGGAAGCCAAAATATTTGCTTTATAATTCCGATCAATGATGCAAGTGGCATCTTAACGCAACTCTATGATAATCCTCTTTACAGAAAGCCAAGATTAGACTTTCGATTAAACCCTGCAACAAAAGAGCATGCAGAATTTTTAAAATCGCCGCTTCCAGGTGGTTCATTTATTAATAAGGTATTGCCAGGATCTTCGGCAGATAAAATGGGTGTAAAAAAAGGTGATATGCTCTACCAAATCATTTGGAATGGCACAGCTTATGACATAGATGAATATGGTGATGTTAGGGTAGATTGGAGAACGTCCGATAAAATTACTTTGCGTGAACTCATGCTCAGATTTAAACTTAATGATCCAATTGATTTAATCATTTACCGAAATGGTGAACGGCTCAAGTTAAGTACTCTTTTAACAGAGCCTCCTAAATATCCTGGAAGATATATTTGTGCTGGATTTGAGCCTTATGAAATGGACTTTGAAGTTTTATTTGGTACGGTATTCATGCAGTTAAGACAAAATCACATCGAAGAATTTGCAGCAACTAATAAGCAAAAGAATACGACGATTCATCCAAAATTTGAAAAATATTTACAGGATCCTTCCAAGGAAGCGGTAATTATTACTTATATTCATAATGGAAGTCAGCTTCAAAAGGTTCAGTGTTTTTCTCCTGCTGATATTGTGGATCAAATAAATGGCAAGACAGTGAATACTCTTGCAGATGTTAGATCAGCATTATTGTTGAGTACAAAAACTGGTTATATTTCGCTCTCAACAAAAGAGGGTTATTCAACCGTCTTATCATTAGATAAGGTACTGAATGAAGAACCTAAATTGGCTTCAGAGTTTGGTTATCCTTTGACCGATTTATTTAAACATTTAAGACTTTTAAGACCTACATAGTCTAAATAGAATTGTTAAGGCCTAGATTTTCCTTTCTAGGCCTTTTTTTATAAAGAGCACATTGAATCTACCGTTTACTATTTCTTCATCGGTTGCTAATTCTTCAAAATCGTTTTTTAGAACCCACTTTTTAAGTTCATCATACAATACACCTTTTTCATATCGTTCGACACTATTTGCTTCAAGGAATAACAGCTTTGTATTTTTCAAAATATCAGAAGCTCCATTTAAAATTCTAAGTTCCGCACCTTGCGCGTCGAGCCAGAGTAAATCAATTGCTGTTATTTTATTCTGTTGAGCCCATTCATTGAGCGTGATTGTTTTAATCTTGATTTCATTAAATGAAAATTTTGGATTTTGAGTAAAATAATCAGATGGTTCATGTAATGAACTTAGTCGGCTATATTTACCTTTACATGAATACATTTTTTTTTCGCTTGTCTGTGCATCAAGAGCTATATTATAGGCATGTATATTAGAATAAAAAAATGTATTGTATGCGAGCTGTTCATAAATTTCTGTGGGCTCAAAAGCATGTATTTGTCCATGAGGCCATTGATTTGCTAGCGCAAGTGTATCTTTCCCTTTATGCGCCCCAGCTTCTATAATTACTGGATTTTCTGGCAAAAATTGGGCAATAAAAGTTTTGGTTATTTTATTTTTCATTTTTGTATTAAAATAATAGTTGATAATTTTTTTAATTTTAGCGGTTTTTAAGTTTATGGCAAAGAAAAGATTAGATCTTTTAGTTCAAGAAAAGTATTCTCATTTATCTCGTAATCAAGTTCAAAGCTTTATCATGCAAGGTCATGTTGAAGTAGATGATCAGATAGTAGTAAAAGCAGGTAATGTAGTACATGAAAATTCAAAAATACATCTCAGAGTAGTAGAACCAAAATATGTTAGTAGGGCTGGTTTTAAGCTAGAAAAAGCATTAAATACTTTCAATATAGATCCAAAAGATTTAGTTGTACTTGATGCGGGAATATCTACGGGTGGTTTTACAGACTGTCTTATGCAGCGGGGTGTGGGCAAGGTTTACGGTATTGATGTTGGAGTTGGGCAAGTTCATCAAAAAGTAACCAATGACCCTCGATTAATATTGATGGAAAAGACTAATTTGCGTCATTTACAAAATCTTCCGGAAAAACTTGATTTAGCAACTTTAGATCTTTCATTTATATCTCTAACAAAAGTGGTTGATGTAATTCATAAACTCTTAAAAGATACCGGTCATTTGGTAGCACTCATTAAACCACAATTTGAGGCTGAAAAGGGTGAAGTACCAAAGGGTGGCGTACTAAAGGACGAGAAAATAGTCGATCGCATTGTTTCAGGGGTAATAGAAAAACTAGAGGCTAAAAATTTTAAGTTACTTGGATTAACGGTATCTCCAATTTTAGGGACCACTGGAAACAAAGAATTTTTGGCTTGCTTCGAAAAAATTAATTTATAAAATAGTTGAAAGAACAATATGTTTGCTGTAAAGATTTTTAAACTAGAATTATGAATGAATGTCGCTGAATGTTTTAATAAAGCGCAATCGTTTTACAAGTTGTGAGTAGTGGAGGCATTTGAATATAAATCAGTATCTTCAAGCTGAACAAAAATTGCCTGATTACGTAAGAGTCTTCCTAAGATTTAAACCTGATCTGACCTATGAAAAAAATTTAACATTTATAGCCTTTACCTTTAAGTAATAATTTGAAATTAAAATTTCTAGGAATTATAAGAATGCTTATTCTAGGTTCTTGGTTTTTACAATTGTTATTTCGTCAACAATTTGGTATAATATCTTTTGAATGCGCCCGTAGCTCAATTGGATAGAGCACCAGATTTCGAATCTGTAGGTTGTAGGTTCGAGTCCTACCGGGCGCACCAATCTTCGCCTTGAGGAAAAGCTACGAAGTTAATCTGCGGCTACGATTGGCTTAAGCCACCAATTAACTAGGCAAAAATGTCCTTCGTAGCTTTATCACACTTCAGCGCTTTACCTTTGAAAGTTGTGACAAATAACAAAAAAAGATAACTTTTTCAACCCCAGATTTAAAATATCTGGGGTTTTTGCTCATAAAAATAAAAAACAATTTTGAAATCTTTATGCAAAATTACTTAATCAAAAGATATGACACGAAATAAGATGTCTGAATTGGAGCTTATTCAGAAACATTTTTTGATTTATAATAGCACAATATTTAATGATCTAAATGCTGTTTTAATCTTCTCTAGTGTAAAATCTATTGGAATAATTTTTTTGAACGCGTCAATTAGGCTGTATTAGTTTTCCCTCTAGTGAGCTTCGGCTGACAAAGCCAATTCTTTAAATGAATTATACGTATAAATTAAATAAAGAGTTTCCATGTATTTTGTCTATCTTATCCAGTCATTAACTGATCCTGAACAAATTTATACTGGATATACCGAAGATCTCAAAAAGCGTTTATCTGAGCATAATGCCGGAATAACTTTTCATACATCCAAATATATACCTTGGAAGTTAGTAACCAATGTAGCTTTTTCTAACAAATCTAAAGCAATTGAATTTGAAAAATTTTTAAAGTCTGGTTCTGGAAGAGTTTTTGCAAAGTTGATTTAGTAAATTACAAAAAGGCGCTTGCCCGCCGAAGCTTGTTAAAGCGCAGGAGGGTTATTTGTGCAGGCAAAGATAATCCACAGCTTCTTTTTGTTCTTCGGTACTTACTCTAGCAATAATAATAGCCTTCATGATGATATCTCTAATTAAGATTGAAATGATATTAATGTTTCACAGTTTACATTAAAACATAAAGAGACAGTAGTCGATTGACATAATATATTCAGCAAGGCTAAAATTTTATAAAATAAGATTACTTTTCCAAACAATTAAAACTTATAGCCTGAATGGAAAGATTATATGAAAAA
>Ga0105046_10014063_pt1 | contig 12358 bp, 7 predicted proteins | sample MAT03_FD_78385 | JGI IMG/M metagenome (GOLD analysis project Ga0105046, IMG submission 78385) | Freshwater microbial communities from Lake Fryxell liftoff mats and glacier meltwater in Antarctica - MAT-03 (megahit assembly) | ecosystem: Environmental > Aquatic > Freshwater > Ice > Liftoff...
GAGACTATTGTATACTTGTAATCTTATTTCCTCAGGGATATTTTCGAAACTTTGATCACCTTGATGCAACCAACGCTTGATCAGAAAAATATTCAGCTTAATGTGATCTTGAAGGAGCCCAGACTCATTGGCGTGCTTGATGTAAACCTGATTGAACAAGTGCTGGTCAACCTTCTGGCAAATGCTACGGAAGCGGTGAGGGAAAGTGTTGAGCCCAAAATCGGGTTGTCGGCCAGTCAGAAAAACAACCTCCTTATTATCCGCATTTCAGACGATGGCCAGGGCATTGAGCCGGAATTACTGGACAAGATTTTTATCCCTTTCTTTTCCACCAGGAAAAATGGATCCGGCATTGGCCTGAGCCTTTGCAAACAAATCATTCTCCTCCATAAAGGCAATATTCAGGTGCAAAGTATTGTTGGAGAGGGAACTGTTTTTGAATTGGAGTTGTAGTTGAATTGACTCCGACAGAATTTAGGTTGGTTGAATTTATCTTGAGAAAGGGAAGTCAAGAATTTTTTTATCCATTTTAATTCCTACATTTTCATTTTGACCTCACCCCATCCTCCCCAAAGCAAGTTCGGGACAAGTCTTCAAAAGAGAGGGAGCTTTGATAATCAGTTGAATATGATTTTCTAATAGCTGCATACTTTATCAAAAGACCCTACTTTATCCCTGAGCTAGTCATAAATCAAAACTTCCGGTTTCGGCAACGCAAAGTCTCTCACTTTCAGCCTGTAACTGCTCACCGGATTAAACCGGATGCCATCTGTACCCCCAGGCAGATAAGGATATAATCCGATTGATAATTCGAAGGTTTTAAATATCAGATTCTCATTTCGGACCAAAAGTCCGATGGTATACGCCTGGAAAATCTGACTGTTGAGCAGGCCATGCATATTATCCCCGATTTTTGCCAATCCAACAAATAAGACCGGCGCAAGTCTGAAGCCCAATACATTGTATGGCATATAAAAAACGGTTTCAAAAGTCATAATTGCTTTACTTTTTCCCCGAACGGTCTTACTGTTAAATCCATACAATTGAGAACCATTTATGTTTACAAATTCATACGCTTCACGGTCTATCCCAAATACTGTATTAAGAGAAGCAAACTGCCGTACAGACCAGTCTTCAACCTGAGCCAGGTGTGAAAAAAAGTTAATGTTTCCGCGAATGATGCCTCGATTCAAATTGGTTTTATTAAAATAATTTCCATATGAAGCAAGAGCAGAAAAGTACCCAAGTGATTTAATATAACCACCAAATGCACCGCTGATTCCCAAATAATAGTGGTTCCCCTGAAACTCAGTGAACTGATGTCCTGTAATAGCCTGAAGAGAAAACCCGATCGGTACATCCTCATTGGCACCAAACCGATACAAGTATTTTTCTTTATAAAACTCTCGTCGTGAAATGCCAAAACTAGCTAGCAACGTGGTTTGATCCATATTTTGGAAATGTGTGTCTATTTCCCTGACCGGCCTTTGTTTAAATCGGGTGTTCACCAACCGGATTCCGGCAATGAGGGCCGTGCTGCGTTTCAAAACCGACCCTCCTCTTTCAACCTGCCAACTTCGTCCGGTCCACACATCAAATTGATCAAACTGTATCGGGTTTAGGCGGGCCACTTTCGAGGAATCGTACAAAGGGTAAAAATAAGTTGCGGTCCTAACTGCAGAAAGTCCACCTGCCCAACGGGTAAGTGGAGAATAAAAAGGCCGGTCCAGTTGGATTCCAAATGTGCTGATGTCTCGGGTGAATTGGTAAACAAGGTTCGTACTTAAAAAGGATTTCCGGATATTAAATAGGCCATATTTACCTCTCACGAACATAGCCTTATCCGAAAATGAATACCCGACTTCCTGTCTCACCGAAGTGCCCAGTCCAAGGAAATTGATATCGGTCATCAAAAGGTTGGGGCTTGTGGGATCCAGTCCCGATTCCGGAAGAATGGACCATTGATCCTGAACCCAGACCCAAACATCCACACTGTCGCCCACCGAATTCTTTAATAGGTGGGAAGGAGAAACATAAATGTGGGCATCGGATATGTACGGGGCCTGTCTTAAAATACGCTCCGATTCACTCAGTCGAAGAATATCCAGGGTTTCTCCCTCGTCGAATAAAAGTTGGTTTTTGATGAGGAAAGCCTTGGACGTCACATGCACATTGTTTGCATATCGCTCCAATTTGCTGCGAGGTTGCCTGGCTGTATCGTTTACCGAATGACCAAACGGATCAAGTACCCGAATGCCCACAAACCGGATAATTTTACCTTCATAGGCTTTGAACGGGGTTACCTGTTTTATCACCCGCACCTTTTTCATCGGTTTTTCTTCTTTCCGCATCACGATTACAGTTTCAAAAAGCCACTTTGTAAACTTGTTGCGTTTCGATTTGATCCGGAGGTCTTTATAAAATTGGGTAGAATCTTTTTTAGCCTTTACCTGCCCATACACATTCACTGCCCCAAAGAAGAGAAGGCAAACCAAAACAGGTAAACGAATGCGAGCCAGCTGCAATAAAATAACAGGGTTTTGTAGCGGTGAAAGCAGTAAAGATAAATATATCAGTCTATTGGCAAGCATTGTTGCGAATAATCGTTCAGGCATTTCGCAACCACTCACTATAATCGTTTTGAAGCAGGTTTTAGATTTTGCTATTTTGGGCCCATGTGCGGAATCGCCGGTTTTGTCAGTTCTTCATTTGCATTTCATCCGCAGGCTCTGCTTCGGGTATCCCAAAAGCTGGCACACCGCGGGCCAGACGACGAAGGCTTTCTCTTTCTGAATTCCGAAAATCAACCTTTTCATGCCTTTTCCGGCTCTTTCGGAAAACCGATAGCACAGCCCGATTCCATTCACTTCGATCAATTGAATGGCCAGAAATTGCGTGCAGGATTGCTTCACAGGAGACTCGCCATCATTGCTCCCGAGCCCGAAGGCCACCAGCCGATGCAGGATCCGGAGAAGAAAATCTTTCTCAATTACAACGGCGAGATCTACAATTACCTCGCTTTACGGAAAGAATTACAGGATCTTGGTTGTTCCTTTACGACCCGCACCGATTCTGAAGTCTTGCTTCAGGCCTATAAAACCTGGGGCGAATCCTGCCTCGAAAAGCTGGACGGAATGTGGTCCTTTGCCATTCTGGATCTGCAAAAAAACATCCTCTTTGCTTCTACCGATCGAACCGGGATCAAACCTTTTTATTACCATTCTGGCCCGGATGGATTTTGTTTTTCATCGGAGATAAAAGCCTTTCGGGATTTTGGAGTGGATTTTATTCCGGATCCGGTTCCGGTTTCACGGTTTCTGGCCTTCGGACAAAGCGACGAATCGGAGAAAACCATGTTTCAAAACATCCTGCGACTTCCTGCAGGACATTGTCTCAAGGTCAATCTCTGTACAGAAACGTTCGAAAAAAATCAATGGCATACCTGGTCTGTTAACCGACAATTTGATTTTCAGCCCGGTGAAAAAGAAAGGGAACGAATCGGATCTATTAGGAATCTGCTTCTGGAAACGATTCGGCTTCGGTTGCAATCCGATGTGCCCCTGGGCGTTTGTTTAAGTGGTGGCATCGACAGTTCTACCATTGCCGGACTCACAGCTTTTGTGGATCAACGAGCTCAAACAAAAGGAATCAGGAAAGCCTTTATGGCCATATTGGCTACAGGTTCTGCACAGGATGAATCGCCTTTTGCCCGAATGATGGTGGATAAAACGGGCTTTGATTTTCACACCACGCAACCCACCGGAGTCGAACTTCTTTCATCGCTTTCAGATGTCATCCATACGTTGGATGAGCCACCACCCGGACTCAATGCGTTTTCACAATATGCCGTTTTTCAAAAAGTGGCGGAACAAGGTGTTCGGGTTACGTTGGATGGACAGGGAGCCGATGAGATTTTTGCCGGTTATCCCCGCCACAACCAAAGTCTGGTTCTGGAAACATTAAACAAGCAGTCCTTTCCAACAGCTATTTTGGATGTGGGCCTGGAAACGATTTGGAACATCATCCGCTCGCAACTTTCCATTGAAAAGGCGCATTCCCTACTTCTTTCCAGGAAGCCTGAATACGGAATTTTTATGTCCGATGTATTTTATATGGCCGGTAGAAAAGGCAATGTGTACCTATCTGTGAATGAGGCTTTGGAAGAGGAATACACCCGATCTTCGTTGCCCTTTCTTCTGAAAGCCGCCGACCGTAATTCTATGCGGTGGTCTATAGAATCAAGAATGCCTTTTGCTGATTTTCACCCTTTGGTACAGCATCTTTTCGAAATCCCCGGATCGGCTAAAATTCAACAGAATCAGACCAAATATCTACTACGTCAGGCAGCCTCACCCTTTGTTCCCTCAGCCATTTTGCAGCGTCAGGACAAAGTGGGATTTGCCGCCCCGAATGTGGACTGGCTTACCGTTATCCTTCAAAGCGAATGGGTTCGGGAATTGCCAAAAATGCCGCAATTTCTGGATGAAGATCGGTTTGAGGCAGTACGATTGCAGTTTTTAAAACATCCCCATTCGTTGGATCCGCTGGTTTTGTGGAGAGCTTTGGCTTTAAAGGTTTGGGGAGAAGTTTTTTTAACCTAAAAAGTTAGGGTCAGAAAGTTTTGGAGACCAGGCGTCAGACGGTTTTGGAGACCAGGCGTCAGACGGTTTAGAACCGTCAGACGCCTATATTGAAAGACAAGGTTTCAGCCAATTTAGAACCGTCAGACGACTTTTCATAGCAAATTGGGCAGCCGCCCTCTCTAGACTTTGTTTTTTCAACATAAACTAAATATTAAAGGGCGCCGGGCTATTCATTCCGGGTCCTCGCTCCTTCGTCGCTGCGGGCCCTCCATTGCTATCCCTGCTGCTTGGCTTTTAAACTTAGCCATTTTCTTAGCATCTTAAAAACCAAATAGAAATGTTTTTGTAAACCAAGTCAATTCAAAGGAAACAGATCCATCCCCCTGTAGAAGGAATTCATTCGCTTAAAAATTGAAATGCAGGAAAAGAAAAATCCTTAGCTGAAACCACCTCGGTGAATTTAACGGGGTGGTCGATGGGCCTCCTTCTCAAAAAAATGTATTAAGTCTAGAGCTTTAATCCCCACTTGTTTATCGTGTTCCGAACCATCACTATAAACATGGTTTGGTGCACGCATGATTCATCGTTAAAGACACCATAATTCATAATTCATCACTTGGCGCTAAAGTCGCCACAGGCACCATGAACCACTAATCATTCAATCCACTTCCACCACCAGAAAAGGACTGGTGCTCCAGAACTTAGGTGCGTTCGTAATCTTTAAAAATCGTTCTCCCGGCGTATCCAGAATGATGTAACTTCCCTTAGGATGCGTGGTTATCAGATTTACTTTCTTGGTATTTCCCAGCGCTATTTCCTTGATAAAATTGTAATCACCGGATTGAAAGAATAGTTCATCCAATCGGTCCGAAAGCTTGATCGTACTGCCCACCCCTAGAAAACCACCTGTTTTTTTGATTGCTTTTGCTCTTTCCAGTTCCGGCTTTCCGCCCACCAGATAGAATATTTTCCGGCTTTCTTTTTCCTTGTCTTCCAAAATTTTCTCCGTGTCCTGCATCTTTTTAGAAAGCTCGTTTTCTTTGACCTGCATCGTCAGTTTTAATTTTTCAACCTGGTTCTGGATAGAGCCAATCGAACCATACACTTCAATAAAAAGCCGCTCCTGATGCGTGAGGTAAGACCGGACCGTTTCAATAACCGGAATCATGGACGATTGAGGCAATTTTGAATTCTCAATCTCCTTTTCTGTGGAATCCAATAATGCCTGAGACTGGCTGAAAAACAGGTTTATTTCAGATGCTGTCCGGCTAAGCAGTTTTGTCTGACTTCCATCGTTTTTGTATCTCTGAATCAATCGGATTTTTTGATCAATCACAATGTAATTCTGCGTCAGATGGTAAATGACATCTTCCAGCCGATCAGCGTTCCGTTCTGTCTCCAACAGCTGATCTTCGAGTTTACGAACATGATCCTGGTAAATCTGGCAATCGTCGGATTTTTTGACGGATTCCTTCTGCCCAGGACCCGAACAGGAGATCAGTAAACAAATCAAAAGTAAAGCGGGTAAAAGAAAACGAATCATAACCAATGGAGATGCAGAAATAGTATCCTTTGTTGGGTTGGATGTTAAAGTCGCAAGTTTGGGTTTTTTCATGGATTTACGGATTTTTGATGGATAAATTATTTTCTTACCCGGATTCTACAAAGGAAATGAAACCGCCAGTTGATTATATTCCCGATTTCAAACCAGCATAATTCATCATGGATCTGTCCACCTCATAAAAATCAAGCTTAATTTGTATCTGACTTCCTTTCAAATGAACAAATACTTTTTCTTGTTTTGCAGTTTGATCATAACTACACCCGGTTTTAGCCAATCGCCCATCTACCAATCCGATGCCTTTACTCTTTATTCCGACCGTGTTGTGCAGGGTCCGTTTGAAGGGAAAGCAGTGACCCGCAACCGAATCGAAAGTAATTACCGAAGTCCGGCCAACGAATTTCAATCGGCGGATATTGTCTTCAAGTTTGCTGTAAACGGGCGAGACAATGAGTTGCCTCCCGGTGTTGACCATATTTTCACACTTCTACCCAACGCAGGTAAAACTGAAACGCCAATGATTACTTTTGGAGAACGACTGAAACAAGTTGCAGCCGGACAAAATTATCTTCCTCCCAACACACCTTTTAAACTAAAGCTGGATTTCAGGAAGCAGAAAAAGCAGATGGCGGAGGAGGGATTTTTCCTTTCGTATAACGGACAAAAAATTTTCAAAGAAGAATTTAAGGGTGTTTTTATTGCGGGTGGATCCGCTCCGCTTAGCTGGGACTTTGATAATCTGGAACGACGAAAAGAATGCCAGTTGCAGGATCCCGATGGAGATGGAATTTACGAGATTGAGATCCTTATGAATGTACATTCGGATGAAAAGAAAACAGCCTCGGCATGGACCATTTTCAACAACATTCAGCCTTTCCCTGCCTATCAATCCGATTTTCTTCTTTCCGATGCACTGTATAATATGGCTCTTGATGAGATGATTACAGCCATTGAGCCAGACAAAACCTTTCGAACCGGGAAAGAATGGGCGGGTGTATGGACAAGAGACATCAGCTACAGTATCCTGCTTTCAATGGCCATTCTCCAGCCGGAAGTGGCTAAAACCAGTCTTCGAAAAAAAGTAAAAAACAAAAAAGTAATCCAGGATACCGGAACCGGTGGGGCCTGGCCTGTTTCTACCGACCGGATGATCTGGGCAGTGGCAGCCTATGAAATTTATAAAGTGACGGGTGATAAAGAATGGCTACACGAAGCGTACGAAGTAGTAAAAAACTCCATCGAAGACGATCAGCAAACAGCTTTCGACCCAACCACCGGATTAATGAAAGGGGAATCTTCTTTTCTGGATTGGCGGGAGCAAACCTATCCCCGTTGGATGCAACCGGCCGATATTTACGAATCCGAATGTTTGGGAACCAATGCCGTTCATTTTCAGGCTGTGAAAACGCTGGCTTCCATGGCTGCTGTTTTGAAAGACAAAAAAACATCGGAGAAATATACCGTTGTTGCAACAGGCATAAAATCGGCCATGAATCAACATCTTTGGGAAGATGGAAAGGGGTATTTCGGTCAGTTTCTGTATGGAAGAAATGCAAAAATTCTTTCCCCGAAATCAGAAGCATTGGGCGAAGCTCTCAGCGTTTGGTTTGGCATTTCTGATTCGGCAAAGTCGAAAAAAATTGTCGAAAATACTCCCGTGGTTGATTTTGGAATTCCATGTCTTTACCCACAGATTCCCGGAATACCGCCTTACCATAACAAAGCCGTCTGGCCATTTGTGCAGTCGTATTGGGCTCTTGCTGCAGCCAAAACGGGGAATGAAAAGTCTCTGGTTGAAAGCATTGCAGCCATTTATCGTCCTGCCGCTTTGTTTGTAACCAACAAAGAGAATTTCGTTTCTTCAAACGGCGACTATGCCGGCACGGTGATCAATTCGAGCAATATGCTCTGGAGTTTATCCGGAAGTCTGGCCCTGGTTTACCGGGTATTTTTTGGAATGGAGTTTCTTGAAAATGAATTGGTATTTCATCCATTTATACCCGCTGCATTTAATGGAAAACGCACTCTTCGGAATTTTAAATACCGGAAAGCCGTGATTGACATCGAATTGATAGGAATTGGAAACGAAATTGAGCAATTCCAACTGGATGGAAAATCAATAAATAAGGCATCCATTCCGGCCACATTGGAGGGCATTCATACCATTCGGATTACGCTGAAATCTTCTTCATCTGCTAAAAGCAAGACCAATCACATGGCCGATGCCACTTCTCCCGAAATTCCGGAAGTACGCATCGAAGGAAGCCAGTTAAAATGGAAAGTAATTGAAAATGCCTTTGGCTACAACGTACTTGAAAATGGGCAATCGCTTGGCGTTCTGAGTGAAACCAGTTTTTCTCTAAACCGGAAAACGTATGCAGAATACCAGGTGATTGCGGTTGACAAAGAAGGAAGACAGTCGTTTGCATCGGAACCGGTGGTGTGGAATCCTGGTTTGAATTTGAAGGAAGTGTATTTTACAAAAGGAGGAGGTTCTATTATCCAGGCGAAAGGATTTTTGGGTGAGGGATTTATTGAAATCAGCAAGTCAAAAAATAAGGACCTCAAAATCAAGCTTCAAATAGCCGAAACTGGAAAATACGCCCTTCGGTTTCGCTACGCAAATGGAAACGGTCCGGTAAATACCGAAAATAAATGCGCCATCCGGTCTTTGAGGAAGGAGAAGTCCTTGTTAGGAACCTTTGTTTTTCCACAGCGGGGAAGCGGCGAATGGTCCAATTGGGGAATGAGCAATTCCATCCAGGTGAAACTGGAAAAAGGAGAACACACATTTCATCTGGTGTTGGAATCGCCCAACGAAAACATGAACGGCGATGTGAACCAGGCCCTGCTCAATTTTGTAGAGTTGGTGAAAGTTGATTGATTGGGAGGGCCTGAACCTTGATCCCGCCGCCGTGGTTGTGTGTTCCACCGACCATAAAAAGATTGCATTCATCCTGTAAATCCTCAAATCCTGGTAATCCTGATTCAGCCAAAAATTGCAATTGTCTGAATCACGGATTAAGCAGATTGCACGGACGGCAAGGATTTTTTTCGCTTTGGGTAGCCAAAAGTAAAGCACTATGGATGAAAAAGATTGCATTCATCCTGCCGCCGTGGTTGCGTGTCCGACCAACCACAAAAAAGTCTGAATCACGGATTAAGCAAATTGCACGGATGGCACGGGTTTTTTTCGCTTTGGGTAGCCAAAAGTAAAGCACTATGGATGAAAAAATATGTTAAATACAAACTAAACCGCAGCAGAATATACCGCCTCATCTATTTCCTTTTCCCAATGTCGGTGATCCAATATGAAGCAAATGGTCCGAATAAAAGGCATGCCTTTTTCGGTAATGTAAAAGGTGAGGTTCCGCAATGAAATCAGACCTTCCTTCCGCATTTCCGCCACACGGTTCAGGGCAGAAATCCATTTGGGGTCATCCAGATTCATGGTCGTTTTTTGTTGACACATCAGTTCCATGATGTGTTGTTTCCAGATTATATCGGTTTCATTGAGCAGGTGCCCTTTTACAACCGGAAGTTTGCCGGCTTCGATTTTCACCAGATAATCTTCAATCACGGGTTCATTCTGAGAGTAGGAATCCGGTGTTTCACCAATGGCAGATGCACCCAGACCTATCAGCAATGGTGCTTTTTGTTCTGTATAACCCATGAAATTACGATGCAGGCTTCCTGCTTCAAATGCTATGCATAAAGGATCTTCGGCTTTTGCAAAATGGTCCAGTCCAATGGATTTGTATCCTGCCAATTCGAAGAGCTCTTTTCCTTTCTCAAACAAGGCCCAACGTTCTGTAACTTCGGGTAAATCTTCTTCCGTAAAATGTCTTTGACTTTTGCTTTTCCAGGGCACATGAGCGTATCCATAAAAGGCGATTCGATCCGGGTTTAAGGAAATAACTTTGCTGATGGTATCTTCTATATGGCTGATTTTCTGGAAAGGCAGTCCATAAACCAGGTCGAAATTGATGGAATGATAACCCGATTTCCGGGCTTCGTCAACCAGTTCTTTGGTGTGTTCAAACGTTTGAAAACGGTTAATTTTTTCGAGAATAAACGGGGAGAAATCCTGTATGCCCATGCTGATTCTGGAAAAGCCAAGTGTGGCCAGATGCCGGACCATTTGGGTGGTGGTGGTGCCTGGATGCACTTCAATTCCCATTTCAAAATCAGGTGTTTTGATAACATTTTTCAGGATTCCTATCATGAGCCCACTTAACGATTCTTCAGAAAAAAAAGTGGGCGTTCCTCCTCCCAGATGGATTTCAGAAACCCGGATTTTGCCTCCATGCATTTGAATATACATCTCCCATTCTTTCAGAACGGCGTTTATGTAGGGCTCTTCAAGCTGGTGGTTTTTGGTGATGCGTTTATTACAGGCGCAAAACGTGCATAGACTTTCGCAGTACGGCAAATGGATATATACCTGAGCCAGACCGTTTTTTTGACATTCACCCCAGAACCGAACCAAAGCTTCTTTCCAGGTGGATTCTGAAAAGGCAGCCGTTTGCCAATCCGGTACAGGTGGATAGCTTGTGTAGCGTGGAGCGGGTTGGCTGTATTTGTGGAGAAGATCAGGAAACGCCATCAGGGAACAAAACCCAAATGTGGGGGAAACATTTTTTTGCAAGGCTGATCTTTGTTGGAATCAAAAGCTGATTAATATCAGGACTTGTTTGAAAAACAACATCTAAGTCATCCAAATCAAATTCCCTAAATCATAAGCTACCTACTCCTCTTTCGCCTTCTCAATCCAACTCCCCCTTTCTGAAGCCGGCATCGACCAGGGAGCACCGTTGTTTTCCAGATTGCTGAACATCGAATTCCAGGATGCGGGCGCCTGAGTAGCTTCCATGATAGAGTATCGTCTCATTTCCAGAATAATATCAAGAGGGTTGATCTGAATCGGACAGGCTTCCACACAGGCATTACAGGATGTGCAGGCTAGAATTTCTTCCTGTGTTGTGTAATCGCCCAACAGCGATTTTCCATCCGTTTTCCAGTTTGGATCTTTGTCCAGTGCCTCGCCAATGTCGGTAATCCGGTCCCGCACATCCATCATGATTTTACGGGGAGAAAGTTTTTTGCCAGTCAGATTTGCAGGACAAACCGAAGTACAACGTCCACATTCAGAGCATGAATAGGCATCCATCAGGTGTTTCCAGCTGAGGTCGGTGGCATCTTTGGCTCCGAAGCTTCCGGTTGCCGGTGGCGTTCCGTTGTCTTGTGCCAGTCCCAGTGCAATTTTTACTTCGGTGGTAATGTCATCCATATTCGGGATTTCTCCCAGAGGATTAAGACGGGCAAAAAAGGTATTGGGAAATGCCAGAGCAATATGAAGGTGTTTGCTGTATGTAACATACAAGGCAAAACCCAGAATTCCGGTGATGTGCAGCCACCAAACGATGCGCTCATAAATAATCAGGTTTCCGGTAGACCAGCTTTCTATCAAAAACCGGAAAGAGTCGCTTATCAAAAATGGACCTGTGGCAGAATAGTGCTCCACTCCCCGTGATTGCAAAATGGCATCCGCCACATTCATTCCCAGAAAGGCTTTCATGAGTAGAATTTCCGAAATCAGGATTAAGTTGGCATCCAGACGGGGAAATTTGTTGAGGTCAGAAGATTGAAAACGGGGAATTGAAACCACATTTCGCCTTGCCAGAAAGACAATACAAACCAAAATAACGCCAACAGCGAGGATTTCGAATAGACTGATCAAAACCGGATAGAAAGAACCGAGTAAAGGCAGGAAAATCCGATGGGTGCCGAACAATCCATCCAGCACAATTTCGAGCACCTCGATGTTAATCAGGAAGAACCCGGCATAGATTACCAGGTGCATAATGCCAACCAGTGGACGATCGAACATCTTTTTCTGGCCCAAAGCCATAAGGAACATGTTCTGCCATCGTTCCGATTTACGGTCAGAAATGACGGTATCTCTTCCAAGACGAATGTTTCTGGCAATAAAAACAACCCTCTTTCGAATCAGGAAAATCATGATTCCCAAAAGGATAGTGAAGCAAATCTGGCTTATCATGGTGTAGAAATTTAGTAGCCGCAACATAAAAATTAAAAACCATTTGGAGTTTGAAAAATGAACCTTACTTTTGCGGTCCCAAATCGGGATGGGGATGTAGCTCAGTCGGTAGAGCAAAGGACTGAAAATCCTTGTGTCGTTGGTTCGATTCCA
>Ga0105046_10014064_pt1 | contig 12357 bp, 11 predicted proteins | sample MAT03_FD_78385 | JGI IMG/M metagenome (GOLD analysis project Ga0105046, IMG submission 78385) | Freshwater microbial communities from Lake Fryxell liftoff mats and glacier meltwater in Antarctica - MAT-03 (megahit assembly) | ecosystem: Environmental > Aquatic > Freshwater > Ice > Liftoff...
ATCGGTTCCGCCGACCGCACCGGTCCCGTGGCGATCCGGCTGCGATGGTCCGGAGCGCAACGACTCGGCGCCGACGGTATCCGGGGATTCGAGGCCCTTTTCACAGGTCCCCACGACGTGTTATTCACGAACGCGATTTGCCGCTTGCCCGCCGGGGAACGGAGTCGTATCGGCTGGGTGCGACTGGATGCACCTGCCCCGATCACGCTGGAAGCGGTGGTTCCGTCGGATCCGCAACCATCCGGAACCCGTTGAAGTGGCCCGTCAGACATTTTCCATGAATCGATCTTTCCCTGGAGGGGCAAGCTCCGTCGTGCCTGCCCCCGCGGCGCCGAGGGGGCAATGCCCTCCGCCAACAGGTTCGTCGCCCTCAGACAGCACTCCCCTGCCCGGCAAACGCTCGTCAAGGCGCCGCGCCGTCTCCGGATGGTTTATCGCCGGGCTGGCCGCCAGCCTCTGGCCGGTACTTTGGGCCTGCGGCCCCTTCTTCCCCAACTCCCTGCTCCTGAGTGGCGACGACGCCATTCTCCAGGCCCCGACGGTCTATTTCTTCCGTGAACTCGACCGTCTTCAACTCGAGCCTCCCCCGGGCTTGATCCACGCGACGGACGACGCCTCCGATCGGGAGGCAACCCTCGCCGCCGAGTTCAGAGATCTGCGTCGTGCCCTGAACAACAGCGGAATGGGAACCAACGAGGTCGCGGATCTCGTTCTCACCTTCAGCCGCCGCCGCGCCGACCTGGAAGAACACCACCAGGCGCTCGACCGTTGGCGATGGAAACAGAGCGAATCCCTTCACCGCTCCCCGCCATACAACGACTCCGAGCCGTCGTTCACCTCATCCCCTGGCCGCCCCCAGCTAAGCGCGCCCAAACTGCCGGCCGCGATTCCCCACGAGTTTGAACTCTATCTCAGCGGCGCCCGGGCATGGTGCGAAGGCGCCACCAACGAAGCCCGCCGAGCCTGGGAATCCCTGCTCGCCCTGCCTCTGGAGGCCCGACGCTTCAAGTCCACTTGGGCGGCGTACATGCTCGGCCGTTCCTGGCACGAGGAAGATCCGGAACGGGCGATCCGCTTCTACCACACCACCCGAACCATGACCCGAGCAGGGCTCGTCGACAGCGCCAGCCTGGCGGTGGCGAGTCTGGGATGGGAAGGCCAGCTGAAGCTTCGAACCAATGACCTGGGGCCAGCCCTACGACTTTACCTGGATCAATACGCGGCCGGCTCGACCCAGAGCGCCGGACTGTCGCTTCGCGTGGCGGCGGAACGAGTGGCCACCGCACCCGCCGTACTCCGACTGTCCGTGGCCCGAGACCCCGTCGCCCGCCGGGTGGTCACCGCGTGGCTGCTCGCCAGCACTGCCTATGACCCCACGGATGCCTCCCCCGACGCCGGCCTCGGCCGGTCTTCCCCAGTGCGCGACTGGCTCGAGACCCTGGAAACTCTGGGCTCGGCCGAGGTTCCCCTGGCGGAACAGTTGGCGCTCCTCACCTACCGCCTGGGGGAGTGGGACGCCGCCGCCCGCTGGATTGCCCTTTCCGGCGACTCACCCGTGGCGGACTGGATTCGGGCAAAACTTCTGCTGCGGGAAGGCCGCTTGGCGGAATCCGCCGCTGCTTTCTCCCGGGTACTCGCCCGGCTACCCTTGACTCCACCGGAAGGCCCACACGCCGAAGCCCCCCTCTTCGTCGATAGTCTCTCAGACCCGTCTGATTCCGTGCCAGCGCGCCGAATGATCCTCGCGGAATCAGGTGTGCTGCATCTTTCACGCGGAGAATTCGTCCAGGCGCTCGATGCCCTGCTCCGAGCCGGTTACTGGATGGACGCTGCCTATGTCGCCGAGCGGGTTCTCACCCTTCCCGAGCTCCGCGGGTACGTGGACTCCCACTGGCCCGCCCTTTCCGGCAAGAACGCCGCCTCCGAGGAAGCCCAAACCAACGATCCCACCACGCCCCGCGGTCAGCGCGAACGCATCCGCCACCTGCTCGGACGCCGACTCACCCGCTCCAGCCAGGGTCAAGAAGCCAACCTCTATTATCCGAAAGCATGGGCGGAAACCCATCGAACCTTCATCAACCGGCTCGGACAGGGCGAGGACCCCACCCAGCCACCTTCAGACCGCGCCCGCGGTTGGTTCGCCGCCGCCGGAATCGCCCGCACCCACGGGCTCGAGATCCTGGGTACCGAGCTTGCCCCCGACTGGGCGATCTGGTCCGGCCAACATGAATACGGCCCAACCCAACAGGAACGCTCCAACCACGCGGCCCAGCACCTTCGCCCCTCCGCCTCGGAACTCCGACGCGCCAACCAGCACACCGCCGATCCTGAAAAACGATTCCACTACCGATATCAGGCCGCCTTCCTGGCCTGGGACGCCGCCCAATGGATGCCCGATAACGACCCTGAAACCGCCCGCATGCTCTACACAGCCGGCACCTGGTTGAAGGCGCGCGATCCCAAGACCGCCGATCTTTTCTACAAGGCGCTCGTCCGACGGTGCCGCGCCACCGAATTGGGAGACGCCGCCGACCGCCAACGCTGGTTCCCGGAACTGGATGCCACCGGAAAACCCATCGTCACGCGCCTCCCCCGTTCCCCCCGACCTCCGTCGTTTCCAGAGCCGGAATCCATCGAAGGCCCGCCAATCGATGCATCGGCCTCGGAAGCTTTACTGCCTGAAGCTTCCGAGTTCGAATCCGACGCCCTACCACCCCTTCCCGAACTCTAACGCCACGACACGGATGCCTCCTCTCGTCATCGCATGCGGCGATTATGCCGGAATCGGACCCGAAGTGACCCTCAAAGCGGTCGCCGCTGAACGCGCCAACCCCCACCTGTCGGGTGTTGTCCTGGTCGGCGAGGTCGCGGGGCTGGAACGTCTCCGATCTCAGTTGAATCTCGACCTCGTCTGGTCCTCTTACCCCGATTCGGGTCCCGACACTCGCGGGCACTCACGACCCGAAGGTCCCCGGCCCCCAACCGGCTGCCCGGTCTGGATCCTCGACGTCAGCCCCCTTGTCCCCCCGGCGAATGCCCTCACATCCCCTGCCCATAACTCGGCGCTGGCGGCGCTCGGATATCTACGTCGTGCCGCGGCTGGCTGCCTTCGAGGTGAATTCGCCGGCCTCGTGACCGCTCCCGTCAGCAAGGAGGCCATCCTCCGATCTGGCGTGAAATTTGTAGGGCAAACCGAGTTTCTGGCGGAACTGGCCGGCGTCCAAGACGTCACCATGATGCTCCTCGGAGACGACGACCACGGCCGATGGCTCCGCGTCGCGCTGGTCACCACCCACCTGCCACTCCGGGATGTGGCCGATTCCATCACCACCAGCGATGTCACGCGTGCAATCCGGCACGCCACCGATGCCTGCCGCAAATTGGGACTTTCGCGCTCCCGGATAGGTGTCGCCGGCCTCAATCCGCACGCCGGCGAAGGCGGGATGCTCGGCGACGAGGAAATTCGCGTCATCAGGCCCGGCATTGAGGCAGCCCGAGGTTTCGGCATCGATGTCCAGGGGCCCATCCCAGGCGACACCCTCTTCCACAGCGCCCATCGAGGAGACTTCGACGCCGTGGTGGCGATGTACCATGACCAGGGACTCGCACCCCTGAAGCTGATTGCCTTCGACCGCGGGGTGAACTGGAGCCTCGGCTTACCCTTCGCCCGAACCTCCCCCGATCACGGCACAGCCTTCGACATCGCCGGACAAGGCATCGCCGACCCCTCCAGCATGCGTGCCGCCATCCGCCTGGCGTGCCAACTCGCGCCACATTAAACGAAAAGACCGGGACCTTGTGGGCTCCCGGCCTTGTTCGGCGCAAAATCAGAACTGAACTCAAGCACGTCGCCGTGCCCGCCACATCCAGGCAGCCATAAAACCAATGCTGCCGCCCGCAATCATGGTGCTGGCCTCCGTTGATCCCTAAATCCCTGAAGCTAACGTTAACGTCCTAACCATTTCCGCATGCGTCCGCCTGAAGATGGGGCTTCGGCGGCATAACCCGGTCGAAATTGGGCCACCAAGACCTGACTGCGCGCCGCCGTCAGAGCCATGATGAACTCGTCGTAACTCTGAAAGCGGTCAGCCGGATTCTTGGCCATGGCCCGCCACAGCGCGTCGCTGGTGGGCTGGGTGATGTCCGTCCGCACGTGGTTCGGCGGAGTCAGGGGCGTGTGAATGTGGGCCCCTACCAGTTCCTCGATCGTGGGCGCCTCAAACGGCACATGCCCGGTCAACCCGTGATAGAGCGTGCCAGCAAGGCTGTACATGTCCGACAGAAAGGTCTCCTGCTCTCGCTTCACCTTCTCCGGAGCCACGTAATAGGGCGTGGCCCACAGCGAGGATTCATCGACGCCATCGTGTTGGGCCGAGCGGGCCAGACCGAAATCCACCAGCTTCGGTTCGCCGTCCGCGTTGAAGAGGATGTTGCCTGGCTTGATGTCACGATGGAGCAGGTTCTTTTTCAGCGCAGCATCCAGTGCATCGGCGACCTTGATACCCATATCCAAAATATCGAGTTCGGGAAGTGCCGTTTCCTTCTCGATGCGGCTGTCCAAGCTGCCGCGATCAGCAAGTTCCATCACCAGATACAACTGGCCGTCCAGTTGGCCGAACTCGTAGATGTGAATGATGTTGGTGTGATTCAGCGCCCCGCACGCCCGGGCCTCCCGCTGAAACGCCTCCACGGCTTCCCGATCCTGAAGGAGCTCTCGGCGCATCATCTTGACCGCCACCTCCCGTACCAGCATCTCGTCAAACGCCCGGTACACCGTGCCCATGCCCCCCGACGCAATCGGACCGCGAAGTTCCAATTGCCGCATCTTCAGCGGGACCATCAACGGATGTCCGCACTTCGTGCAGGGGGTGAATTCGAGCGCCGGAAGGTCTGCCGGGATAAACACTTGGGCGCTGCACCCCGCGCACGTCACAAGCTTGAGCGGTCTTCGCTCTGGGGGGGCCGGTCCGTTGGCTATCACGCGATCAAGCTACCACGCCACTCGAATGAGACAAGGGATGAGGGCTGGCAGGACGAGATAGACATCAGTTCTTCTTCTTGGGATCCAGGTTCTGATCGATCTCACCGCCAGCCAGACCTGTCTTCGCGCCACCTTCAGGAACTTCGACTTTCGCAATCCACAACAGGCCGTTCAGGACAACCTTCCGGAAATCGGAATTCACCCAGTTCCGGTGAAAATGCCCGCCTGTAAATCCAAACCCACGCCCCCCGTCCTCGCGCTCCCGCACCCACATCATCGATTCAGGCCGACCCGTGGCACTCTGAATGTGCGGGTAGGGCCCCTTGGGCCAAACGTAGGGGCCTTCACGAACCGAGTCCGGAGGAGTCGCCACCAGGATCGGCTCAACACCCTTCATGTCGTCCCGGAAACGCATGTTGAAATACCACTCGTCGTGAATCGAAAACGGCTTCACCCCGCGCGAGACCGGATGGTCCGGGAAGGTCTTGAACTCCGGCGACCACATCGGATTGCACGAAAACTCGTGCTCATAATACCCACCGATCCATTCCTGCATCGCCCGACCCGGATCACCTTTCGGCACTTCGACTCCGTAGTGCATAAAGCCCAGGCCAACCCCTTTCTTCGCCAAACCGTCGATGAAGTTCATCCGTTCCTGCTGGATCGCCGGATGCCCTGCCCCGCCGTCGGCGTAAATGGCGACCGCCGAGACACCCTCAAATGCCGAGGCATCCGTCGGCCAGCCATTGGACGCCACCAACGCCTGAACCCCCGGCAAGGAATTTAAGCTGCGCTGGATGAGCAGCATGCCCGCCCTGAATTCGTGGTCGCCTGGCCCGTGGCTCTGCCGCCCGGCAATCAACAGGATACGTGCCGCATCCGCCTGAGTCGCCAGGAACATCAGCCCGGCGACGAAGAAAACGAGAATGGCTTTCATCGGTTCAATTCAGTTGGTGACGGCACATCTTGGGACCGCCGCGGCCCTTTCCGCAACTGCTTCGGGGCCGCCGTTCATCCATCCGGTGAATCCAGGCACCGAACCGGGCCTGACCTGCAACACTCAAGATGTGGCAAATTGCTTCGCCCATTACCTCCCTTCCATGTCGTCTGGGTCCGTCCGTGATGGCCTTTCCGTGTCATTCCGGCACCTAAAATCGAGTGGCCGCATCCCGGCTTGCGCGCCCAATAAGATGGGCCCACGGTGTTCGACCAAGATCCGGCCCCCCGGGCCACCACCCATCCCAAGGAGGAATCATCCCATGAAGATCACGCTGCTCGCTTGCCTTGCCACCCTTACGCTGGCCCTCTCCGCCACCGCCGCCGAATGGCGCACCGACTTCGAAGCCGCCAAATCCGAAGCCAAAAAAGACAGCAAGATCATCGTCATGAACTTCACCGGTTCCGATTGGTGTGGGTACTGCATCAAGATGAAGAAGGAGACTCTTGATATGAAGGCGTTCACCAGCTACGCCGCGAAGAACGCGGTGCTGGTCGAGGTCGACTTTCCCAGCCGGAAAAAGCTCCCGGCCTCCCAACAGAAAGCCAACGACGCGCTCCGCAAGAAGTTCGAAGTCGAAGGCTATCCCACCTTCGTGTTCACCGATGCCACCGGCAAGGAACTCGGCCGCCACGTGGGTTACCTCCAGGGCGGCCCGCTTGCCTTCATCGACCGATTGGAGAAGGCCAAAGGCAAGACCAAAGCCCCCTAGAACCCTGCCTCAATTCAATCCCCGAAAAAACTCACGAGCCGTCGCGCAAGTCGCCCGGCTCAGTTCCTCGAGCGAACATCCTTTGCAGCCTGCAACCGCTTCGGCCAGTTCGCGTACATACGCCGGTTCACATCGCTTACCTCGATAGGGGATCGGCGCCAGAAACGGGCAGTCCGTCTCCAGCATGAAGGAACCCAGCGGGACCTCGGAGAGAGCGTCCCGCACGTTCTGCGCGCTCTTGAACGTCGTGATGCCCGTGAAACTGACCAGGGAACCCGCGCTCAGCACCTCTCTGGCCTCAGCCGGACTCGCCGTGAAGCAATGGACCACGCCACGGGTTCGCCCGCGGTACTCCGCCAAGACCGATAGCGCCTCCTGAAATGCCTCCCGTTGGTGGATCACGCAGTTGAGCCCCAACGCCGACGCCACCTCCAACTGCTGTCGGTAGAGACTCCGTTGTCGCGTCCGCACCCGGTCCAGCTCCTCAGGCGACTTGTCGCCCAGCCGGTACCAGTCCAGTCCCGCTTCTCCAATGCCGACCACCTTCGGCTGTCGCGCCAGTGCCGTCAGTTCCGCCACAATGTCTTCAGGTTCCTCGTGCGCGTGATTGGGATGCACCCCGACGACCGCATAGACCGAAGGAAACCGCGCCGCCAATTCGATCACTCTCCGACTGCCCGCCAAAGTCGTCCCGATGCAGAGAATCCGGGAAATCCCCGCGCTCGAAGCCCGTTCCACCACCGCCTCCAAGTCCACCGTGAAATCCGGGAAATCCAGATGCGCGTGTGTATCGAAGAATTCCGCCATGGTTTCGGTAGGCTATCGCAAACCCACCCCCAGGTCAGCCCTTCGTTCCCGCCTTCAATAAGAATCCTCTTCCCGCTCCGCCGCCATCGACCGATGCTCGAACTGGATCGCATGCTGCCCCGACTTGCCCCGCTCATCCCCGCCCTGATCGTCACCCTCATTCTTGCCGCCTGCGCGCCGCCCCATCCCGGCTCCACCGCCGGCCCCACTCACAGCCCGACCGAGTCAGCCCGGACCGCTCCGCTTCCTCCCGTCTTTCGCGAACCCAAGCTCGCCGAAATCGACGCCGCAATCCTCACCGCCATCTCGAATCGAGCCCTCCCAGGCGCCGTCCTGTGGCTCGAACGGCACGGCTCCAATTACCACAGAGCCTACGGTCAGCGTGCCACACTCCCCGTACCAGAACCAATGTCGGAGGACACCGTCTTCGATGCCGCCTCATTGACCAAAGTCATCGCCACCGCTCCTGCCATCCTGCTCCTCGCCGAACGTCATAAGATCCGCATCGAAGCCCCGGTCCGCGACTATCTCCCGCAGTTCACCGGTGACGGCCGCGACGCCATCACCGTCCGCCACCTGCTCACCCACACCTCCGGACTCCGCCCCGGCATCGCGCTCCGACCCGATTGGTCGGGTTACGATGCCGGAATCGAACGTGCCCTCGCGGAGAAACCCACGGACCCACCGGAACGCCGATTCCGCTACAGCGACGTCAATTTCATCCTCCTGGGTGAGATCGTCCGACACGTCAGCGGCCTGCCTCTCGACGCCTTCTGCGCCACCAACTTGTACCAGCCCCTCGGGATGTCAGACACCGGGTTCCGACCCTCAACCCCACTTCAGCCGCGGATTGCCCCCACCACCCTCGACAAGGAGGCTTACCTGCGCGGCAACGTTCATGATCCCACCTCTCGCCGCATGGGCGGTGTCGCCGGACACGCCGGACTCTTCACCACCGCCCCGGACCTTGCCCGCTTCGCCCGCATGTTTCTGGCCGGCGGCGAACTCAACGGCGTCCGCGTGTTCAGACCGGAAACCGTCCGGCTGATGACGACCGTCCAGTCACCCCCCGCACTGACGGATTCCCGGCGCGGCTTCGGCTGGGACATCGACTCGCCCTACGCCGGTCCGCGAGGTGATCACCTACCTGTGGGAAGCTACGGGCACACCGGGTGGACCGGCACTTCGCTGTGGATCGATCCGTTCTCCGGCACTTTTGTGATCCTGATGTCGAACCGGAATCATCCCACGGAGGACGGCAACGTGCTGCCACTCCGCCGCCAGTTGGGCACCCTCGCCGCCGAAGCCATCGAAGGCTTCAACTTCCACGGGGTCTCCGAGGCCCTGCCGCGGCAAACCAAACCTGTCACCCCCGCGCGATCCACGTCCCCCGCCGGATCCGCGGGCTCCCAAGTCCGCAACGGCATCGATGTCCTGGCCGCCCAGGGATTCGCGCCCTTTCGCAAACGCCGGATCGGACTCATCACGAACCACACCGGCATCGACCGGGACCGCAATCCGACCATCGACCTGCTCAAGAACGCGCCGGAAGTCGATCTGCGGGCGCTCTTCAGTCCGGAGCACGGCATCCGCGGGCAATTCGACGAGAAAGTTCCCGACGGCGTCGACACCAAGACCGGCCTGCCCATCTACAGCCTCTATGGCGAAACCCGGCAACCCCGGCCGGAACACCTGAAGGATCTGGATGCCCTCGTCTTCGACATCCAGGACATCGGCTGCCGATTCTACACCTACGTGGCCACCATGGGCCTCTGTCTCGAAGCCGCCGGCCGAGCCAATCTTGAATTCGTCGTCCTCGACCGCGTCAACCCGATCAACGGAGTCACCGTGGAAGGACCCGTCTACCGGGGGGTGACCAATCATTTCGTGGCTTTCCATAGTATCCCGCTCCGCCACGGCATGACGGTCGGGGAATTGGCTCGCATGTTCAACGCGGAGAAAGCTTGGAACACGCGACTCACCGTGATCCCGGTTGAGGGCTGGAAACGTTCGCAGGGATTCGACGACACCGGGCTTCCCTGGATCAACACGTCGCCGAACATGCGGAACCTGAAGCAGGCGTTTCTTTATCCCGGTGTCGGTCTGGTCGAATTTGCGGTCTCGGTCGGCCGCGGCACCGACACGCCGTTCGAAGTGGTGGGCGCTCCGTATGTCGATGACCGCCGTTTCGCGGAGGAACTGAACCGTGCGGGTCTGCCGGGCATCACCTTTGTGCCCATCCGGTTCACGCCCACGGCTAGCGTCTTTAAGGACCAGGCCTGCGGTGGCGTCTACTTGATGCTCAACGATCGGGAAGCCTGCCGCGTGGTGGACGTTGGCATCCTGCTCGCGTCGACCCTCCAGCGGCAGCACCCCAAGGATTTTCCGCTGACCAAGATCTCGACCCTGCTCCAGCACCCGGCGACGGTGGAAGCGATTCGGTCTGGCAAACCTTTGGCGGAGATCAAAGCGCTTTGGTCGACGGATCTGGCGGAATTCCAGGCTCGGCGGGGATCCTTCCTGATTTACTGACGCCAAAATGAAAATGCCGGTTGACGGATCGTTTTCACTCACCATACTGCGCGTCCTCCGTTTGCGGGGGTGTAGCTCAATTGGTTAGAGCGCTGCCCTGTCACGGCAGAGGTTACGGGTTCGAGCCCCGCCACTCCCGCCATTTTTCCCCGCAAAATCGATGGTTCTGGATTTCTCCTGACGAATTCCTGACAATATATGTCATAAACATGGGGAATTTCCCACGGTGGTTCGAGTTGGCCAGACACGGGCAACCATCTACCAAACCCCCTCCCGAGGCTGTCCCGCCTACACGGTTTGCGGTACGAAGCGCGAGGCTGGTCTGAGCGAGCGCTACCTTCAGGACCTGGACTCTCGCCTGGAAGAGTTCTCCCGAGATTTTCAGTGTTCCATTGGTGCCGTGACCGGACCCGAGATCCGGGCTTGGCTCCAGAAAAAGGACGTTTGCAACCGAACCCGCAACAATCCCCGGGTTGCGATTCAAACTCTCTTTTCGTTCTCGGTAGGCCAGAAATATTTACCGAAGGAATGGAACGAGATGTCCGCTGTGCCGACCTGGAAGACCGTAGGCGAAGAAGTCGAGATCTTCACGCCTAGCGAGATGTCGACCACCGGGACACTTTGATTCTGCCCCCGTACTCGAGGCCTGCCGACCTTTTTAGCCGTTGGTCGTGGGTTCGAATCCCACCCAACCCACCACTTCAATTCCTCAGACAAAGCCCGTCATTCCGGGCGAAAGTCCACTTCCGGGCGCTCCACTGCCAATCAGGTCGAATCGGCTCCAAATGCGCCCAATGCCCGGAAAATGACAACTACTGGCAACTACCCCCAAGTCCTTTGGGCGGGGGTACTCCCGCTGGAACACCGTGCCGCGCGGTTGGTGTACGTGAGCATCCCGGAAGACCCCGGGGCCGGAGGGGCCCCGTACCTGAGTTTTTAACTCGACCGGCAGCGCCTGCGCGGGGTCCGGCGGCGGGAAGGCAATTACCTGCTGAGAACCAACCTGAGTGGGCGCACGCCATGGGAACTGTGGGAGCAGTGCATGCGCTCGGTGCAAGTGGAGGAGGCGTTTCGGAACCTCAAGGGCGACCTGAGCGTGCGGCCGATCTGGCACCAGATGTCAGCGCCGGTCTGAAAATGTAGCTGGGATGCCGGTTTGAAAATGCGGTCTTCTTCCGTTGCCGTTTTCTTGAAACTTCGGTCCTGAACTCTTCTTCCGTTTTCTTCGGCGTCGGTGGTCTCGCACGGTGAATAACTCGGGCTTGATTCGGAAGGGATGGGCGTTTCGCCCGTCCTGACTTCACCGACCTCGTTCAACCAAGTCCTCGGTTCCCTGATCGAGAACATCGACGCTTTCCCCGTCATCGAACCGAGCACGGGCAAGATCGGCCTGCGGTTGGTTCGGGAAGCCGAAGCGGGAGTCGCCTGAGACGAGGACGACTTCACGGAGACGCCGGACATCGACGCCACAAGGTGGGAGGGCACCTACAACCTCGTGACGGTGAAGTTCACCAACCGCGAGAAGGCCTGGACCGCCGACTGTGTCTCGTTCCGAAAGAGGACCGGGATTGGCCTAACGCTATCCCGATCGACGTTGCCCTGGATGACGTGGAACCGGAGGGCGAGTACTCGGCCCAACCGCTCCTGCCAACGTCGTCCTCGAACTGCCCTACGGGTACCTGCGCGAGGCCAAGCCGTCCCTGATCTTCCTGCCCGTTCGCGGGGACCCGTTGACGAACGGGTTTCACGCCTACTGGGAGCGGACGTCCGACTCGTTCGTCCAAGTTGCCGGGGGCTCGACCTTCGCCATGAAGGGCACGCTGAATGCCACCCTCGACGCCGGGACGCTGGTCGAGTCCTCGATCGACATCACCTTCACCGGCGACGACTGGGACCTAGAGGAAACCACCCTCAAAGAGGCGACTACCGTGTTGCTTCGGCAACAGTGCGTGAGAGGACGATCGGGATTCGCGTAGCCTAGGTTCCATGGCTGAACCCTGGAACGTGGAATGTACCCGGAACGGATTCTCGGCGACGGATTTGAACGAGCTGCAGCGCCAGCTGTCGGCGTGGCGGGGCGCGCAGCGAGGCCGGTCGCGATTGCCTGAGCAACTGTGGACGGCGGCAGCGACCGTGGCGAAAACCGATGGAGTCAGTTGCCCAAGACCCGGCGCAAAGGCCATGGCCGTCATGCCGCACGTTGTTATCGTGGGGCTCGCACCGTTCCAGTGGTGCACCCCCAGTTCCACCCAGGTGATCCTTGCCCCGACTGTCAGGACGCCAAACTCTAACCGGCACCACTGACCAACCCAAGTGGAGCCAAACGAG
>Ga0105046_10014065_pt1 | contig 12356 bp, 12 predicted proteins | sample MAT03_FD_78385 | JGI IMG/M metagenome (GOLD analysis project Ga0105046, IMG submission 78385) | Freshwater microbial communities from Lake Fryxell liftoff mats and glacier meltwater in Antarctica - MAT-03 (megahit assembly) | ecosystem: Environmental > Aquatic > Freshwater > Ice > Liftoff...
CGGCTTCTTGAATGTCACCTGCTTTACCCCCAAGCTGCGGAACACCACGGTGCGGGCGGTGTTCACATCGATCCCGCCGTTCACGTCCGCGAAGTGTTCAATGCTCACCGTTTTCGCGTCGCCATTCTCGACGACGAAGTTCGGCTTCGTCTTGCCGAAGTAGTCCACCCACCCGCCGGACCCGATGATGCGGCGGACCTTGCCCCGCACCCGGATCGGCTTGGAAATCCGCGAGAAGCCGGGGACGAACACCGTTGTCGCGCCCGAGTCGATGGCCTTCTGGATGCCGTCGGCCGAGTCCTTGCCGCCGGTCGGGTCGGCCCCGAAGTCCGCCGCCAGCGCCCACCCCTTCGGGTCGTCCCAAGTCACTTCCGGCGTTTCCTTCAGCGGCAGGCCGAGCGATTTCATCGGGGAATCGAACGGGTTCATCGCCTTGCCGACGGCCAACTCGTCCACCGTCGGGCCGGCCACGGACTGCTTCGCGTCCGGGTGGGCCACGGCCATTTTGTACCCGGCGGTGACGACGCGCCGGGCGAAGAACGGGGCCTTGTCCAGTTTGATCGCGGGCAAGTCCTGCGCTGCGCCGATGCCGGTGAAACTGCATTCCAACAGCACCGTGAAGCTGTCAGCCTTCACCGCCGTCGCCGGCCCCGCGTAACTGAGGCGGCGCGCGCTGACGCACTGGCCGAGGTTGGCGAACCCGACTTTGGTCTGCCCGATCAGGCTCACCCGCTCGAACGTCTGGCTGTTTACCGACGCCGCGCAGCGGATGCCGGTCTCGAACCCGGTGACGCGCACGTTCCGCACCAGCAGCGGGCCGTTCATGTCGCGGTGGCCGAGGTCGAGGCCGATGGCCCCTTTGCCGTCACCGGAGACGATGTCCACATCGCGGACGCAGCCGGTGTTGTTCGAGTAGAACTGCAGCCCGACCGCGCCGGGGTTCCCCTTGCCGGTGTCGAAGGTGACGTTCTGAATGTAGTTGTGGAACCAGTCGGCCGACCCGAACCCGCCGCACCACATGATCGGTTCCGGCTTCGCGGCGTCGGTGAAGGTTTTGTCGGCGAGGCGAATGACGGTCTTGGCGGTGTTTTGCCCCTGCACCCAGTTGAACCCGTAGGCGTTCTTCTTCTTGCTGTCCTGGTTCGCCCAGCGGATCGGTTTCGTCACCCGGTAAGTGCCGTTGGGCAGGTACACGATCTTGTGCTGGCCCATCGTGTCGAGCAGAGCCTGCTGGAGCGCGGCGGTGTCGTCGGCGACGCCGTCGCCCTTGGCGCTGTAAGGCGGCTTGGTCACGTCGATGACCTGGGCACAGGCGGGGAAGCGCACGTCGCTGGGGTCAAGCCGCGCCGCGAACACGGGCGGGTCGGCGGCGAACAACGGGGAGGTGAACAGCAAGGCGAGCAGCGAGACGCGCATGGGCAGGCTCCGTGGGACACGAGGACACGACCGATGGTTGCCGCCGGCGAACGCAGGGCGCTCAACTCACGATGGTCTTCCGCCGCTTGATGTAGTCGTGGATGACGAACTTGGCGTGGCGGGCGGGTGCTGACCGGCCGCGAAGAGAAGCTTGCGCAGGTTGACCAACCCCGATCGGTTGAGTTGGAGGAGGACGACCGTCGCCCGGCCGGTCGGGGTCAGGCCGAGTACGACGGAGAAATCATCACTCCAAGCGAAGTGTTCCGACCAAGCGTGCTGGCGCGGGTGAAACAATGGAACTTCGATGCCGGATACCGGATCGGTGGCGTGCGTTCGCGTGAACTTGTGGTTGTTGCACCCCTGACAAGAGTACGCCAAGTTGATCGGGTCATCCGATCCGCCCGCGCTTTGAGGTTGGATGTGTTCAATAGAAAACGACTGGGTGGCGAACTTCTCTTGGCTGCGGCAGTATTCGCAACACGCGCTTGCCCGCGCCGCGACCGCGTTCCGAGTGGCGGTGGACACGGCGTCACTCCGTGGCGGGTCCGTGTATACCGAGGGCATCCATGACTTCGCTGAGTGACTGCCCGCGAAGCGACGCGAGTTCGGTCAACGCGGCGACGCGATCCACTTGGTGTTGCTCCATCACGTCCGTCAGGCGGAGAAGTTCGGCGTGTTCGGCGGGATTGAGTTCCTCTCGTCGTAGTCGCTCGCGCAACCGCCGGTACTCGGCCCACACGTCGGCTGGCGGGCCGGCGTTGATGCGGCTCAAAAATATTCCCTCGTCGGCACGAACTGTCGGGGCGGTTCGACTCGCACGAACCTTCAGGATGTCGTTCACGAACTTCTCGAACCGCTCCGGTTCCAATGCGGACGCGGCTTCGAGAAGTTCCGGTTCGTCAATCGTGGTGGGCATCGGTTCGTCCCTCCGAAGGTGCAATCAGTATATCCGATTCAACTCACGATGGTCTTCCGCCGCTTGATGTAGTCGTGGATGACGAACCGGTCCAACTCGCGGCCGGCGGTGAAGATGACGCGGCCCTTGGTGCTCTCGGCCATACGGTACGCGAAGCGGATGTCCTCCTCGCTCTGGTTCCACACCCGCAGCAGGAAGATCGTGATGACGATGCCGTCGCGGGCGCACAACTTCGCCTCCCGCATGGTGGCCTCCTCCGTGCGCGGGTCGGGCGGGTATAACATGTACAACTCGCTCCCCTCGAAATGCGCCGTCGGCAGCCCGTCCGTAATCAAGATCACCTGCTTGTTCGGCGTCGGCTGGTGGGCCAGCAGCCGGCGGCTGGTTTGGAGTGCGTGTTGAATGTTGGTGAAGTGCCAGGGCACGTCGTACTCGCTGATCTTCGGGTCGCTCATGTCCGCCTTCAGCCGCACGACCGGGTTGAACACCGTCACCGCTTTCGGCATCAGGCCCGCCACCTCGGACACATGCTTCGGCTTGGCGAAGGTGTGCATGTCGATGAATTGCAAGTAGTCGCCGGGGTATTCACTGCGAATCAGCCCGTCCAGGGCCAGCCCCATGCGCTTCACGTTCACATACTGGCCGTCGTACCGCATGGAGCCGGACATGTCCAGCAGCACGCACGTCGCCGCCTTCGGGTTGTTGCGCGTCTGGTGGACGAGGATGTCGTCGGGCGTTAGCCGCACCGGCAGCCCCGGCCCGGCCCGCAGCAGCGCGTTGGTGAAACTGCCCGGGATGTCCATCTGGGTGACCGAGTCGCCGAACTCGTAGCCCTTAGTGGCCGGCGATTCGGTGGCCCCGTCGCCGACCACCGCCTCCGGATGCCGGCCGGTGCGGCTCGCCTGCAAGTCGCTGAAGATCTGCTTGAGCAGCTTCGACTGGAACAGCCGGAACGCCTTCGGCGTCAGCTTGTACCCGCCTGCGGGATCGCCGTCTAGCCCCTGTTTCTCGGCCATCTCCTTGACGTAATCCTCGATCTGCTTCTGGATGTCGTGGAGGCTCTCCATCCCTTCGCTGTCGATGTAATCGTTCAACTCCTCCATGTCCAGAATGCCGAGTTGCGCGGTTTCCTTCGCTTCCTCTATCTGCTTGAGCAACTTCTCAATGGTGTCGAGTTCCTCTTTCACTTCCAGCGCTTTGGCGATATCCATTCGCTCGCGGCCGGTGAACTCGTACCGCCCGGCCATCTCGTCAATCTGATACTTGTCGCCGAGGCGCTGCACCAGCGGCACCAGCCCGCGCGCGAACACCTTGTCGGCCCCGGCGTGGAAGTACAGTTCCTCCAGGTCGCCGAGTTGTTCGTCCCGCACCGCCGCCGCGTACCGCTTCTTCAACTTGTCCGGCGGGGTGAGGCTCGCGGCTTTCTCCTGGTAGGCTTTCTCGGCCGCGCGGACGGCGGCGGTCGTTTCGTACTGCTCCAGAATCTTGCGCTTCCGCTCCAGCAGTTGCTGTCGCAAGTTGTCCATGCTCGGCCCGAAGTTACTGATTTGCGACGGGTCGATGCGGATGGCGTTGGCCAGTTGCTCGTCGGTGTAGTCCTCCATGCTGCCGTACTCGAGCATGTGCTGGAACGCCCCGGACACCAGGTCCGGCGGCGGTTGGTTCGGCCCCGGCACGTTCACCGGGTCGTACTTCTGGTAGACGTGGATCACCCCGCCGAGGCGGTTCGGGTTGGCATCGGACATGGTGATTCCTTCGAGGTATTACAGGCGAACCCGGCCCGCAAGGGCCGTGGGTGGTTGGTTCCGACACCCACGGCCCTTGCGGGCCGGGTTCGCCAAGACCGTCATCCCACCAGTTGCTTGAACAGTTCCAGTTTCCCCACGTCTTTCGCGAGGTCATCGCTGAAGGTGGTGTTGCCGTTCCGCGCGTCGTACAGGGCGGCGGTGGCCGTACACTCGGCGTCGAGCCAGTCCGACAGCGGTTCCAGCGGGACCGCCCCGCCGGCGGCTTGGAGCGGGTGATCGTCCGGCAGGGTGACGCCGACCGTCTTCTGCCCGGCTTCCATCAACCGGCGGACGTATAACCGTCCAACCCGTAGCATGTTCAACCGGCTCATCGGGTTGCTGTAGTCGAGGCCGACGGGGAAGTGCCGGCGGAACAGTTCCCCGGCCCGTTTCAAGTTGCCGACGAGTGACAAGTATTCCAAGTAAGTAATAGCCGCGCCGATGTAACCGGGGTTGTACGCCGCGCGTGGGTAGCCCTGCCGGCAATATCGCTCGGCCTTCGCCAGTTGCCCGACCCGCACCAGCGGTTCCAGGGCGTATGCGCACACCCACATCGGCCCGGCCTCGCAGTTCAAGTTCCGCGCGACGTAATCCTCGGCGATTTTCACCGACTCCTCGTACCTCTCGGCGTACCGGAAGTAGGACACCTTCAACTCCTTCACGCACGTCTCGCACTCGCTCATCCCGTCCGGCTTGGTCCGGCACATGGTGTCGAACGCGGCGGCCGCCCCGGCCTTATCCCCGAATGCGATCCGCACCCGCCGTTCGGTGTCGAAGATGCGGTGCGGGCTGTACCCCATCGCCTCGAACCGCCGCCGCATGTCAGCGAGCGTGTCCAGCACTTGCGATTGCGGGATGGTGTGATGCGCGGCCAGGGTGCTGACGACCCACTTGAATTGCCAAAGCAGCGTGCTACGGGCACCGGCCCCGCCGAACCCGTCCGGGTTCTGGTCCAGTTTGGACAGGCACCAGACGAACGACACCAGCATGAGGTCCGGTTGGCCGCCGAAGTTGGCCGCCGTCACGAGTTCCCGCCGCACGCGGAACCCGGCTTCCTCGTCTTGCAGAGTGTCGGCGATGCGGGCGGCTTCGTCGAGGAGCGCGATCTTGCCGGACCCGTTGGGCAACGGTTCGGCGTCTCGCATCAGGCGGGTGATGTCGTCCACGGACGGCATGGCGGCGGCGGGGTCGTGGACGAGGGAGGACACTCACATGATACGCGCGCCGGGGATTAGGAAGCACTCCATCGTCGCCGGGAGCTTGCGACCAGCACCAACTCCCGTCACTTCGCTTCGGCGTGCGTGATCGGGTTCGCTTTCAGCCACTCTAACGCCAACTTCATGCCATCGTCGAAGCCGGTCTTCGGGTCGTACCCCAACCGCGTGCGGGCCTTGGCGATGCTGAAGTCCAGGTTCCACCCGGCGAACTTCACCCGCGCGGACGTGATGAGCGGGGCGACCGTCTTGCCCTTCCGCTTGAACACGTTCTCCCGCCAGCGGGCCAGCCGCTTCGCCAACCAGAGCGGCAGCGTCTTCCACCCCGGCGGCCGCTTCAACCCCAGCCCGTCCGCGACGGCGTGGATGAACCGCTTCTTCGACACGAACTCGCCGTCCGTGATGTTGAACACCTCGCCGACGGCGGCCGGCGCTTCAACCGCCAGGAAAATCGCGTCCACGAGGTTGCCGACGTAAGTGGTGTTCAGCGCGAACCGGCCGCGGCTGAAGTACCACACCGTTCGCCGCTTCAGCCGGTGGGCGATTTCCGGCACGACGGTGCGGTCGCGCGGGCCGTAGATGAACCCCGGCCGCAACACCGTCACCGGCACCCCGTGCAGGCGGTGATATTCCAGGGCCAGTTTCTCGGCCTCGACCTTGGATTGCGTGTATCCGTCGATGTGGCTGTCGGGCAACGGCTCGCGTTCGTCGGTACCGAAGTGGTGCCGGGCGGCGTACACGCCGAGCGAACTGATATCGACGAGCCGCGTCAGTGGCTTGCCCGTCACGGCATTCAGCAACTTGCGAAGCCCTTCGACGTTCACCGCGCGGTAATCCTCGACCGGCCCCCAGTCGCCGACCTTCGCCCCCGCGTGAACGATCACGTCCACCCCGTCCACGGCCTTCGCCAGGGCGTCCGCGTCGGTCAGGTCGCCGGGGACGATCTCGGCACCGAGGGATCGCAGGAACGACGTGTCCGCTGTGGGCCGGGCGAGGCACCGCACGGAATGCCCGCGACGCACGGCTTCCTCCGCGACGTGCGACCCGACGAACCCGGTGCCGCCGGTAATCAGGAACAGAGCCATATCCGCGAACTCGCCGTGTATGTGGTCCGCTTAGGGTATTTAGTCCGGCAACTTCGTCTCGCGGCCGGCGAGGACGCGGATGTTGTCCGCGATTCGCTGCGCCTTCGCTCCGTTGAACGGCACCACCCACACGGCGTAGGTGCCGGGCGGGACCACCATGTCTTCCTTGTAATCGCTGACCTGTTGCACTGCGACGTGCCCCTTCTCGCCGGGTCCGGGGTCGGTCGTGGCCGTCACGACGACCGCGCTCGCGCGGGGCAAGTCGTCGCCCCGGACGAACACCGTGCCGAGATGGTCGCTCAGCGCGAGCGATTGCATTCCCGGTTTAGCCGACCACTTCGACACCGCGAGGACCGGCCGGCCGCTTTTCGGGGTGAAGTACACGTCGAACGGCCCCGCGTCGGGCAATTTCACCGCTTTGGCGAAGTCCGTCACGGTCGTAACCGGCTTGTGGTTCTGCTGCCCCGGCCCCGGTTGTCCCGCCGGCACGACGGTGACGGTTCCACCTTTCGGGATGGCCCGTCCGGTGACGATGGTGAGTTGTGCCGGTTCGAGCGCGGCGGCCGAACCCACGACGAACAAGCTGGCGACGAACGCGATGCGGGACATGGTTATTCCTCCGGACAGGGAAAGCGACTCGAACATTAAACGATGCAGTCGGCGGTTGCGATTGCTGTTGGCGCGTTGGGGCGGCACAATACGCCCATGAAGCGAACCCCCTTGGCCTGGTGCAACCTGACCCACGACCGCGTGCGGTTCGGCCTGTTCGTCCTCGGCATCGCCTTCGCCGTCATCCTCATGTTCGTGCAGTTGGGATTCCGCAACGCCCTGCTGGACAGCAACACGCAAATACACGATCACCTCCGCGCCGATCTGGTGATGGTGTCGCCGAACCGCCAGATGATGTCCATGAAGGAAGCGTTCCCCCGCCGGCGGCTGGCGCAGGCGCGGGCGGTGGCCGGCGTCCGCGAAGTCCACGCGCTGTACATCGAGAGCGCCATCGGGCAACTGCGGGACACCCACCCGGACCCGACCGATCGCGAGCCGACGCGGGGCATCCGCGTGATCGGCGTCGATCCGACGGCCCGGCTGATGGACTTCCCCGAACTCGACCCGGCCGACCCGCGGTCGTGCGTGGAAGCCCTTCGCCAGCCGGGGGCGGCCCTGTTCGACCGCAAGACCCAGCCCGACCCGAACGAGGCCGGCATCAGCTTGTATGGCCCGCTCGCACCGGGCATTCAGACGGAACTGGCCCGCAAGCGGATCACGTTCGTCGGCGGTTTCGCGCTCGGCACGGACTTCACCTCCGACGGCACGCTGATCCTGAGTGACGATACCTTCGTGGACATCCTCCGCAAGCCGTTCACTTACGGCTCGGCTGAAGCGGAAACGGATATCGGGCTGGTGCGATTGGAACCGGGGGCCGACCCGGAGGCGGTGAAGGCGGCGATTCAGCGGGCCGTCGCCACGGGTGAGCCGGACCCGGACGTACTGGTGTTCACGCTGGCCGAGTTGAAGGACCGCGAGAAGAACTTCTGGCTGAGCAACACGCCCATCGGGTTCGCCTTCGGGTTCGGGCTGTTCATGGGGTTCGCGGTCGGGCTGGTCATCTGCTACCAAATTTTGTCCGGCGACGTGTCCGACCACCTCCCGGAGTACGCCACCCTGAAGGCCATCGGGTACGGCAACGGCTACCTCGCCTGGGTGGTGTTACAGGAGTCGCTGCTGCTGGCCGTGTTCGGGTACATCTTCGGCGGGCTGGTGTCGTGGGGGGTGTATGAACTGCTGACGGCGACCACCGGGTTGCCCATGCGTCTGACCGTCGATCGCGCGGTGATGCTGTTCGTCGCCACGGTGCTCATGTGCTGCGCGTCCGGATTGGTCGCGCTGATGGCCTTGATCCGCGCCGACCCGGCGGACGTGTTTTGAGGCGGTTGCGTGGTATTATTGGCGCAGTGTAACACAACTGGGGAAGCCATGACCGGACCCACCACGTTCGCGGACATCGTCGAAGCGGCGGAGCAGTTGGACGACGAAAGTCAGGCGGAGCTTGCGGCCTTGCTCCAGCGGCGGGTCGCGGCGCGCGGTCAGGCACGGGTCGCCGCGACGGTGGCGGAAGCCCGCCGGGAGTTCGCGGCGGGTCAGTGCCACCCCCTCTCCGCCGCGGACATCCTCGCCGAGGCCCAGTCTTGAGACTTCGATGACTTGAATTGAGGAACTTCCCATGCCGCGCGTGGTTGTATTGGCCGGGATCAATGGGGCGGGGAAAACCAACCGCTTCCCGCGACCTCCTGGTCAACGTGCTGAAAATTCCCGTGTTCACCAACGCCGACGCCGACGCCATCGCGCGCGGGTTGAACTCGCTGAACCCGGAGTCGGAAGCGTTCGCGGCGGGTCGTATCATGCTCACCTGGATGCGCGAGCTGGCCGACAAGAAGCGGGACTTCGCCTTCGAGACGACCTTGTCGGCTCGCACCTACGCAGGGTGGCTCGGCGAACTGAGGCAGTCCGGGTACGAGGTGTTCCTGTTCTATTACTGGCTGGACAGTGCCGAGTTGGCTATCCGCCGGGTGGCGGAACGAGTCCGCGCCGGTGGCCACCACATCCCCGACGACGACGTTCGCCGTTGGTACGGTCGGAGTGTCAAGAACTTTTTGGATCTGTACCGGCCCGTTGCCGACTACTGGGAAGTCATGGATAATTCCTTTGGTCAGCGGGAACTCCTCGCCGTCGGGAACACGGTGGCGGAGGAGATCGCTGACCCCGACGTTTGGGAACAGTTCCTTCGGAGTGCCGACCATGCTTAACACGATGCCCAGCGTGCTGGACCGGATGAAAGCGCTACGCGCGGAAACCGACGCTTCCTACGAGCGGTCGAACCGCGAGGCGCTGCTCGAACACGCCCGCATGGGGCGGGAGGTGTGCGAGTCCCGCGACGGCAAGGTGATCTGGATTCCGCCGGCGGAGATCTTCGCCCGGTACGGGTTCGACGAGTTCGGTCGGTCGAAGGCGGACACCGCCCCGGATGCCAAGTAACGGACGCTTCCCCCGCCGAGGTGCCATGTCCACTGCCGCCCCCGACGCGATTTTCGTCGCCCCGCCTATCGCCTTGGAAGCCGTGCCGAACGCCGTCCCACCGGCCGGGCAACCGCTGCTCCGCGTCCGCGGCGTGAACCATACGTTTGGCACCGGCGAGGCCAAGACGCAGGTTCTCTTCGACAACAACCTCGAAGTGATGCCCGGCGAGTTGGTCATCATGTCCGGGCCGAGTGGTTCCGGTAAGACGACCATTCTGACCCTCATCGGCGGGCTGCGCGGGTTGCAAGAGGGGCAAATCGACATCTGGGACGGCGGCCTCGGCGGGTATCGCTCGCTCCGAGGCCTGGACGAGGACGGGCTGGTGCAAGTCCGCCGACTGATCGGCTTCATCTTCCAGCGGCACAACCTGTTCGACTCCCTCCGCGCGACCCAGAACGTCCGGCTCGCGCAGCAGTTGTTCGCGGGCAACTCCCGCGACCCGGACGGCGACATCGAGAAGTTGCTGACGTACCTCGGCCTCAGCCACCGGATGCAGTACAAACCGGCCGGGCTGAGCGGCGGGCAGCGGCAGCGGGTGGCGGTGGCGCGGGCACTCGTGAATCGGCCTAAGTTGGTCCTCGCCGACGAACCGACGGCGGCGCTGGACGCCAACTCCGGGTTGGCCGTCATCACCCTGCTTCAGAACTTGGCCCGCGACCGTGACCCGGCCGAACTGGAACGCCTCGCCAAGAAAGCGGGCGACGACCACGACGACGAGACCGGCCGGCTGACCGACGAACAACTGACGCTGTTGAAGCGGCTCACCGTGGAGAAGGGCACCACGAGCCTGATCGTCACGCACGACGCGCGAATCATGAACCGGGCCGACCGTATCGTTCACATGGAGCGCGGGCGGATCGTGTCGAACGTGGTGGTGGCCGAGCGGCTGTTCGTCACCGAGGGGTTGCGGCGATGCGGGTTCTTCGCCGCAATCCTGCCGGAGCAGCAGCAGAGCATCGCCGACGGCATGTGCGTCGGGCTTCACCCGGACCTGCCCATCCAGAAGCACCACCTGACCGGCGACGCGGCGGCGGTGGAGGTGTATGAAGCCGGCGACGCCATTTTGAAACAGGGCGACCCGGTGACGGACGCGAGCAAGTTCTACCTGATCCGCCGGGGGCGGGTGCGGGTGGACCGGGACGCCGGCTTCGGGTCGAAGACGGTCGCCACCCTTGGCACGCAGGATTTCTTCGGGGACCGCGCGTTGGTGACGAACGAGCCGCGCAACGCCACTGTCATCGCCGACGAGCGGACGGAGGTGTACACCATCGGCCGCGACGTGTTCCGCAAGTACGAAGCCATCAGCCGCCCGTTCATCGACCTGATCCGCGACGTGTACGCGAAGAAGTGACTGTCTTCCGCGTCATCCACATCACCCGTTTCTGTATCCGAGACCCCGCCCATGCCTCGTCCTGACGGTCGCGCCCGCACGGCGCTTCGGCCGCTGAAGTTCACTCGCAAGTACACCCGGCACGCGCCCGGCTCGGTCCTCACGCGGATGGGCAATACTGTCGTGCTTTGCACCTGCACCGTCGAAAACAAGGTGCCGGACTTCCTGGTCGGCAAAGGGAAAGGCTGGCTCACCGCCGAGTACGGGATGTTGCCCGGCAGCACGCACACGCGCAAGGCCCGCGACAAGGCCGGCAAGGTCGATGGCCGGGGAGTCGAAATTCAGCGGCTCATCGGCCGCAGCCTGCGGGCGGTGGTGAATCTCGACCAACTCGGCGAGCGGACGCTTTGGATCGATTGCGACGTGATCGACGCCGACGGCGGCACCCGCTGCGCCAGCATCACCGGCGCGTTCGTGGCCGTTGTGGACGCGCTAATCAGCATTAAGAAGGAACTACCGAATGGGGTGGCCGGTGTGCTGACGGACTCGGTCGCGGCGGTCAGCGTCGGTGTCGTGGACGGCGAAGCGCGGCTGGACTTGGAATACCTCGAAGACCGGGACGCCGAAGTCGATTTCAACGTGGTGATGACCGGCACCGGGAAGTTCATCGAAGTGCAGGGCACCGGCGAGGAAGCCACCTTCACCCGCAAGCAGTTGGACGCGCTGGTCGATCTGGCCGCCGATGGCATCACCGCCCTGACCGACGCGCAGAAGGCCGCGCTGGGGAAAGCCTGGGTGTGGTGACAAGGCGAACCCGGCCCGCAAGGGCCGTGGGTGCATTTCCCTTCCCGATACCCACGGCCCTTGCGGGCCGGGTTCGCCAAGTACAGACTATCCGTGTCCCCCTTTCCTACCGTGAGACCCTCCCCCATGCGCCTCTCCCTGTTGTTCCTGTTGGTCGGGTCGGTGGCGGTCGCCGCCGACCGCAAGCCGAACGTCGTTCTCATCCTGATCGACGACCTCGGCGGCCGCGACCTCGGCTGCTACGGCAGCAAGTACCACAAGACGCCGAACCTGGACGCCTTCGCCAAACAAGGCACGAAGTTGACCGACGCTTACGCCGCGTGCCCGGTCTGCTCTCCGACGCGAGTGTCCATCCTGACCGGCAAGAACCCGGCCCGGCTGAACCTGACCGACTGGCTGCCCGGCCGTCCGGATCGCCCGGACGCGAAACTCAGCCGGCCCGTCATCCGCCAAGAAATGCCGCTGGAAGAAGTGACGCTCGCGGAGGAGTTGAAGAAGGCCGGGTACGCCACCTGTCACATCGGCAAGTGGCACCTGGGCGGCAAAGGGTTCGAGCCGGAAAAGCAGGGGTTCGACATCAACATCGGCGGCGACCACACCGGCACCCCGCGCAGCTATTTCGCCCCGTACCAGAACAAACAGGGATCGATGCCCGGCCCGGAAAAAGCCCCCGCTGGCGAGTACCTGACGGATCGCCTCACCGCCGAAGCCGAGAAGTTCATCACC